>Ga0164315_10000897_pt1 | contig 21771 bp, 23 predicted proteins | sample GuaBasSedimGuay6_FD_113737 | JGI IMG/M metagenome (GOLD analysis project Ga0164315, IMG submission 113737) | Subseafloor sediment microbial communities from Guaymas Basin, Gulf of California, Mexico - Guay6, Core 4569-2, 0-3 cm | ecosystem: Environmental > Aquatic > Marine > Hydrothermal vents... | reverse complement strand
TTATTGAGCTACCAACCATCACAACTATTTATTGCCAACCGTACTGCTAGTAAAGCGCAACAATTGGCTGATATTTTTACTGAATTTGGCAATATACAAGGTGGTGGCTTTGATGAATTAACGGGGCGTTTTGATGTCATCATTAATGCTACTTCGGCCAGTCTTCAAGGCAAAGTTCCACCGCTACCTAATGATATTCTAAACGAACAAGCAAGCTGTTATGACATGATGTATAGCGACACTGATACTGCATTTATCATATGGGCAAAACAACATGGTGCAGGTAAATCAATTGATGGTTTAGGGATGTTAGTGGAACAGGCCGCTGAGGCATTTCGGCTCTGGCGTGGTGTTAAACCAGACACTAAAACTGTCATTGAACCATTATTGAGCTACCAACCTTCACAACTGTTTATTGCCAATCGTACCGCCAGTAAAGCAAAACAATTGGCCGATCTATTTGCTGAATTTGGAAATGTGCAAGGTGGTGGCTTAGATGAAGTTGTGGGTAGTTTTGATCTGATTATTAATGCTACTTCAGCCAGTCTTCAAGGCAAAGTCCCACCGCTACCTAATGATATTCTAAACGAACAAGCAAGCTGTTATGACATGATGTATGGCGAGACTGATACTACATTTATCATGTGGGCAAAACAACATGGTGCTACTAAAGCAATTGATGGTTTAGGCATGCTGGCTGAACAGGCCGCCGAAGCCTTTCGACTATGGCGTGACGTTAAACCAGAAACTAAAACTGTTATTGAACTTATTCGCCACCAGAAAAAATAAACTTTGACCTTGCCATTAAATTATATTTAAATTGTTATCATGCCTACACATCATCATTTCGATCATCAATCAAAACTCATCCTGACCTATTGGGAAGGTGACATTAAAGATGATGAATCTATTCAAGCAATCAATAACTATGTGTCCGACCTCCATTCCAAAATCGACACCGTTAACTCTTACAATGAAATTCTCAACTTTCTCGCAGTTACAAGCATACAAATCACACCAAGTGGCATAAAAACTGTGGCGAATATTGCAAATAATTCTGGCCTATCAAATAACAAGTTGGCAATAGTCGTCCGCTCAGGCATAGCTTTTAGTTTTGCCAAAATGTATCAGGTATATAGAACACGCTTGCTAAAGGGCAATAAAGATATTGGTATTTTTAATTCGCATGATGAAGCATTAATTTGGATTAATGATCCAATAGTCGAAAACTAGACTATAGCCGTATACATCAAAAGGCTTCACTCAAACTCAAATCAAGTTGCTGATTTGTTTTCTCGCGCTTTGATTGTTCAAACCCACTCAAACTTAGCCCAACCAATCGAACCGGCTTCTGACCAGCATCTGTACGAACCAGAAGAATAGGCAATAACGATATTATTGCAGCCAGATCTAAACTTTCTTCAGCAGTATGCGATCGTGTCACTTGTTGAAAATTGGCATATTTCACTTTCAACGTCAGTGTTCGAGCAACCAAGTCATGTGTTTTCAAGCTTATTAAAACCTGTTCAGCCAGTTTTTCTAAAAGAGTAGTTAACTTCTCTGCCGACAAAATATCTTCGGCAAAAGTAGTTTCTTTGCCTAATGATTTTCTAACACGCTGACTGCGTACTGGCCGGTCATCAATACCACGAACGATGTAGTAATAATAATTACCCGATTTGCCAAATTTTTCTACTAATCCTGCTAACGACCATTCACGAAGATCTTTACCTGACTTTATACCAATCTTTTTCATTTTTGCTTCGGTGGCTGGCCCAATTCCGTGAAATTTAGCTATTGGTAAATCAGCAACAAATGCTTCCCCTTGTTCTGGCTTAACCACATACAAACCATCAGGCTTGTCCATATCAGACGCGATTTTAGCCAGGAATTTATTATATGACACCCCCGCCGAAGCAATGAGTTGTGTTTCAGCCAAAATATCACGTTTAATTGCTTGAGCAATACGGGTGGCAGAACCATTATATTCAGCGGTATAACTTACATCTAAATAAGCCTCATCAAGTGATAATGGTTCCACTTCCGAAGCATACTTCCAAAATATTGTTCGAATTTGGTTAGACACTTCGCGATAAGCCTCAAACCGAGGTGGAACAAATATCGCCTGGGGACAAAGGCGGTAAGCTTGTGAACATGGCATCGCTGAATGTATACCAAATTGACGCGCCTCATAACTACAGGCTGCTACTACACCTCGACTATTGGGCTGCCCTCCTACAATGAGAGGTTGACCTCGATATTCTGACTGGTCTCGTTGTTCTACTGATGCAAAAAAAGCATCCATATCAACATGAATTATTTTTCGTTGTTGTGCCATTTATCTAGCTATTTATTTGTCGTCATTAAACGATAACATAGCTATACTCACGTGATAAGTATCAGTAAAACAACTCACAAAAAATCAAGATGATCACGCCGCAACCCTGAGCATCTGCTAAAGCTACAATCACATAATATAGTGGGCTTCCATTGAACGGCCAAAGGTAATAGATATGATAAGAAATGAAATCCTACATTTTCAAGACATACCAAATGTTGGCAAAGCTATTGAAAAAGATTTTATTCTTATCGGGTTAAAAGAACCGATTGAGTTAATAAATCAAGACCCCTATCTCATGTATGACAAACTTTGTAATATTACACAGCAAAGACATGATCCCTGCGTTATCGATGTGTTTATTTCAGCTGTAAACTACATGAAAGGTGAACTACCTAGAAAATGGTGGGAATTTACAAAAGAACGTAAAGAACAATTATCTGGCAAATAATGCACTCAATTCGTGACATGATGATTTATGTACTACGGTGAAAAACTAAACAGCATTACTCATCTGATTGGTGCCGTACTGGCCCTGATTGGCTTTGGCGTACTGCTAACAATCAGTATCCAGACATTCAATTGGCTACTCATCATCAGTTTTACCATCTTTGGTCTTACATTAATATTGCTGTACACCATGTCTACTCTGTATCACAGCTTTCATCCGCCCAATCTTAAAAAAATATTCCAGAAACTCGACCACATTTCGATTTATCTGTTAATCGCAGGAACCTATACTCCTTACATGCTGGTTTCACTCTATGAGAGTAACGGCTTGACTATGCTGGCACTCATCTGGTCACTCGCTGTCATTGGCTTAGTGCTTGATATTTTTATTCCAAAACGCATTGAATGGCTACAGGTACTGATCTATCTGGTAATGGGTTGGGTGTGCACGCTGAACTATTCTGAACTGCAAGCAGCTATTCCTACAGCAGGTATGGTGTGGTTAACAATAGGTGGTATCGCTTACACGACCGGTATCATATTTTATGTGTTGGACAATCTTAAAAAACTTCGTCACGCTCATGGCATCTGGCACATATTTGTTTTATCTGGCTCAATCTGCCATTTTATTTCTATTGCTGGATACGTCAGATGAGTATTAGGATAAAACAGGCAAAAAATAGAGATTAAATTCTGATATCGAGTAAATCACCCTGCAAATTAGTTGGCTAACCACAAACGCAATAGCTGATTGGAGCATTAAACATCTTATGAATAAACCACTGATTATTGATTACTACACCGACATTCTCTGCGTTTGGGCTTGGATCGCTCAGCGCCGTATTGATGAACTTAAAACCCAATTGGGAGATAAAATCGAGTTGCGCTATCACTATATGGATATATTTGGTGATGTTCCAAAGAAAATAGTAATACAGTGGAAACAACGTGGTGGTTACACAGGATTTGCAGAGCACGTGCATTCGTCTGCCGCCACATTTGAAGATGCCCACATTCATTCAAAAATATGGACAGAGGTTCGACCAAATACTTCAGCTAATGCACATTTAATATTAAAGGCTATTGAACTAGCCTATGATAAGCAACAGAGTACTGATGCAGCTTTAATGCTTCGCAGTAAATTTTTTATTGATGCTCAGAATATTGGCAATCTGGATGTACTCTTTGACTTAGTAAAAGAACATGGTTTGGATCGTGACATCATTAATAGCACCATCAGAGATGGTTCTGCTATAGCAGCATTGATGGGTGATTATCAAAAAGCGAAGCAGCAAAATATTAAGGGTAGCCCCTCCTACGTTATGGATGGTGGTCGTCAGGTTTTGTATGGCAATGTTGGTTATCGAGTAATCCTGACAAATATACAAGAACTTTTAAAACACCCTGATGAAGATGAAGCGACTTGGTGCTAAAGATCCCTAAACTTATTCAGGTATTATGCTAGTAAATATCATATTTGAAACAGGAAGGATGTTATGAAAAAAAATGTCTTATTAATTAATGGACACCAATACTGGGAAGTCTCAAAAGGTGAATTAAATAAGAGTCTTATTGAACTAGCAAGGAATCATCTAATCGCTAAAGACTATTCAGTAAAAATGACACATATAGATGACCCCTATGACGCGAATGAAGAAGTAGAAAAATTGATGTGGGCAGATTTTATTATTTTTCAAACTCCTGTGTACTGGTTTTCCATCCCGTGGGGGTTTAAAAAATATATTGATGAAGTCTACATGGCAGGATACGGCATCATGTTTGACGATGATGGAAGAACAAGAACAGACCCTGAAAAAAATTATGGCACTGGTGGATTAATGAAGGGTAAAAAGTACATGCTTTCTATTACATGGAATGCCCCTAGAGGTGCTTTTAATGATAAAGCCGAGATATTTGAAGGTAAGGATGTAGATGACGTGTTTTTTTATTTTCATAAAGCACAACAGTTTGTTGGTCTAGAACACCTGCCATCGTTCTCTTGTTATGATGTTTTGAAAAATCCTGATATAGAATCTGACTTTCAGCGTTACGAAGAATATTTGGACAATATATTTTAGAAATAGAGTCGATACTCAATACTGATTGATTTAGGATATGATCCAAACTCACTTTCCAGTGTGCCATTATCCGGTTGATCACCAATTGGTAAATTAGCTCCCATAGCCAATTCAGCTTCATCTGATAATGAATAGGTTGCATATAAGGCTAACAAATTTGACGAGTCTATATGGTTAAATAGCCAGGTTACATCACCCAACAATAACGGCGTAAATTCATAACTTCCCCCAAGTGCTGTGTAATTTTGAGCCAGATAAAAACTATTAGTATCATCAAAATTATAGTCATCCGGATCAGTAGAGCCTGAACGTTGATAAAATTGCTCCAAACGGAGCGTTAATGTATTCTCAAATCTATAATCAATACCGAGTGAAAATTTAACATCTCGTGATTTTCCTGACTCATCAGGAAAACGAAGATGCCCCTCACCTCGTACTCCTAGCCATTCAAATAGTTCACCTTGAAAATCCACACCGATAATCTCATCATTTTTAACCGTACCCAGCAATACTGCCCATTCAAATGTTTTCAACAAGGTTGATGCTCGAGCTAAATATGATGTCTCACTCCAATCTGGGCGATCAGACCAACCAGTATCATTTTGATAATCGGCTTCATATCCAGCAACTGCCATTAAAGATAATTGTGATAACTCACCCAATTGTAAGTCCAGTTTTGCTGCATCTACTCCCGGTTTATATGTACGATAAAAAGTTTGGGCTGCAAAGGGGGCAAAAAAATCATTGGGTGTGAAATAAAAAGTAGTTGCCAGGTTAATGGGTTGTCTACCGAGCTTGAAATAAATGGTGTCACTAGCGATCTGCATATTAATTCGATCAATCATTAAATCAGCATCATCTCCTGCAAATCGCCAATGCAAAGCATTGCTGCGCTCAACATCCATTAGTGAACCAAAACGACTACCTCCTGTTCGTAATTTCTCATCTATATAACTTTGTACCGCATGCATTTCAAAGCTTACCGAAGATAGTTGTGCATCCAGCATAAGTCTACCAAAAATACCGCCCGTCAAGACTTTGTCTTTTTTAAACAACACATCATCATTGGGATTATTGGCAGCTAGTCCAAACCCACGGAATAAACCTCTTAATTCAACAGACTTATCATTATCTTGCCATTGATAAAAGGCCTGGCCTACTGTCGGCAACCACAGCGAGACTATTAATAATATAAATCTATAAAACATCCCTTCAAACTCGGTATTCATCCGAAGATATTTGTCCATCCTGTACTTGAATAATGCGTTTGGCACGGTCAATTACATGCTGATCATGGGTAGAAAACAAGAAGGTAATATTTTGTTGTTGATTCAAGTTTTGCATTAAATCCAGTAATGCTTCAGCTGTATGTGAATCAACATTTGCAGTGGGTTCATCAGCCAGCACAATTGCAGGTTGTGTCACAATAGCTCTGGCAATAGCGACTCGTTGTTGTTGGCCTCCCGACATTTCATCCGGACGACGATGTTCAAGTCCAACAAGTCCAACATCTGCCAGGATCTGCATCACCCGGTCATGACGTTCTGATTTATCAACACCTTGTAAATCGAGTACAAAAGCAGCATTTTCATAGGCTGTCATCACTGGAATAAGGTTGTATGACTGAAATACAAAACCAATACGATTTTTACGAATTTCAGACAGTTCTGCATTACTCAAGCTCTCTAAAGATATTCCTTCCAACCAGACCTCACCTGAGGTAGCAATATCCAATCCACCAATCAGATTGAGAATACTGGTTTTCCCTGATCCTGATGGTCCACAAAGCGCAGCAAAATTACCCTTAGTAATTGATAACGACACATTATCAACAGCCTTCACTTGGATATCACCCTGCTGATAAATTTTGCTCAAATTCCTTAATTCGACAATGCTTTGTTCCATTTTAGATAATCTCATTAAATCATTTTTAAACTTTCAACAGGAGGCACACGACCTGCACGCCAGGCTGGGAATGCTCCTGAAAGTAAGGCCAAGCCAAACAATCCTAGCAAAATGGCTATGATGCTTTCCTTGAATAATTGAATTTTGAAAACCGGATCCAGCAACACACCACCAAAACTGAAACCATCGCCATAGGCAGCCGATAAATCAATACCTGTCTGCGACATAAAGACATACCAAGGGATAGTGACTATCACTCCGATAATTAATCCCAATACAGCTAACCAGAATGATTCCAGCATTACCAGCAAGAATAGGTTTCGTGGTGATAAACCTAATGCCATCATCACACCAAATTCTCGCACACGCTCCAATACACTCATCAACATGGTATTCAAAATGCCGGCTGCCACCAGCAAGGCGATCAATAGCTGGCTGATATAGTTTGAACTTTTATCAACGGCAATCATACCTGCCAGATCGGGTTGAGTCTGCTGCCAATTCAATACTTCGATATTTTCAAATATTGGCATTACTTGCATCTTATCTCGTAATCGGTGGCTATTCCTCTGGTCATACAATGTCACAGCTAAAATACTCACTTCATCTTGTTGATAACCCAATACCTTTTGAACTTTTTGTACTGGCAAAATTGCTATTGCACCATCTATTTCAATCGATCCTGTTTGAAACAATCCACTGACTCTGGCAATAGCACTGACAATATCACCATTAACATCGGTGGTGGTATAGACAACCTTTTTTCCTAATTCAAGCTTGAGTTTTCTGGCTAAATCAACTCCCAACACGATTCCTCTGTCAGTTCCTGAAGACAGCATTTGACCTGAAACCATGGCTCGTACAAATAGATTGTTATCACTATTTTCCTGCTCAGGGCTAACTGCAATAAATATCCCACCAATAGTTTTGCGTGCACTGGCAAACATTGCCTGGCCCTGAATTCGAGCAACCACATTTTTTACTTGCTGAAGTTGTGCTATATGTTGTTTGAGTTGTTCTGACTTTTGGAGGTGTTTTTTACTACTAGGGGCACGATTAAAATCAGGAGCAGCAAGGGTAATATGGCCCATACCCATATTCGCACCAGCATCAATCATTCTGGTATAAAAATAATCACCAGCACCGGTAAAAGTCACAGCAAGTAATACCCCAAAGGCAATCGATGAAGCAGTAATCAAAGTCCGTCGCTTATGTCGCCACAAATTTCGCCAAGCTAAGATATTAAGATTCATCGTTATTCCTAATAATGATGAATGGCTTCAACAGGTCGGAGAACTGCAACCTTGGCAGCAGGATAGATCACAGCTATTGCTGAAATTAGAAACAAAAATACGATGGGAGTTAACAGTGATTCGAAGGAAATTGCTGAATACCAGATAGGGTCAAGAGCAATACCTGCAAATGAGATCTCCTCAGCTAAGGAGGACATATCAAGACCATGTTGTTGCAAATACCAAGAGAGACTACCCCCCATCAACAAACCCAATACATTGGCCATAAAGGTTTGAATCATTGTTTCCGCATAAATCATCCTCACCAGTTGCCAAGGCCTCACACCGACAGCTTTCATAATCCCAAATTCATGGATACGTTCAAACACACTCATTAACATTGCATTCAATACTACTGATGCCACAGCGATATAAGTAAATAACAACATGATTAGAGTTTGCACATGGGCTGTTTCAAGAAAATGGTTAATAACTGGCATCAATTGTTGCCAGTTGAGCACTTCCAAATCATCGTCAACTAATTGTTTCACTTCATCACTCGCTAACATTAAATCAGTATCCCTATCAGATCGCATAATAACTATTTCATGTGAGCCTTCTGGTAATGAAATCAATTCTCGTAATGCCATATCAGTCATCAAAACGCCTGAATTATCAATAGCTGCAGACACTGACTTTAAAATGCCTCGTACATGGAAAAAATCATTTGCCATATAGCCATCAGCTGTTTGACCAACAAAAACTAATTCATCGCCTAATGACACATCCAACAAGCGTGCTAGTTTTTTCCCAATCACAACGCCATATTGATCGGTCGTATCAAGCCAGCTTCCTTCCATAATATGCTGATGAATTTGAGTTACTGTCGACTCATAATTTAAATCAATGCCACGTAACTGCACACCTGATGAACTTTCCTCACTGGCCATCAAACCAAATGCGAATACTCGTTCGCTAACGTTATAGCCAGCTTCTCTTATCGATAGGGCTAAACTTGATGACTGCTCAATTAAATTATAAATATCAGGATCATCACGATAACCAAACTGGTGAATCTGGATATCACCACTATTCAAAGCCACAATATTGCGCTCACTACCTTCCACAAAACCTTCCATTAAAGTAGCAAATACAATCATCATTGCACAGGCAAAAGCCATCGCTAATGTAGTCACCAGAGAGCGATGGCTATTTCGAAAAACATTACGTGCGGCTATTCTAATTATGTTCATAATTAGCGTTTTTTTAAGCTCGTCAGTGAAAATAATCGGTCACTGAGTTCAAGATCAAATTCAAGCTGCTCATATATAAACTCAGTATATTCATCCGGTTTATCAGTTGGTACAACACGCAATACTGCCGGCCGCTCACGCCCTCCTAGAATTTTTATATCACTGAAACTTATCGTTCTAGTCAATTCGAAGTCTTCATCATAATATCGCTGTACGATAGGAAGATGGCTGTCAGCCAGAATAACCAACTCCAACTTACCCCAAACTACCGCTGCATCTAGTTTAGGTATCAAAGTGAATTCGATAATATCAAGCCCATCACGTTCACCCTCAAAGCTGATAGTGGCATCATAATCTTCTTCCAACCGTGCCTCTTTGACTAAGTCATCATTAGTCAAATGGCTACCCATCCATGAACCCATCATCATGCCACTGGTCAATTTTATAGTGCGATCCGTTTTTGGGAGATAAGTATAAATATGATTTTCTGATTTGAGTGTAGACGTTCCCTTTTCGCGCAATGGTTCAATGATACGAAATAAGGTTTTTTCTTTACCCTTTGACCAACCTTCCATCCGCATTGTCCGAGTGTAATGCACTGTTTTTACCTGCATCGTTGTCACGGCATACGATGATTTGCCACGCCATAGATCATCTACTTCATTTAATAGGGATTTAACTCGAGAAGCTTCATCGGTTTTTGGCATTTCAGCATTAACTGGATTAGCCAGTATGAGCAAGGCAAATAAACCAAACAATATTCGCAGTGGATGTACCATGAATGATTCCCATTTTTTAATGGACAGATATCACTATTAGAACAGTAACGCGTGTTTAGGGAAATGTTTTGCTAACAATCTTCTTAGATACAATCTATCTGAAAGAGAGAAAGAAGTGAGAAATGCCCCACAGTGCCGTTGCGAACGGTGTTCTTGAACCATCTTTTGGTTCAAGTGGGAACATCTTGGAAACTTTGGGCTGCTCATTCAAGATGAGTATGCACTCCTGTTTCCGGTCAGCTCCCGTGCATAAATGCTTATCGGGTCAAGAAACTAATGTCGCTATCGAACACCGTAGGGACTGAGTAATATGATACGCCTATTTCTAGGCTTGAGTTGATTTTTTTTACAATTCTAATTGACGTTCTTCTTCCAGAAAAGCACTCACTTTTTCTTTCATTAGTAAAATACTTTTATTTACATCATCAAGACCGTTACCTTCATGATCACGCAAATTAATTAGTTCATGCGCTAAATTCAAAGCCGCCATTACAGCGATACGATCTAAACCAATAATCTTGCCTGATGATTGAATTTGTTCCATATTGCTATGAAGCAACTGTGCGGAAGATATTAAAGCTGGTTTTTCTTCTTCTGGACAAGCAATTTGATATTCTTTACCTAAAATACTAACCGAGACCGGTGAGCTCATAGTTCATCATCCATTTCTTTTAGACGGGTTACCATTTTATCAATTCGACTGCGCGCCAACTCAGTTTTTTCAACTAATCTTGCACGTTCTGTTAGCCAAGCAGTCTGTTGTGATTTCAACAACATGTTTTCATCGCGTGCACGACGACTGGCCCTAAGCAGGTCATCTACTTGCTGTTCCAATTGTTCGATTACGTCTTTTTCCATTAGATATGAATTCTTAGCTGTGCGAAAATAATATCTAACTATAGACGCGCCCTACCGATTGGGTCAACAAATCACATAATAATTTTTTTAAATATAGGTCGTATCATCATGTCTGAATTATATTTTCCATCACTTTCACCCAATAAAACAGAAGGCGATGGCCCAGCAAGTTCAGCCGAATTGCAAGGCGCATTATGCGGATTATTATGTTTAAATCCACAGGAAAATCGCGTTACTTGGTATAAAAGCCTATTTGAGGATGTTGATCCTAGTGAAGAAGAAATTCTAGATTTGACTGCTTTATTCGATCAGACAGTCCAATCTCTCAACAGCCTGGATTTTGATTTACAACTTGATCTCCCAGATGACAATGCACCTCTTTCATCGCGCATATCTGCCATGTCCGACTGGTGTCAGGGACTCATTTTTGGTCTAGGTGCTTCTGGTCTAACAGATGACACTGAATTATCCACTGACTGTAAAGAATATATTGCCGATATTATTAACATCAGCCAGATCAATGATAATGACTTAGAAGATTCGGATGATGATGAAGCTAATTTTGAAGAATTAGTAGAATACTTACGGATGGGGCTATTTTTAATCTATGGCGAACTTCAACCGCAAGATGCAGAAAACAACCCGACTGAGCATTAAATGAACAAAAAAGAATTTAGCAAACGCCGCCAGCGCCTAATGGACATTATGGGTCCAAATAGCATTGCTGTTTTACCTAATGCCAAGGTCAGACCTCGCAATCGTGATGTTGATCATATTTTTCGTAGTGATAGCAGCTTTCATTATCTTAGTGGCTTTGATGAACCCGAATCAGTCATCGTTCTTGTGCCAGGACGAACTCATGGCGAATATCTTTTATTTTGTCGTGAACGTGATCTTGATAAAGAAATATGGGATGGCTACCGTGCAGGTCAAGAGGGAGCAGTTGATCGATATGGTGCTGATGACTCTTACCCTTATTCAGATCTCGATGATATTTTACCTGGCTTATTGGAAGGCAAAGAAAAAGTTTTCTACACTATGGGAACCCGGTATGGATTCGATCAACGTATGGTCGGCTGGTTAAACCATTTACGCAATGCTTCACAGCAAGGAAAGCATTCGCCCAATGAGATTATTGAATTAGAACACTGCTTGAATGAACTTCGTTTGTATAAAAGTAGTGGTGAAATTAAAGCAATGCGTCATGCTGCTGAAGTTTCTGCTCAGGCTCACATTCGTGCAATGCAATTTACCAAGCCCGGTAAATGGGAATATCAGGTTGAAGCTGAAATCATTCATGAGTTTATGAAAAATGATTGTCGCTCACCCGCCTATCCTTCAATTATAGGTGGTGGTGAAAATGGCTGTATCCTGCACTATATTGAAAATAATCATCGTCTGAAAAACAATGATTTATTATTGATCGATGCTGGTGCTGAATATGATTATTATGCTGCAGATATCACTCGAACCTTCCCCGTTAACGGAAAATTTACTGCCAGCCAAAAAACGTTGTACAACATTGTTTTAGATGCCCAAAAAGCAGCTATAGATGAAGTGAAGCCCGGGAACCATTGGAATCAACCTCATGAAGCAGCAGTACGCGTATTAACAGAAGGCTTATTGGAAATTGGTCTACTCAAGGGCAAACTGAAAACCTTGCTTGAAAAAGAAAAATACCGCGACTTTTATATGCATCGTACTGGTCATTGGTTGGGGATGGATGTACATGATGTTGGTGACTATAAAGTGGGTGGTGAATGGCGTATGTTAGAACCTGGTATGGTACTGACTGTCGAACCAGGTTTATATATTCGTGACCCTGCCCGTGTAAATAAGGAATGGCATTTCACCGGTATACGAATAGAAGATGATGTGTTAGTTACAAAAACAGGGCATGATGTAATTTCAAAAGCAGCGCCAAAAGAAGTTGATGATATAGAAGCGCTGATGGCTGATTAAGGATTTAGCAATGGCAACAACACACTTTGATCTAATTATTGTTGGTGGTGGCATGGTCGGTGCCAGTTTGGCCTGTACATTGCAAAACACACCGCTAAAGATTGCCGTTATTGAAGCCTTTGCTATTAACTCTGACCAACAACCAAGTTATGACGACCGGGGTATTGCCCTTGCCTATGGTTCTCAACGTATTTTTGAGGCCATGGGTCTGTGGTCACTGCTAGCTCCTCATAGTACTGCCATCACCAATATCCATATTTCTGACCGTGGTCATTTTGGCATCACACGACTGTCAGCCCAAGACGAGAATGTCCCTGCATTAGGACAAGTTATTACTGCCCGGTCTATGGGACAAGTACTAAATCAAGCCTTATCACAACAAAATAATCTTGAAATGATATGCCCCGCCAAAGTAACAAGCTTACAGCAACATACAGACTCGGTTGAACTGATACTGAATGATGATCGTTGCCTATCTGCTAAATTGATTGTTGCTGCCGACGGCGGTAACTCAACTATTCGTAGACTATTAGGGTTGGGGGCATTAGAAGCTGATTACCAACAAACAGCTATTACGGCTAACATCACTCCCGAACGTCAACATCAAGGCCGTGCTTTTGAGCGTTTTACTGATAGCGGCCCTATTGCCTTATTGCCTATGTCAGATAACCGTTGCAGTCTTGTTTGGACAGTCAAAACTGGTGATGAAATAGACATTCTTGAATTATCCGATCAGGACTTCTTGGCTCAATTACAAGACAGGTTTGGCTATCGACTTGGCAAACTGATGCAGGTAGGACAACGTAATAGTTATCCATTAAAACTAATGCAAGCTGACCAAGCTGTTCAACAGCGGATTGTATTGATCGGTAATGCTGCTCACAGCCTACATCCAATCGCTGGCCAAGGGTTTAACCTTGGTTTACGTGATGTAGCAGCGTTAGCTGATGTTCTCGCAACTACGAATAAAGACTGTGGTGATGCTCAACTGTTGCATGACTACAAACAATGGCGACAACAAGATCAGGACAATGTAATCAATACCACTGACGCACTGGTTAAATTATTCAGTAATAACAATCCTCTGCTCGGCCATATTCGTGGAGCTGGTCTAACAGTAATGGATGCCATACCACCAGCCAAACATTGGCTAGCACAAAAAAGTATGGGCTTAGCTCGAAAACAACCACGGTTAGGAAGAGGCATAGCACTATGAGTCAACACTATGATGTAATCATTGTTGGTGGTGGCATGGTCGGTGCTACTTTAGCGGTTGCTTTAGGTGAACAATCAGATCTAAATATTGCTTTAATTGAAGCATACCCGCCTACACCACTTAATGAATTTGATAAACCTGACTTACGTGTTAGTGCCTTAACTCGTGCTAGCGAGACTTTGCTGAACAACCTGACTATTTGGCAACAACTTATCCCGAGTAGAATAAGTCAATTCACTGATATGAAAGTCTGGGAAACAAATAATTCTTCCCTACATTTTGACAGTGCTGAAATTGGTGAATCCTTATTGGGTAATATTGTGGAAAATCGCCACCTACAACAGGCATGTCTCACTCGTTGTAAACAAATCCCTACTATTGATTTTCTATGCCCTGCCAAACCAATATCATTAACTGATAACACGCTCACCTTGGATGATGGTAGAACATTAACTGCAGAATTGGTTGTTGGGGCAGATGGCGCTCAGTCTCCACTACGTGAATGGGCTGAGATTGAAACTCATGGCTGGGATTATCAGCAGTCTGCTGTGGTATGTACGGTTACCACTGAACACTCTCATCAACAAACTGCATGGCAACGCTTTTTACCAGAAGGTCCCTTAGCCTTTTTACCTTTATCAGATCCTCATCAATGTTCAATTGTCTGGTCTAATTCAACTGAAGAAACTGAGCTGTTATGGCAACTTGATGATGACATTTTTAAAGATACTCTCGGCAAAGCATTTGAAAATACACTAGGAGAGATTCAAGAAGTAAGTAAACGTGCTAAATTTCCACTTAAATTACGTCATGCAGATCATTATGTTGAATCTGGATTTGCACTGGTAGGTGATGCTGCTCACACTATTCATCCACTAGCTGGACAAGGTGTCAATATTGGCTTTCTCGATGCGGCAACCTTAGCTGAGGTAGTTCTAGAAGCACATGGAAAAGGTCGTAAAATAGGTAATTTGCATACTTTAAATAAATATCAACGCCGTAGAAAAGGTGATAATTTAGTGATGCAAATGACCATGGATGCTTTTAAACGTGTTTTTGGTAGTGAGCTTGAACCTGTTCGCTGGGCTAGACGGTTTGGTCTGCAAACCGTTAATAAAAGTGCCTTGCTGAGAAAGCTGTTTATGCGTCAAGCATCGGGTTATCGTTTTGCCAACCCCAAATTAACTAAGCTGTAGATCAGTTTTTCACCTCCGGACTATAGTTCAAACTAATCAGCGTGTTTGTTCGTCAATTTCCTGCTGTTTTTGCTGCGCAGCATTATTGATCATCGATTCAATATCATGTGCTTTATCAATCATATCAGTCTGCTCTTTCCAAACATGATCGCCTTCAACTTGTTGCGATTCATCTGAGCAAGCAACAACAAATATCATCATCAATACAATATATAAATATTTCATCACTTATCTCTTCCTGATTTTAACTAAATGGGAAAGAATACCATCGAAGCTCCACTTACAATCACTGTTTTGATTCCACGATCTAATTTATGAGAAATAATTTCAGCCATATTATCCTGAGTAGCAATCATTTCACCAATCAGACGCTGAAAACTGAGGTTTCGTTGTTCATTTTCTAAGCTGTCACTTAATAGTAATAACTCACCTTGGAGATCACGCTTATTTCCTAACATCCATGCAGCAATCTCAATATTTCTAGCACTGTTATAAAGTTTTTGTTCATCAATGCTGGTGAAATAATAGAAGTCAGTGTGATAATCATATGATGCCATTAGCATCTTCCGCAAACCAAAAATAAATGGCAATACCCTATCCCCACCCTGATAGGTTTCATCTAAAGCGATGCGAATAACATCGGTAGGACTCATAACCTGCCAATGTGCATAACCATAGTCATAAGAATGCGAAAAGAATAGATCAACACTGGCTTCAATGGTGCGTTCATCTTTATCATGTCGTTCAGCAGGATTACGCCGGTACAACTTCAACATCAATATTTTCAAATCATCCATAATAGCCAACTGTGAAAGCTCAAGAATCTCACCAATATGACTTTTTGCTAACCGTGCAACACCTGGGTCATCAGGGTCATCTTCCACAATATTATTGCTACAGCTAATGACACTAAAGCAGAGTAAAATTAGCAAAGGTTTAAACAACCTCATCAAATAAGCTCTGCTGTGGTTCTGTTACTGAACCTGCTATCTGGAGGTACTGTTGTACACCTTGTGGTAGATGGTCTGATTGAGTGCCATGCCTATTATTAGATTGTTGTTCTGTATCTGTAGTCGCTAACAATCGTACAAAACGGGTCTGTTGGTCTTCATACGTCGTTATCGCTTGTTGATATAAATTGAGTGCATTAGTTGCTTGGTGTGATGCTTTTTCAGCAGACTCAACATTTGGTTTTACATCAATAGTGATCGGACTTCGTCCTTTCTCCTGAAACTCAGACGTCTTGGGGGAAATTACCGTTGCAAGTTGTGCCCCATTTATTTGCATTTTTTACTCTATTTATTTCCTGTTGGTTTGCGTCTTGACCGATGTGACTGATTGCGCTTACCACCATTATTTTGCTTATGACGCAGTGGTGGTCTTTTTTCAGGTCTTTTCGCTGGCTGTGGCTCGATCAATTCTTCGTCCGATGTCGCTGCCACCGGTAATTTATGTTTTATATATTGCTCAATCTCTGGTAGTGAAAATGCATAATCTTCACAAGCAAAGCTGATCGCAATACCACTGGCACCTGCCCTAGCTGTACGGCCAATCCGATGAACATAATCTTCCATATCTTGCGGTAAATCATAATTAAAGACATGACTGACTTCAGGAATATGTAAACCACGAGCGGCTACATCTGTTGCGACCAGAAATGGAAAGTCACCATCCTGAAAATGTTTTAATAAACTCTCACGTTTTTTCTGCGGCACATCGCCTGATAATAATGCTGCCTTATGACCATTACCTTCCAGATAGCCCCAAACTTTATCAGCTACTCGCTTAGTATTTACAAACACAATACCGCGTGGTGGTTGTATACGTTTAATCAAAGCAAGTAATAATGGTATCTTTTCTTCATTAGCGGGGTAATAGACACTTTCTTCTATCCGATCACCCGCCACTTTTCCTGCTGCAACCTCAACCTTTTCCGGGTTATTCATGTGCTCATATGCAAGTTCAGTCACTTTGTAACTCAAGGTCGCTGAGAACAACATTCCCAATCGTTCTGTTGGTGTGGGTACACGGCGTAAGAAATAACGTACATCTTTGATAAAACCTAAATCAAACATCCGATCTGCTTCATCCATCACCACAGCTTGAACAGACTTCAGATTAAACACGCGTTGTTTGTGATAATCGAGTAATCGTCCAGGTGTGCCAATTAAAATATCAACACCATCGGTGATAGCTGTTTTTTGTTTTTCGTAATCTTTGCCACCATACGCAACAACAATGCGCAATTTTGCATCCTTATTGAGTAAGATGGCATCTTTAGCAATTTGATTTGCCAACTCTCTTGTTGGTGCCAATATGAATGCTCGAGGTTGTTTGCCATCCCAGTTTTTAACCGGTTCTTTTGTCAACAATGTCTGAAATGTCGCTAATAAAAAGGCAATCGTTTTACCGGTTCCAGTTTGCGCCTGCCCAGCTACATCTTGCCCAGCCAACAACAGCGGTAAAGATTGCGCCTGAATTGGAGTACAAAACTCGAACCCCGCACTACGTAAACCATTTTGAAGCGTTTCATGTAAAGGTAACGACGAAAAAGCTTGCTCAGTTAGATGTGCACTCATAGAAATACTTGCATTACCTTTAATGATAGGAAAAAATGATACCCAATATTGGATTGCGTGAGTATAGCCTTCCGATAATTTATATACCACCGGAGATAAAAAACATGAGTGAAAATGTCACCAATGTGACTGATGGCGACTTTGAAAGCCAAGTATTGCAGTCTGACTTACCTGTATTAGTAGATTACTGGGCTGAATGGTGTGGTCCTTGCAAAATGATCGCTCCAATTCTAGAAGAAATTGGCGCTGAATATGCAGGCAAACTAACTGTCTGTAAACTCAATATTGATGAAAACTCAGAAACACCACCTCGCTATGGTATTCGCGGCATCCCTACCCTGATGTTATTCAAGGGTGGTGAAGTTGAAGCAACTAAAGTAGGTGCTTTAACTAAGTCACAATTGACTGCATTTTTAGATTCTAACCTTTAAACTTAGCTAAGATTTCCACAATGCGGAAGTGGAAGTCTTATGCAAGCAAAATATTAAAACACTGGATATGAATTATATTCAGTGTTTTTCTGTATCTATACCCATCATTCCCGCTTTCGCGGGAATGATAAAAAACTTCTAAACAAACTTAAAAATCTATGGATGTCTCAGAATTACTTGACGGTTTAAATAAACCCCAACGTGAAGCAGTGGCGGCACCACTAGGTCATGCCCGAATTCTAGCAGGGGCTGGTAGTGGTAAAACACGTGTTTTAGTTCACCGTATTGCCTGGCTCATTCAAGCAGAAGCATTGCCACCATCGAATATCCTTGCCGTTACATTTACCAATAAAGCTGCCTCAGAAATGCGTGGCAAAATTGAAAACATGCTGGGCTATCCAATTGGTGGGATGTGGGTAGGTACATTTCATGGTCTAGCACATCGCTTATTACGCTCACATTGGAAAGAGGCAGACCTACCACAAAGCTTTCAAATTCTGGATAGTGATGATCAGCTACGCATGTTAAAGCGCATTATGCGTGGCATGGAATTAGACGAAGCTCAATGGCCAGCCAAACAAGCTCAATGGTATATCAACGCCCAGAAGGATGAAGGTTTACGATCTAAACATATTCAAGCTGGCCATGATCCTTATTCCCAGAAAATACTGACGGTATATCAAGCCTATGAAGATGCCTGTCAGCGGGCAGGTGTTATTGATTTTGGTGAAATTCTATTGAGAAGTCATGAATTATGGCTCAAACGCCCTGATATTCTGGCCAATTACCAGCAGCGATTCCAACAAATCCTAGTTGATGAATTTCAAGATACCAACACTATTCAATATGCATGGTTGCAATTGTTAGCTGGCGATACAGGACACTTATTTATTGTTGGTGATGATGACCAGTCAATTTATGGCTGGCGTGGTGCTCGCATCGAGAATATTCAAAAATTTCATCAAGATTACCCTGCAGCTGACACTGTTCGCTTAGAACAGAATTATCGTTCAACTGGCAATATTTTAGCTGGTGCCAATGCTGTTATTGCGAACAACAGTGAACGACTTGGCAAGGAATTATGGACAGAAGATGACGATGGTAAGCTTATCCAAATTTATAACGCTTATAACGAACGTGATGAAGCAAGCTATCTGGTAGAACAAGTTAGAGCTTGGGTCGATAAAGGTGGTAATCGAGCTGATAATGCAGTGTTATATCGTTCTAATGCTCAATCTCGGGTTATTGAGGAAGCCTTGTTATATGCCAATATGCCCTACCGAGTTTACGGTGGCTTACGCTTCTTCGAACGCGCAGAAATTAAAGATGTATTGTCCTACTTAAGATTAATCTCTAATAGAAATGATGATGCAGCATTTGAACGGATAGTGAACACGCCTACCCGAGGTATCGGTGCAGCAACATTAACGCAATTACGCCAATATGCACGTGAACATAATCTGACGATGTGGCAATCAGCCCTTGCCTTACTTGAGGCCAAGTTCTTCGCTGCTCGTGCCGGCAATGCACTCACTGGATTTATGACATTAATTGATTCATTAACACCCATAGATGACACCATGCCATTGCATGAACTGACCTCGCTTGTTATTGATGAAAGTGGTTTGCGTGCACACTTTTCTAAAGATAAAACTGAAAAAGGTCAAGGTCGCATTGAAAATCTGGATGAATTGATCAGTGCCGCTCGTACTTTCAAGCAACCCGACAATGAAGAACTGGAAGATATGCCTTTACTCGATGCTTTTCTTGCTCATGCAGCACTGGAAGCAGGCGATAATCAAGGCGAGCAATGGGAAGACTGTGTACAACTGATGACCTTACATTCAGCCAAAGGTCTGGAATTTCAGGTCGTGTTTATGGTGGGTATGGAAGAAGGATTATTCCCGGGACAAAAAACCAGTGATGATCCATCACGACTATCTGAAGAACGCCGACTCTGCTATGTGGGTATGACGCGAGCGCGTAAAACCTTGTTTTTATTACATACAGAATCACGTTTTTTATATGGTCAGGAAATGTCCCATAGCCCTTCACGATTCTTAAATGAAATCCCACCAGAAAATGTTGAACAAATTCGTGCCAGAAGGAATGTTGTGACTAGCGGCTATTCAGCTATTGCACCAAATCACACAACCACTGTTAATGAAACAGGCTTTAATCCTGGCCAACAAGTTCACCATCAAAAATTTGGATCAGGAATCGTTATTGATACCGAAGGTTCTGGCAAAAATGCCCGAGTCCAAGTCAATTTTAAACATGCTGGCAGCAAGTGGTTAGTTATCGCTTATGCCAAACTGGAAAAAGTATAGATAATTACAAGGTAAACTCTTACTAAAATCATTGTCATTCCTATGAAAATGGGAATACAACGACTTTAGGGAATTGAACAGCCCATGGATCTCCGCATACGCGAGGATGACAAACCTTATTACTCTACAATCATATATTAATAATATGTAGACACTGAATCAGGAACATCAAATGAGACAACTTTTTATTCCACTCGTAACCACTTTATGCATTCTAATAAGTGCCTGTGGACCAGAGGAAGCGGTTGATAGTAATGCAACGACCATAGACACTGGCAAAACCTATAACTGGAAAATGGTCACCACTTGGCCACCAGGCTTTCCTGTATTACAAGAAGGCGCTGAACGGTTTGCCCAAAACATTAAGGATATGTCCAATGGTCGTCTTGACATCAAAGTCTATGCTGGTGGTGAATTAATTCCACCTTTACAAACCTTTGATGCTGTCTCACAGGGCACTGTTGAAATGGGTCATGGTAGTGCCTATTACTGGGCAGGAAAAGTACCTGAAGCACAGTTTTTTTCCACCGTTCCTTTTGGCATGACTGCTCGTGGTATGAATGCTTGGTTATATGATGGCGGTGGCTTAGAGCTTTGGCGTGAAGTATATAAACCTTTCCATGTTGTGCCCTTCCCACTTGGCAATACTGGTGTCCAAATGGGCGGCTGGTTTAATAAAGAAATTAATTCCCTAGATGATATTAAAGGGCTGAAAATGCGCATCCCCGGCCTAGGTGGTAAAGTCTTTGCAAAAGCTGGAGGAAACCCGGTTTTACTTGCTGGCAGCGAGGTCTACACTGCTTTAGAACGTAACACTATTGATGCAACCGAATGGATTGGCCCCTACCACGATCAACGTTTAGGTTTATACCGCGCTGCCAAACACTATTATTACCCTGGTTGGCATGAGCCCGGCACTGTACTTGAGCTTACTATTAATCAACGTGCATGGGATTCCCTACCTGCTGACTTACAAGCGATAGTCAGCAATGCAGCCATGGCTGAGAATGTCCGAATGCTGTCAGAAATGGAACAAAAAAACTCAGCAGCCTTACAAGAATTAAAAGATCGACCTAAAGTGAAAATCCATCGTTTTCCTGATGATGTATTAGCCAAACTAAAAATATTAACTGATGAAACTTTGGCTGAAGAAGCTGCCAACGA
>Ga0164315_10000895_pt1 | contig 21773 bp, 10 predicted proteins | sample GuaBasSedimGuay6_FD_113737 | JGI IMG/M metagenome (GOLD analysis project Ga0164315, IMG submission 113737) | Subseafloor sediment microbial communities from Guaymas Basin, Gulf of California, Mexico - Guay6, Core 4569-2, 0-3 cm | ecosystem: Environmental > Aquatic > Marine > Hydrothermal vents... | reverse complement strand
ATTTTAATAGAAGCAATCGGGGCATTCGCCCTGGATTGCCCCTACAACCGTACCCGTAGGGGCAATCCAGGGCGAATGCCCAAAATACCTGTTTATTTGTGCTTCAGTACTTAACATGCATTCCAATCGCAGCGAAGCAAAATAACATGCATTCCAATCGCAGCGAAGCAAAATAACATGCATTCCAATCGCAGCGAAGCAAAATAACATGCATTCCAATCGCAGCGAAGCAAAATAAATTTGGAACGAAAATAACAGCAAAATAAATTTGGAACGAAAATCAGGGCTTCGCAAAATAAATTTTGCACTACAGGCTTCGCATTTTTTATAAATCCCCTATTTTAAATCATGGTAATAAAGCGATGCCTGTGAGGCCTAGGGTTTCTGATAACCCATTCATAATATTCATATTTTGTACGGCTTGCCCGGCTGCCCCTTTGACTAAATTGTCAATGACTGAGAGTATGACAATTCTATTACCGTTTTGAGGGCGATGCACTGCTAATCGACATGTATTTACCCCGCGCACACTGCGCGTTTCGGGATGAGATTGGGGGGGCAAAACATCGACAAACGGTTCTTCTTGATAACGCTGAATCAATATCGCTTGTATCTCTTCTATTGAAGTCTCATGTATCAAGGTTGCGTACAATGTGGCCTCTATACCCCGTATCATGGGGACTAAATGGGGCACAAAGGTTAAATCAACGGGCTTTGCACTTGAGGCATTTAAGCTTTGACAAATTTCTGGCCAATGGCGATGTCCTGATACATTGTAAGCTTTAAAACTGTCGTAGACTTCACCCATTAGCATTGGCATACTCGCTTTACGGCCGGCTCCAGTCACGCCTGATTTTGCATCGGCTATTAAGTGTTGTGGATCAATGATACCGGCTTCTAATAAGGGTAACAATCCTAATAGTACTGCGGTTGGATAACAACCTGGGTTGGCGACTAAACGCGCTTTAGCAATCTGCGCTCGGTACCATTCAGGCAAACCATACACGGCTTCTTCAAGCAATTCAGGACAGGTGTGTTCCATACCATACCATTGTTGCCAAGTATTCACCGCTTTAAGACGAAAATCAGCGGATAAATCAATCACCTTTACCCCGGCATTGAGCAAATCGGGTGTGGTTTGCATAGCGGTGCCATTAGGCGTTGCGAAAAAGACGATATCACAGTCTGCTAAATTATCCAGTGTCGGCTTTGTAAATTTTAAATTAATTCGTTCCCGCAAATTAGGAAATAAATCGGCCACAGCGGTTCCCGCTTCTGCACGAGATGTGACAGCTTGCACTTGCACTTGGGGATGCTGTGCCAATAAACGTAATAATTCTACTCCAGTGTAACCCGTACCCCCTATGATGCCAACTTTAATCATTGGTTTTTTAATTCCTCAAAAATTATGTTTGTATTAGGCGCGATAGCGACTGAAATCTCAAATCAATTCGCTATAATCGTTTGATTATAAAAAAATGTCGATAAGAAATAAATTTGATAAACTGATTTATAGAGGTAAATAATTTCACACCAAGGGGCGATAACAAAGGTTCGCCCCTACATTAATTAATTTTGGGGGCGAACAATTTGGGGGCGAACTTTTGAGCGAGCGTTCATTTTTCATTTTTTTATTCTTTTACTCTCTGGGTAAAATAAAATAGATAAGTATTTGATTTGATTTAAAGTCATATCAATCCGATGTTTCGTATTTTATAATTTTCAATTTTCAATTTCCAATTTTTGTAATCATGTCTAGCAAATACCTGTCTGTCGCAATAGCTTTTACATTGTGTAGCCTGCTTTCTATTGTGGGATTTATAACCGTACAAAAAATAGAACAACGGCAGCACCGTCATGAATTTAACGATGCCGCTCAAGAGCGTATTTGGGCTGTGAACGAGACTATCGAAGATATTTTTGAAGTGTTGTATGCGTTGGCTACTTTTTATGAAACGTCCAATCGTCAACTGACTCGGCATGAATTTAATACGTTGGTGTCTCCCTTTTTATCACGTCATCCTGAAATTTTAACACTTAATTGGATTCCCTACGTTTCTGATATTCAACGTGGCGATTATGAAGCCGCAGCACGGCAGGATTATCCCCATTTTCAGTTTACCGTGTTAAATGCTGAAGGCAAGCTGATCACGGCCCCGCGAAGCGCCGAATATTTTCCCATTTATTATACTCTCCCTAAAACGGAGACGATGTTAGGTTTGAATTTAGCCTCAAAACCCTTTTTTTTAAAAGCCATAACGGGGGCCAGCGAGACGCATACCCGGCAAGCCACAAAACGATTTCAGTTCAAAATAGACAACGATGAACCATTTAATAATATATTAGTGTTTCATCCTATTTATCATCAACCATCGCTTATCCAAATGCCGACACAGGCGCATTTGCAAGGTTTTATTATGGGCAAGATTCGGATAAAAAACATGATAGAACATGCCTTGCAACTTATGAAACCCAAGGGTATCAACATGCTCCTACAAGATGAATCGGCACCACCTACAGAACGTTTTTTGTATTTTCATCAATCACGCAAGCATACTGGCAAGCAAACTATAATCCATCAGAAAGAAAAGTTAGGCAGTAGTTTGTCTTATAAAAAAACCTTTGAAGTGGCTGGACGTACTTGGTCTATTTTATGTACCCCTCATTCAACAAGTCAATTCATAACCGGCATCACTTGGACATCCTTAGGCACTTTGTTGAGTGGATTATTGTTAACACTGTTATTGCCCCTTTATCTCTCTAATTCAATTAAATATACCCGTCAACTTCAATCTGAGATCAAACAACGTGGCGATGTCGAAGCTGCACTCAAGCATGCCCAAAACAATTTAAAAGAATATAATCGTACACTAGAACTACAAGTCGCTAAACGCACCCAAGAATTGTTTGAGAACACGATTTTACTGCAAAAAGAAATACAAGAGCGTCAACAGGCCGATGAAGCACTACGCAATAGTCATTTCCACGCAAAAGTTTTTGCGCGCAAAAACTTTTGCGTGGAAAAAAGAATCTTCCGTTTTTTTGAATTACCTTTAGTTGGGATGACAATCACTAGCCCTTCAAAAAAGTTGATTGAAGTCAATGACAAATTTTGTGAAATGTTTGGCTATTCGCGGGAAGAACTTTCCAGTAAAACTTGGGCAGATTTAACCCATCCTGATGATCTGACGCATAGTGTGAAAGGGTTTAATCAGCTTTTGGCAGGGGAAATTGAAGGTTTTTCAATAGAAAAAAGGTATATTCGTAAAAACGGACATATTTTCTATGGAACTGTGTCAGTGCGTGGTGTGCGTCAGATTGATAATACTTTAGATTATATTGTTGCCGTCGTACAAGACATTACAAAGCGTAAACAAGCTGAGAAAAAGTTGCAGGAAAAAGAAGCTTTTTTGCGCTTAGTCATAGACAAGATTCCTCATCAAATATTTTGGAAGGATATGAACGGTGTCTATTTAGGATGTAACAAGCATTTTGCTCAGTCATGCTATAAAAAAAGTCCTGATGATATTGTGGGAAAAACTGACTTTGATTTGATTGCGAAAGAGCAAGCACAAAGCGTGCAGGAGATTGATCGCCGTCTCATGGAAACCGATATTCCTGAATATCATTTTGTTGAAGAGATTTTACAAGCTGATGGGCGTAAAAGTTGGCTGGAAACGAGCAAAATGCCTTTGCATGATATGACAGGTGAAGTCGTGGGTTTATTAGGCACCTGTGAGGATATCACAGAAAGCCAGATCGCTGAGGCATTACTGAAAGAATATAACCAAACTTTAGAGCGTGAAGTGGCTGAAAGAACCCGTGAATTAGGCGATAAAGAAACCTTTTTGCGCTTAGTGATAGACAACATTCCCCAATTTATTCTTTGGAAAGATATTAATTTGGTGCTTTTAGGCTGTAATCAGCAGGTAGCCCAATTTCTCCACTTAGACAATCCCACCAACATCGTGGGCAAAACGGATTTTGAATTATTTAGGGAAGAAGAAGCACGGCGGTTCCGTGAACAAGACTATCGTATCATGAAAACAGATAGGCCTGAATATGGTTATGTTGAAGAAGTTCGGCAACCTAATGGTCAATCATTTTGGACTGAAAGTAATAAAATCCCTCTGCATGACGAGACGGGCAAAGTTGTTGGTATTTTAGTCACGGCCCAGGATATCACCGCACGTAAACAAGCAGAATCGCAACTGACAGCAGCTTATAACGAACTCAACCAGTTCAAAATGACATTGGATACGATACTCGATGGCGTATTTATGGCGGATGCGGCAACATTACAGTTTTTTTATGTCAATCAAGGCGCAGTCAAGCTATTGGGTTATACACAAGAAGAACTGTTACAAATGACACCTCTGGATATAGCACCAGAATACAACACGCTAGTGCTTTTTCAAGCCTTGATCGCCCCTTTAATGGCCGGTTCAGAACCAGCTATGATGTTTGAAACCGTCAATCAGGATAGATATGGCACGTTGATTTCAGTGGAAGTTTTTCTACAGTATATTCAAGTGACTGGACAGAATCGTTTTGTGATGATGGTGCGCGATATTACTGATCGTAAAATAACTGATGATCAATTACTCTCGGCTTATAACGAATTGAATCAGTTTAAAACGACGTTGGATATGACATTAGATAGCGTGTTCATGCATGATGATAATCAATTGCAGTTTTTTTATGTCAATCAAGGTGCCGTTAACCATTTAGGCTATACTCAAAAAGAATTGTTGCAAATGACACCGCTTGATATTTTACCGGAATATTCAAGAGAAGATTTAGAGACTTTGCTCATACCTTTACGCAAAGGTACTCAACCCACAATCACTTTTGAAACCCTATACCAGCATAAAAAGGGTAATTTAATTCAGGTAGAAATCTTCTTACAATATATCAAAGTACCACAAGAACAAGATCGCTTTGTTGCTATTGCGCGTGATGTTACCGAGCGCAAACAGGCGGAAGCTGCCTTGCGTGAAGCGAAAGAAGCGGCTGAAGTTGCGAATCGTGCAAAAAGCGCCTTTCTTGCCAACATGAGCCACGAGTTACGTACACCACTCAACGGTATTTTAGGCTACGCCCAAATTCTCCAATGGGATGAGAATTTAACTGCGGAACAACAAGAAGGAATTGAAATCATCCAAACTAGCGGTGAGTACTTGTTAACCTTGATTAATGATGTATTAGATCTGTCTAAGATTGAAGCTGAGCGTTTGGAACTCATGCTTTCAGCATTTCAGTTTGATGACTTTTTAAAAGGAATTAATGATTTATTTCAGGTACGCTCCAAAGAAAAGGGCATTGCTTTTCATTATGATGCACTCACACAACTCCCGAACAGGGTTTACGGCGATGAGACACGGTTGAGACAAGTTATAATCAACTTGTTGAGTAATGCCGTCAAATTTACTAAAGCAGGCGAAGTCAATTTTCAAGTCCGTTTTGATTGTCATCAAGTCCGTTTTCAAGTGGAAGATACTGGTATTGGGATTGCCCCTGAAGAAATTGACAAAATCTTTTTGCCCTTCCAACAAGTTGGCGATAAGAATTATCAGGTGCAAGGTACAGGATTAGGTTTGGCTATCAGCAAAAAACTGGTTGATATGATGGGGGGAGTGTTACAGGTTGAAAGTACATTAGGACAAGGCACAAAATTTTGGTTGAATATTGATTTGCCAGAGGTTTCCAATGAGAATGCCCAGCAACCTGAACAACGGGTGATTATTGGCTTTGAAGGCACACCGCGCAAAATTTTGGTGGTTGACGACATCAAGGAAAATCGATCCCTCTTGGTTAAGCTGTTATCCCCATTAGGTTTTGAAATCGTAGAAGCTTGCAATGGAGTGGAAAGTGTAGAAAAAGCACAGCAATTAAGGCCTGATTTAATTTTGATGGACTTGATCATGCCTGAAATGGATGGGTTTGAAGCAACACGTCAAATCAGAAAATACCCTCAACTCAAAGCGGTGCCCATCATTGCTATTTCAGCCAGTGCGTTTGATTTTCATCAACAGCAAAGTCAGGAAGCGGGCTGTGATGATTTTATTGCTAAACCCTTTAAGACAGATGTCTTGATGGAAAAATTACATAAATATTTGAATTTAAAGTGGATTTATAAATATTGATAACTTTATAACGCTAAAGACGCTAAAGACGCAAGAGACGCTTCTCTTTCTCTTGACAGCTTCTTTAGCGTCTTTTGCAAAAAAGCGCGTTTATTTTTAAAGACTATGCAATTGCTGCATAGCCTTATTAACCTCTCCCGCCACTATCAGTGGCATCACTTCAAGCGCGGCATTCATCGCGCCTTCAATAGCCGTTTGCTCGTCATGGGTTGGGGCATTCAAAACATAATTCACCACTTGATCTTTATGTCCAGGATGGCCTATACCCAATCGTAATCGCATAAACTGATTACTACCAAGATGAGCAACAATATCTCTCAAACCATTATGCCGACAATCACTTCCCCCTTTTTTAAGACGAACAGTACCTGGGGGAAAATCCAGATCATCATGAACGACTAAAATCTGCTCGACGGGGATTTTATAGTAGTGAGCTAAGGCAACAACGGCTTGTCCGCTACGGTTCATGAATGTATTGGGTTTGAGCAACCAACACATTGAAGAAGGAGAAGTGAGGGATTCCCCCTTTTGAGAAAGAGGGGAAGATTCGATTCGACAGACTTCACCATAAAATTTCGCATCGTGGCGAAATTGCTCGTGAGCCTGTCCTGCCATTTCATCGACTAACCAAAAGCCGGCATTATGGCGAGTTGTAAAATAACGGGGGCCGGGATTACCCAACCCGATTATAAGCGCAATAGACACACTGAGTAGTTATCATCCTTGTTGTGGTGATTCCGTGTTTTCTTTAGCCTCTGCCTCTTCTTCAGCAGTCTTAGTACCACGCGCTAAATGTACCGAAACGACAGGCAAATTACCCGTCTTCTTCCCTTGTGCTAAAGCCACCAATTCCACATTCTCTGGCAGTACTAAATCAGATAAGTGTAGAATCTGATTAATTTCGATTGCCTCTAAATCGACTTCAATAGATTCAGGCAAATCTTTAGGCAAACAACGTATTTCAACTTGACTTTCATGATGTGAAATCATTCCACCGCCTTGTTTTACCCCGACACAGGTGTCTTCATTAATGAAGTGTAAAGGCATAGGCATATGCAAGTGTTGATTCTCACTGATGCGTTGTAAATCCAGATGCAGGATTAAGGGGCGATAGGGGTGACGCTGTAAATCTTTAAGTACCGCTTTTTCGCTTTGATTATTAATGGTAACCGTTAAAATCCGCGAGAAAAAGCTTTGATGCTCTAATCTTTTAAGCAATTCGTTATGGGAAAGGCTTAATGCAATAGGTTCTTTACCTGCACCATACATGATAGCCGGCACATAACCGGTATGACGCAGACGGCGGCTCTCAGCCTTACCTCTTTCAGTACGCAGTTGAGCATCAAGTTCAAAAATTTGCATGTTATTTAAAAAGTCTCCTATCAGTTATCAATTCCACGCTCAAGTTTTTGCGCGCAAAAACTTGAGCGTGGAAATCAATTATCACTATCTGGTGAATATCGCAACACGTATTTAGGGTAACATGTAGGGGCAATCTCACGCGCAAATCCTAATTTATGTAGGGGCAATCCCTTGTGGTTGCCTGACCAATCTCCACAAAATCAAAAACCCCAGCTTTTTTAAAAAAGCTGGGGTTCTATATTAGAGTTTATACCCATTTAATACCACTCATTGATTGAATTGCAAAGGCTTATTTAGATTTGTAATCGTTATAAAATCAAGCACTTAATAAATAGGTATACTGTCTATTGACAACGCTTGGTTTGAATCACTGAATGATGAATCACTGACAATTTAGTCCATAAACAAAGAACTGACAGATTCTTCTTCACTAATGCGGCGCATGGTTTCTGCCAGCATTTCGGCAATACTCAGTTGACGAATACGCGAACAGGCAGCTGCGTTTTCATTTAAAGGAATCGTATCGGTTACCACGATTTCATCCAGTCGAGAGCCTTCAATGTTCTTAACCGCATTGCCTGATAATACTGGATGGGTACAATAAGCAACCACTTTAGCGGCACCCTGTTTTTTCAAAGCCGCGGCTGCTTCGCATAAAGTACCGGCCGTATCAATCATATCATCAATGATAAGACAGGTACGGTTTTCTATCTCGCCAATGATGTTCATCACAATTGATTCATTCGGACGAGGACGACGCTTATCAATAATGGCTAAATCTGCATCATCAAGTTGCTTAGCTAAAGCTCTGGCACGAACCACACCGCCAACATCTGGTGAAACAACAATTAAATTGGGATATTCTTGTCGCCAAATATCGCTGACTAAAATCGGTGAAGCATAAACATTATCAACCGGTACATCAAAAAAGCCTTGAATTTGATCGGCATGTAAATCCATTGTCAGTACACGATCTGTACCGACACTCGCGATCATATTGGCGATAACTTTAGCAGTGATGGGAACACGAGCGGATCGTGTGCGACGATCTTGACGGGAATAACCAAAATAGGGAATAACAGTTGTCACACGGCATGCCGAAGCACGACGCACAGCATCAACTAAAACGAGTAATTCCATCAAATGATCATTGGTAGGCCTACAGGTGGGCTGGATAATAAAGACATCTTTACCGCGTATATGTTCATGGATTTCTACCATAATTTCGTCGTCACTAAAACGACTGACTACCGCTTTGCCTAAAGGCAATTTGAGATGATTGCATACCGCTTCCGCTAAAACGCGGTTAGCATTACCCGTAAAGACCACCATTCGGCTAGACACATTGATTTTCCCGCGAAGTTGAAGTTGAGTTGTATATAGAAGAGATGGCGTAGAGGAAAAAGTGGCTGGGGTGCCAGGATTCGAACCTGGGATCCCGAGACCAAAACCCGGTGCCTTACCACTTGGCCACACCCCAAAAAATGCAGAATGAGCATTCTAGCATGTTATTTCAATGCGATTGTGATATTGCCGGCGAGATATTTTGACCCTGTGCGACAAAACCATACCATTTAGTCGGTAATTTTGCTAAAATTTCGTTCGCTTGTACAGCGTTTTCAACTCGCGCAAATAAACAAGCACCTGTTCCCGTTAAGTGTGCGGGATGAAATTGATTAAGCCAATCAAGTGCTTGGCCGACTTGTGGATAGTGACGACGCACTACCGGCTCACACACATTTGTGCAATGCCCTGCAATAAAGTCGCGCATTATGATAGGAATTGAATCGCGTGTCAAGTCCGAATCTGAAAAAATTTTTGCAGTTGAAACATGGCAATTGGGGTGAATGACGATAAACCAAGGTTCTTCAAGTGTTATCGGCGTTAATTCATCACCGATGCCCTCTGCCCAAGCCGCATGGCCATGCACAAACACGGGTACATCAGCACCTAAAGTTAAACCAAGTTGAGCCAATGCCGAGCGGGGCCACTGTAATTGCCAAAGTTCATTTAATGCCAACAGAGTCGTCGCGGCATCGGAGCTACCACCGCCTAAGCCCCCGCCCATAGGTAGTTTTTTATTAACTCGGATATCGGCCCCAAAATGCGTTGCACTGTTTTGTTGGAGCAAAGTCGCAGCTCGCCACACTAAATCTTGTGTTGGGGGCAAATTTTCAGCATTGGATTGGCAGGATATTTGCCCATCAGGGCGCACATTAAAATGCAAGATATCGCAATAATCAATAAATTGAAAAAGGGTTTGTAGGTTATGATAACCATTAGCGCGTCGTTTTGTGATATGCAAAAATAAATTAAGTTTAGCAGGGGCTAACCAGCGAGTTGTGTTCATAAATTCATAATTTTCAATGTAGGTGGGCTTTGTATTTTTGTTGCCCACTAATCATCTAAATTTATAATGATAAGGAATGGTAATTAAATAATTTGTGCATTTGTTAAAGGAAGGGCGCGGCAATACGATTTTCTATTGGCGAAATGCATAAGTTATTTAATTCTCGTTCCTAAGCGTCTTTTGCAAAAAAGCGCGTTTATTTTCTTAATTAATTCAATAGTTCACATTGATATTTTTTTTAACGCAAAAGGCGCAAAGAGGCTAATTATTAATTATTAATTCCTTATCTGCTTTGCCTTACATGATTTGGATTAAATATTTATTGGCGTTCAAAATTGATTTTGAGATGAGTACACAGGGCCAATGCCCTAACGCTTGCCTTCAATTTGACAAGGTAAAAAACAGGTCAAAATTTCGCCTTGAAACCCAAAACAAAATATCATTAATAATCAATAAGTTAATTAACTATTCTCCGAGGCTGGATACCCCCTATTTATTGGGCCCTGTGAGAGACGATAATTGTTAATAAATACAGTTTCGATAAATTTTTTATTAAAATGCTTCAAAACAATAAGATAAGTTTATCAAAATTGTCCATTTTGGACGACTTAAAAATTTTTGTGTTGAAAATATAAAAACGATAAAAAACAAAGACTTAGTCAACTTCCCTCACGGGCGCGAACAAAACGATTTTGGCCAATTTCAGCAAAAAACCAAAATTATCGATAAAAGCCTCAAAATACTAACTTTAGAGTGTTCGATGTTAAAAATCATAAGTCTTAAAATCATTCATCATTCATCATCTCTTTTTTTCGCGCTGCATATCTTAAACGTCTAACTTAGGAATGGTAAATAATTTGTGCGTTCGTTAAAGGATGGGCGCTGCAATACGATTCTCTCTCAGCGAAATGCATAAGTTATTTAATTCTCGTTCCTAAGTGATATCTAATTCGCGCTCGTAGAGACGCATTGCCATGCGTCTCTATTTATCTAAAAATATAAAAACGGGCGCATTATTTTTTGCCCACCAATCATCTTAATTTATAATGATAAGTGATATCTAAATCGCGCTCGTAGAAACGCATTGCCATGCGTCTCTATTTATAGAAAAACGGGCGCATTATTTATCAAGATAAATCTTGAAGGCCCGATTTTCGTTCCAAATTGATTTTGCGCCTTTTCGTTCCAAATTGATTTTGCAGCGGCTTTCGTTCCAAATTGATTTTGCGTAGGCGCGACTTTCGTTCCAAATTGATTTTGCGAAGGCCCAATTTTTTGGGGCCCTAAATTTTTTAATGAGAATAGTGGGCAACGAAGCCTCTCGTTCTGACAAGTTTATTAACCATTAACCATTAACCATTAACCATTAACAATTAACACACACAGGGAGACACCACGAAATGGCAAACCCACTGAATAAAATCAGTTCCAAAATCACCCAACCCAAATCGCAGGGCGCTTCTCAAGCTATGCTCTATGGCACGGGCTTAACTGAAGACGATATGAACAAAGCACAAGTGGGCATTGCCAGCGTCTGGTATGATGGCAACACTTGTAATATGCACTTAATGGCGGCCGCCACCAAAGTCAAAGAAGGCGTGATAGCCGCAGGTATGGTAGGGATGCGTTTTAATACCATCGGTGTCAGTGATGGGATATCAATGGGCACAAGCGGCATGAGTTTCTCACTACAATCGCGTGATTTAATAGCTGATTCCATTGAAACAATGATGGCAGCGCAATGGTATGATGCCAACATTTCCCTGCCGGGCTGCGATAAAAATATGCCAGGCTGCATTATGGCAATGGGGCGACTTAATCGCCCAGCCCTAATGATTTATGGTGGCACAATCAAACCAGGGCACGATCAAAACAATAACCCTTTAGATATTGTTTCAGCCTTTCAATCTTATGGACAATGTCTAGCTGGCACACTCAGTGAAGCAGAACGTCAAGATGTTGTAAAACATGCCTGCCCTGGTGCAGGTGCCTGTGGTGGCATGTACACGGCTAACACAATGGCTTCCGCAATAGAAGCTTTAGGAATGAGTTTACCCTATAGTTCTTCTACTCCTGCTGAATACCCCGCTAAACTAGAAGAATGTTTTCAAGCAGGTAAAGCAATTCGCAACTTGCTAGAAAAAGACATCAAGCCTCGCGACATAATGACTCGTGTAGCCTTTGAAAATGCCATGGTGATTGTTATGGCATTAGGGGGTTCTACGAATGCTGTACTCCATTTGATTGCCATGGCAAAATCCGTAGAGGTTGAACTCACCCTAGATGACTTTCAAAAAGTCAGTGATCGTATCCCTTTTCTAGCCGATCTCAAGCCGAGTGGAGAATACGTGATGGAAGATATCCACAAAATAGGCGGTATTCCGGCAGTCATGAAATACCTGTTAGAAAAAGGCCTACTCAATGGTGATTGTTTAACCGTAACGGGTAAAACGGTAGCAGAAAATCTAGCCGACTTACCCGGATTAAGTGAAGGCCAAGAAATCATTCGCCCCTTAGAAAACCCGATCAAAGCGACTGGACATATTCAGATACTGAGAGGCAATCTTGCACCTGGTGGCGCGGTTGCCAAAATCACGGGTAAAGAGGGTTTAAGCTTCAAAGGGCCAGCAAAAGTCTACGACTGTGAAGAAGACATGCTCAGTGCGCTAGAACGTAAAGAGATTATCAAAGGCGATGTCGTGGTGATTCGTTACGAAGGCCCTAAAGGCGGCCCTGGTATGCCAGAAATGCTGACACCAACTTCCGCTATCGTCGGGGCAGGCTTAGGTAAAGAGGTTGCGTTACTCACCGATGGCCGTTTTTCCGGCGGTTCACATGGGTTTATTGTCGGCCATATTGTGCCAGAGGCCCAAGAAGGGGGCACTATTGCGCTGCTCAAAAATGGCGATATCATCAGCATTGACGCGCAAAACAAAAGTTTAAGCGTCGAACTTAGCGATGACGAACTGGCACAACGTATCGGACAATGGGTGATGCCGTATTACAAAGCAACGCGAGGCACATTATATAAATACATCAAAAACGTCAAAAACGCTTCTGATGGTTGCGTGACAGATGAATAGTTAGTTTCGGACTTCGTACCCACTTTAGTTTGTATCGTTTTATGTACCAACTTGAGCCCACCTTATACTGTCTACCGTTATAATTTTCGTATTTGCTGGTTTATAATTTTCGTATTTGCTGGTTAGTCACCTTTAGGTGACTTCAGCTTTCAGACAACTGCTTTAGCTGTTGGCTGTTAGAATCAATAATAGCGACCTTATGACGATGCTAAGTATAATTTAAATAAGATTTGTAGGGGGCCGGCTTTGTATTTTTTTTTGCCGGCCCCTTAATTTAAATGAGATTGGGCGCATTCCCAAAAAAAGGGTTTTTTGCCCTAGTTTTTGCGCGCAAAAACTTTTGCGTAAAACATTATCAATCTCAATCGTGCCTTTGCAAAATAACAGGCATTCCATTCGGGCCGATGCAAAATAAATTTGAAATGTGCCCATGAGATTTGTAGGGGGGCGGCTTTGTATTTTTGTTGCCGGCCCATTAAGCTTTAGACGGTGGGCAACTACGTTACCCACCCTACAACGTTTTTATATTTATGTCATGAAAATCAATGAGTTCAAGCTTGGCACAATCTAATCCTTTCATGCACAATCCTTGTAGTTATATTAACCATGAAAAGTAAACCAACATTGAATAACAAAAAATCCGGTTTAGATGTTAAAACCATTAAACAGAATATACTCAACCACTTGCGTTATACCATCGCTAAAACGCCTCATACTGCAACAGATCGAGACTGGTTTCAGGCCTTAGCCTATATGTTAAGAGAGCAAATGACGGAACGCTGGATGGCCACCATGAATGAGTATTATCGACAAGATACTAAGCGCGTTTATTACTTGTCTTTGGAATTTCTCATGGGACGCAGTCTCGTCAAAAGTATCCTCACTTTGGAGATTTATGACGAATGCCGTCAAGCACTCACTGAACTGGGTATTTCATTAGAGTGCATTGCTGAACTTGAAGATGATCCCGCGTTAGGAAATGGTGGATTAGGGCGATTAGCCGCCTGTTTTTTGGATTCGATGGCAACCTTGAGTTTGCCTGGTTATGGTTACGGTATTCGTTATGAATATGGTATGTTTTACCAGCGTTTCTATGATGGCTATCAAGTTGAACATCCCGATAATTGGTTGCGCTATTGCAATCCTTGGGAATTTGCGCGTGCTGAGGTATTGTATCAAGTCCATTTTGGTGGAACTGTCGTAGAATATGAAGATGAAAAAGGGCATAAGGCTTATCATTGGAAAGATGCCGATGATGTCATGGCAATGGCTTATGATACCCCGATTCCCGGTTATGCGACTTCTACTGTCAACAACTTGCGCCTATGGTCGGCAAAATCATCGCGTGATTTCAACTTGCAATATTTTAATGAGGGTAATTACATCAGAGCAGTGGAAGATAAAAACCACTCTGAAAATCTTTCCAAAGTCTTGTATCCCGATGATACGACTCAGATGGGCCGCGAATTGCGCCTTCGTCAGGAGTATTTCTTTGTCTCGGCTTCTCTACAAGATATTATCCGCCGTTATCTCACCGATCACGATGATATTCGTGGTTTACCTGATAAAATCGCCATTCAACTCAATGACACCCACCCAGCTTTAGCGATTCCTGAATTACTGCGACTATTATTAGATCGTTTCCACCTCTCTTGGGAAGAAGCGTGGGATATCAGTGTGCGTATCTTTGCTTATACTAACCACACCTTATTGCCAGAAGCCTTAGAAACCTGGCCCGTTGCCTTATTTGAAAAACTGTTACCGCGTCACCTCTTGATCATTTATGACATCAATTATGACTTTCTGAAAGACGTGAGTTATCACTATCCGGGAGATATGGAGGCACTACGGCGCATGTCGATTATTGGTGAAGAGGGCGAAAAACATATTCGTATGGGGCATCTTGCTGTTGTGGGCAGTCACAAAATCAATGGTGTTGCAAAATTGCATACCCATTTGATGAAAACCACTATCTTTGCTGATTTTGAAAGCTTTTATCCAAGTAGAATTATCAACAAAACCAATGGGATAACACCACGTCGTTGGCTCAACGAAGCGAATCCAAAACTGGCACAACTGATTACGGAACACATTGGCAAAGAGTGGACAACCGAATTATCGCAGCTGAAAAAACTGATACCCTTGTCGGAAAATAAAGCCTTTTGTGCCCAGTTTCAAAACATCAAGCAAAGCAACAAGCAAGCACTGGCGGCCTTTATCAAGAAACAATTGAATATCGAAATCAATCCCAAGTCTTTGTTTGATGTACAAATCAAGCGAATACACGAATACAAGCGGCAATTGCTTAACCTACTGCATGTCATCACGCACTACAATCGTATTCATGCTAATCCCACAGATGTTGTACCGCGCACGGTGATTTTTGCCGGTAAAGCGGCACCGGGTTATGCGACAGCCAAACTGATTATTAAACTCATCAACAGTGTCGCGGATGTGATCAACCATGATCCGATAATGGGTGAAAAACTAAAAGTAGTGTTTCTTCCAAATTATGATGTTTCCAAAGCGGTGCGGATTATTCCCGCGGCCGATCTGTCAGAGCAAATTTCCACCGCTGGCACAGAAGCTTCTGGCACTGGCAATATGAAACTAGCCCTGAATGGTGCCTTAACCATTGGCACATTAGACGGTGCAAATATCGAAATTCGTGACGAAGTGGGTTCCGAGAACATCTTTATCTTTGGCTTGACTGCTGAAGGCGTAGCCGATCTCAAACAACGCGGCTATAATGCTTGGGAGTACTATCATAGAAATCCTGAATTGAAACAAGTCTTAGACATGATCACTTCAGGGTATTTTTCTCCAGAAGAACCCTCACTTTTCCAGCCGCTTGTTGACATACTCACGCACAGCAATGATTATTTCATGCTATTGGCAGATTATGCCGATTACGTGCTTTGTCAACAACGTGTAGAGGAACTCTATCGACGGCCTGATGAATGGACGCGCAAAGCGATTATCAACGTAGCGAATATGGGTAAATTCTCATCAGATCGCACTATTCGCGAATATGCAGAAGAAATTTGGGAAGTTGAACCAGTGAAGCCTAGTACTTAGTGCGAGTATGAGTACAACGGATGACGTCGAGTACAACGGATTTTGTTGCTAAACGGATTAGTACAATGAGTTAACTTTAGATAAATGGATTCATTTTTGAAAAGTGAAAGTACAACGATACTTCGTGAAGCGAAGCTAATTACCAGGGTAAACGAATTAGTACTGAGAACTAAAAGTACAACGATGGTCGAATTCGTATTGAGAAGTGAAAGTACAACGCTCAAATTATGAAAATATCAAATACACATCAAATCTTAATCCGTTTATCCCCGTAATCCGTTGTACTCATACTCGTACTCAATCAACGCCAGCTAATAATAACAGATAAAAGGAAACAAACATGTCTTTAACCACTTCTACTGCACAAAATATTGCTCATGTTTTGATTGAAGCTTTGCCCTATATTAATCGTTTCGTTGGTAAAACATTTGTCATCAAATATGGTGGCAATGCGATGGTGGATGAAACCCTAAAAAATAGTTTTGCTCGCGATGTCGTTTTGATGAAGCGTATCGGGATGAATCCCATTGTCGTACATGGCGGAGGGCCACAAATTGGTCAACTGTTAAAACGCTTAGGTAAAGAAAGTGAATTTTTCCAAGGTATGCGCGTTACTGATGCTGAAACCATGGATGTGGTACAAATGGTGCTTGGCGGTTTAGTGAATAAAGAAATTGTGACTTTGATTAATCGTCATGGCGGATCGGCAGTTGGGTTGACCGGTAAGGATGCTGACTTGATTCATGCACGTCAATTGACTTTTACCCGCGATAATCCTGAGATGAATGCCCCAGAAATCATTGATATCGGGCATGTGGGCGAAGTTACCCGTTTCGATACCTCAGTAATTGATTTACTGATTCATGGCAATTTTATACCCGTGATAGCCCCGATTGGCGTAGGTGATAATGGACAATCTTATAATATTAATGCCGACTTGGTAGCGGGCAAATTAGCAGAAGTTATCAAAGCTGAGAAATTGATGTTATTAACTAATACGGCCGGCGTTTTAAGCAAACAAGGTGAGTTGTTGACAGGTTTGGATGCGGAACGGGTGCAAGTTTTGGTTGAAGATGGCACGATTGAGGGGGGTATGTTGCCTAAAGTGCATTGTGCTTTAGACGCGATACAGGGAGGCGTGCAATCCGCTCATATTATTGATGGGCGCGTTGAACATGCCGTGTTATTAGAAATATTCACGAATGTTGGGGTGGGCACTTTGATAAAAGGGTGACGTGGGCCTAACTACAAAAACGACAAGGATTAGATATAATAAGGGATAAAACATAACAGTAACACGAATATACAAAACTACAAAACGCCTGAATTCCCTTAGGTGTGCTTCGCTAAAACGAATGAACTCCTTTTTTATAGCCCTGTTTACAAACAAATGGGAATATTTTTTATGGACTCTACAAATTTATCATTATGGGACATGGCAATGCTATGTTTTGTCGATTTTAACGGCGAATTTAAGCAAGTCACACCAGCCTTGGCTCATCTCTTAGAACGTGACTTGCCAACCTCACAGATTGAGGTGTCAAACTCACAACGTCATACAAACTCAGAATTACTTTGGCCTCCTCTTTTAGAATTAGTTCATCCTGAAGATCGCCCTGCCATTGAATTGGCGCTTTCAGAACTGAATCATTCACAATCTGAAATGTCGTTTGAAATGCGTTGTCAAGATCAACAAGGCTATTATCATTGGTTGTTATGGAAAACGACAGTTGTACCAGAGGCCAAGGGCTTTTATGCAGTCGTGACTAAAATCAGTGCTGGCAAAAGGCAAGCCATGATGTTGTTGCCAAAAACAAGTTTACAAGCAGCCGATGAAAGTTTATTGCTGATACTGGATAGTTTGGAAGCACTGGTGTATGTCGCTGATCTTGAAACCTATGAAATTCTCTATGAAAACCAATATGGGCAAAAACTTTTTGGTGATCTGGTAGGCAAAATTTGCTGGCAAGCGTTTTTACAGAAAAACAGCCCTTGTCCCTTTTGTAGCAAGCGTCCAGTTCATACGGAAAAGGGAGACAGCGCGTCGCATAAATGGGAATGTTATAGCACCTTGACTGAGAGGTGGTATATTGTCCATGATCGTGCTATTCGCTGGGTTGATGGACGACTAGTCCGCTTAGAAATTGCTTACGATATCACAGAGCGCAAACAGTTTGAAGAATCTCTCAAGCTGAATCAAGAGCGCTATATCTTAGCGGTTCGTGCTGGCAAAACAGGGGTGTGGGATTGGAATCTCAAAACCAATGAGATGTATTTAGGGCCTCATTTAAAGGCTTTACTCGGCTTGAGTGATGTTGAACTGGCGAACCCGTTAGAAGCGTGGATGGCCGTCGTCCATCCCGATGATGTGCAACGTTTACGCGATGCTTTACGAGATTATTTGCAACAACGTACTGCTCATTTTGAAATAGAATATCGCCGTTTGGATCAGCAAGGCCAGGTTCGCTGGATGATTGTGCGCGGTACGGCAATGCGTGATTCCTTGGGACGTGCCTATCGTATGGTGGGCACTAATACAGATATTACAGAGCGCAAGCAATTTGATGAATACCTAGATGAGCAACAACGCCTCTGTCAGGGGGTGGCTCAGATCACACATACTTTGTTAACGGTATCTAATTATGAGAGCGCCATTTCTTCAGCACTGGCCCTGTTAGCGCGTCTTATTGCTGTTGATAGGGCTTATATTTTTGAAAATCATGATCTGCCTGAAATTGGAAAATCAGTTATAAATCAAAGATTTACTTGGGTAAACGAACAATATCAACCTTATAAAACGCCGCATCAGTATAAAAACATTTCATACACACATTACTTACCGGGTTGGCATGATATTTTTGAGAAAGGCAAACCAATCGCGGGATTGGTATCGGATTTTCCTGAACCTATTTATTCTTTATTATCCGGATATCAGGTGATTTCTATTTTAATAGTCCCTATCCATTTTAATGGGCAATTTTGGGGGTTTATTGGCATAGATGATTGTCACAACTGTCGTCAGTGGACCCCCCACGAAATTTCAGTCTTAAAAGTGATAGGCGATAGTATTCGGGGCACTTTGGCACGTCAACAGATTAAAGAATCATTGCTGCGAAGTGAGCTGAAATGTCGCTCCATTATTGAAAAGAGTCGTGATGCCATTTTGGTTTGTAATCAAGATGGCTTGATTCGTTTTGTGAATCCGGCCGCTGAAAACCTCTATAAAGCACAACCAGGCGAATTAATTGGCAAAAATTTCTGTGCCCCTTTTGATGTCGAATATAATAATCAAGGTTCAAGTTTTGGCACGCCAAAACTTGAACCTCGAATCGAATTTAAGTTTAAAGATTTAGAAAATCATCCTCATGTTGGTGAATTGCAATTATCGGATATTGAATGGGAAGATGAGCGGTTAATCCTTGCTTCTTTGCGTGATATGACAGATCGCAAAGAGGCCGAGATTGAATTGCAAAAAAATAAAGAAGCCGCTGAGGCCGCTAACCGCTTCAAAAGTCTCTTTTTGGCCGCTATGAGTCACGAAATCCGTACTCCCATGAATGGGGTACTGGGTGTCACAGAATTATTACGTAAAACAACATTGACGCGCCAACAACAACACTATATTCAGATGATAGAAAATTCGGGTCAAGTATTGTTGACTGTGATCAACGATATTTTGGATTTTTCCAGAATTGAAGCGGGTAAAGGCTTAAATCTAAACGTTATTGAATTTGAACCACGAAGATTAATTGAAGAGAGTGTGAATTTATTTGCCGCATCTGCTCAGAGTAAGGGCTTAGAAATATTATGTTCTGTGCCAATATCTTTACCCCAAATAGTGCGAGGTGATCCCAATCGTTTACAACAAATTCTTAATAATTTATTAGGTAATGCCATTAAGTTTACTCCGAGCGGTGAAGTCTTATTGCGTGTCTCTAAAAGCAGCGAAACCACAACGCAGATTGTTGCAAACTTTGAAATCATAGACACCGGTATAGGTATTGATCCAAGCGTGCGTAACCTTATGTTTCAACGTTATTTTCAAGGTGAAAGGGCTCAGTATCAAGGAGCCGGGCTAGGTTTATTCATTTCCCGTCAATTGGTACATAAAATGGGGGGAGAAATTGATTTAAAAAGTAAGCCTGGAAAAGGGAGTACGTTCTGGTTTAAACTGCCTTTCAATAAAGCGTTATCTAGTGCGAGCGCGAGTACAACGGATGACGTGGATAAACGGATAATTCATAATGACTTAAACAGTTATCATGATAAATTACGGGGTTTGAAATTGCTTATTGTTGATGATAACGCTTTGAATCGGCAGATTTTACTTGACGAAACGAGGGCTATGCAGATAGAAGCGGAAGCGGTTGGATCGTGCGAGTCATGCTTAGTATGCCTTTATGATGCTGCTACAGAAGGTAAGCCATTTCAAATCGCATTAATTGATGCCGAAATGCCAAAGTTGGAAGAGGGATTGGCTTTGTTACAACAGATTAAAGCGGAACCTCAGTTTGATCCACTTTTGGTTATCATGATGACGACGCTACAACATCCTTTGGAACCAGACATTCTTAAACAATTAGCGGGCTATTTAAATAAACCCCTATTTCAAGCTGACTTGTTAAGAGGTTTACTCACGGCGATTGAAAGTGAAGACAATGAGGACAGGTTAGCACATTTCGAGAGCGAGGATCAGGAGCAAATACCACGCTGGCAAGTCTTGTTGGCAGAAGATAATCTGATTAATCAAGAAGTTGCCGGAACAACCTTAACCCAACTGGGTTGTCATGTTCATCATGCCGGCAATGGTTTAGAAGCTATCAAAGCCGTGGAGCAACAAGATTTTGACTTGATATTTATGGATTGTAATATGCCTGAAGTAGATGGGTATACAGCCACGCAGAAAATACGTGAACTTGAAAAGCAACGCGGTAAACCGCCTATACCCATCATTGCCATTACGGCTGATGTGATGCCATCAACTCGTCAACGCTGTATAGCGGCAGGTATGGATGATTATTTGACAAAACCGCTTGTTCTTAAAGAACTTGAAAAAATATTAGAAGTTTGGCTAAAAAATCAGGATGAAAGAACTTCTTTCATAGCCCCTGAAGTCAATCGTTCAAGCGTTCATAATGATGATACTGAATACTTAGCGCTTCAAACTAAACCGTCAGTTGAGCCCGAAAAACAGAACACGCGAGTGAGCGATGAAGAAAGTCCCATAGATTTCAATGTGTTAAATGATATGCGCCAGAATCTTCAAGCAAGCAAAATCAATTGGATTATAGAGTTGTATTTGCAGGAGTTGCCCAGCTATTTAGAGGCATTACAACAGGCTTTGACTTCGCAAGATGGTGAGGCCTTGTATTTAGCGGCCCATAAATTTAAAGGGGCGAGTGCTATTTTAGGGGCACAGGGTGTTGTGGCCTTATGCAAAGTATTGGAAACGCAAGGACGCTCCGGGGCACTTGATAAAGCGGACAAGTCATTGGTGCAGATGAAAACGGCGTGTGATTTTCTAAAACTGGCCTTGGAAAAGCAATTGTTATAAGGGCAAAGGATTAATAACGGTAAAGGAATAATAACCGTAAAGGATTGTGCATGAAAGGATTAGAACGTTGATACTGATACAATCTCTCTTACTTAAAAACGCCAAAACCACCAAAAATCAGTAGAATTAGTTATGTTTAAGGGGTAAGCTCCCTAGGTCACAAAAACGACTTGTGACTTTTTATATAATACACAATAGAT
>Ga0164315_10000893_pt1 | contig 21810 bp, 12 predicted proteins | sample GuaBasSedimGuay6_FD_113737 | JGI IMG/M metagenome (GOLD analysis project Ga0164315, IMG submission 113737) | Subseafloor sediment microbial communities from Guaymas Basin, Gulf of California, Mexico - Guay6, Core 4569-2, 0-3 cm | ecosystem: Environmental > Aquatic > Marine > Hydrothermal vents... | reverse complement strand
CACCCGCTTAAGCCCATCGGTAAACAGCACGGTTGCTATCGGATCATTCACATCCCGATAAACATCAATATGTTGCGTGAGTGCCCAAGGATCATCGGCTTCGGGATGATACGCAAAGCGAATAGTATCAAGCCCACTATCGGTTTGATAAGGCCCAACAATCGTGGCAACCCGCCCAAATTGATCATACGTGTAGTCCAACGGATTATTATTAATGTCCGTCGTGTTTTCGACTTTACCGTATTTCAGGTTATAACGCGCGCTGGACACATAACCAAAACTATCGGTTACGCTGACATTATGGGTATGCACTTGATCATCATACACATATTCCAAACTATACCGCTGGCCCTTATAATTAGCAGTGCCGGTCAAACGGTTGAGATTGCCATACTGATCATAATCCAGATCAGTGACAGCCGCGCGGCCGTCCGCCAAATAGATACGCACCTGCGTCATATTGCCGGTGCCCGCTTATCTTAAAAGCAATTTGGTTCTTGCATAACCTGTAATCCCAATGTGCCGAATTGTTGCAAACGAGTCGAGTGGAAAGGTTGCAATTTGCCATTAGTGACACAGAGATCAACTTCGGCAAAATGACGAAGGGCCTCAGTATCATCCAGCAATTCATCAATAATGGGCAACATTTCTTCAATAATACGGCGACGCTCTTCTACTAAATAGGGTGCATTTAAGTTGAGTGCATCTATAGTATATTGTGCCCGTGCTTGTTCCGATTGTTCTCGTTTGGGATGCGGTTTAACGTAGCCATTAGGTTCGTAACTGAAAAAACGCAGACAGTTAACCTCTAAGGGAGAAAGAAATAAATTTGGTTCGTATTTATCTTGTTCACTTTTGTCTCCACACTTAAAATGTCCGCCAAAACGGTCAGCTTTGCTATGTTTTTGTAATTCATCGCTATCAAAAGCCGAGGCGATTAAATTGTGATAATCAAAAGTACATTCTGGATAACGACTTTTCGGTTTGATATGCTCAATATGGCAACCAAACGTGTTCAAATTGACTTCACTATAGGCACATAAACAATATTGCTCAGGTGTTAAATGATATTCTCTCAGAGAGTGTTTACAATCCGAACCCAAGTTTTGCCACGCTTTGGTGGGATCGAGAGGCGTACCTTGGTCAAATTTTTGTTGTAAACAATAAGGGCCTACTGCATTAGCGGGTTTATGAATGTGTCTCATGAGCCTAAAACTTTGTGTTTACGAATCAGCATGTCAGCAAGATTTAAACTAGGTTCGTCTTTGCTTAGACTGTCTTCAAGCTTTTGCCGTAAAGCAAGCGCATCTAAGGTATCATATTTACCATGATTGACCATTTGCAAATAGTCTTGTAGATTAGCAACTTCTGGCAGATTTTGTGGACGCGGATCAACGTGCATAATACTGTGCAAAACACGGTGACTTTCTGAAGCATACGGATTAATAATGGGACGATAAGCACAAATGCCGTTTTCTTTGCAACGTTCCAACTGCCAGATATTTTCAGTTTTAACGGTGGTTAAAACGGCTTGGCTGTGGGTGGTAACGATAAATTGCACGTTAGGAAATACTTGGCAAAGGGTGCTAAGAATCGTTTGTTGCCAACTCGGGTGTAAATGTAAGTCAATTTCATCAATTAATACCACCGCCGGTGCCAAACATGAATCAATCCCATAAAATGGGTTAGCCTGTGCAAGACGACGCGCTAAATCCATGCCCATTGCGAGAGTCGTGCGATAGCCGTCACTGAGTTGTTCTAAGGATAGTATTTCTGGTTCAGTCCAACTAGGATGCTCTATGGTAACGATAAGGTGTAATGGATTAAGTAGTGTGCGAGGGTTAGAGCTATCAGGAATAATCTGACAAATCGCCTGTTTAACCGCTTCTAAGATTGGCAGAGTCAGCGTATAATCTTGCTGTTCTTCCCGCAGTCTTCTTTCCATATCTTCTTGGAAAGCAAACCATTGAACCATTTCGCTTAAACGTTGGTCAGCTTCAAGTGCGCGTTCCAAAGCTTTGTAACGACCAAAGTCTTTGTTAAAATTTCGCACCGCATTGTGCAACACCGCTCGTTCAGTACCATAGTAAGCTACAACTGGCAAATACACTTCTTCTTCCTTATCTATGGCTGCTATAATCTTATCTAAATAGTCATGTAATTGCGTCAGTTTGACATCGGAAGAAAAACCGTTATTCTTGGTTTTTTGAGTACTTTGTGTTCTATCCCAAATAATGGTGGTTTTTTCTACGGTTTCAGCGGTTAGGGTAATTCTAACAAAGGGGGCCGATTCGACATATTTTGCTAAGGAATCAATGAGTTTAGGACGCTTATCTGTTTTTTTCAACGATTGACGTAAATCATATTTGCCAAAATTTCTACCTTTGATATCAGGTAAGCGAGTCAAAATGGCCCCTAAACCAATAGCAATGGCATCCAGAATGGTCGTTTTCCCGTCAGCATTGTTTCCCACGAAAACGGTTAGTTGTGGGTGCAACGGCAGTTCCAATTCTTGAATCGCTCGGAAATTTTGAAGTTTGACGGATTTCAATTTCATGTTGGTTTAGTCTGGTGTGCGCTTTTCGATTTCAAAAATCAGTTGATTTTAACAGGAGTCCAAGATTTATCTTGGTACCTATCCGCTTATTTCAACGGATAATAGCACAGCGGATACGCTTCATTCCCGGATAATAGTACAACGGATACGCTTCATTCCCGGATAATAGTATAGCGGATACCCTAAATTAACATATCAATGATGACGAAAGAAGTCCCACCCAAGCATAATACCAATGCTATCTAATCAATGCGCTGTACTTATCCGGGAATGAAGCGTATCCGTTGTACTCGAACCGTTGTACTAGAACCGTTGTACTAAACATATCCGTTGACTCCCGCCAACCCATTACACAAAGCACGTAAGTACAACGGATTTGGTATTTTGTAGCGTCAATTGACCCATGTTTCAATTCGTTTATTTATTAATTCGTTGTACTCATATTCATTTCTTATTAATAATTAGCTGATTCTTCAATGGCTTGCGTCATGCTTTTAGCGGTTTTCAATGCCTCATCCGCTTTTTGGATAAGGTTCTGTACATCCATCCCTTTCGCACCACCTAACGCAAAGTCTTGAGCGGCATTGTAGTGATAAACTGCTAAATTGTTAGCATCTATCACGGGTGGTTCAGGTACAGCAAGATATTGAATATCCGGATTCCAACTCACCTGATCATAAGCACCATCTAACACCGATTGGACTCGGAAATAAATAATATCGCCTTTCTTAACTTGAAGGGCACCTAATCCAACTGGAGATTTAGGTGTATAATCAGCCGCTTGAATTTCAGTAGTCCACAATTCAACATCATTGTGTTGTACTGCGACACGTACACCATCCGCCATTTTATAATCTTGACGTTCTGGCGTGGTATCTTCTAATAACGCCACTTCACCACTAATACGGATAACACCAGCATAAGGTACCGTCCACCGCCGCAGCGTATCTATCAATGGCGATTTATCCAATTGTTCTTGATACAGTTCTTCAAAATCTTCTATTAAATCAGTGGCATCTACCGCACCGCTACCGATTGGGCAAGTAGTGTCAGCACTGTTAGAACTGAAAGAACATTGACCTTGCTCATCACAATGATTGAATAAGACTTGACCATTTTTTACCAAGTCTGGCAAGCCATCACTATTCACATCAGAGAAATAAACTTTGGATTTAACAAAGGTATGGCTATGGTTATAACCAGCTGTAATTCCAAAGTAGGATTCTACCCCAGCAGAAAACATCTCGCTGCTTGTTTCAGAGATAGCAGGTAAATTAGTGATACGGCGTTTTTCTCCAAATTGCGTACCACCTTGGGGCCCCGATTGGTTAGCACGGTAGTAAATACCACTGCCATCTTTATAGACTTTATCTTGTAATCCATCGCCATTGATGTCTATCAGAGCAATTAACCCTTTGGATTTTGAATTTCTATATCCAAGTTTAGCCCCTACTGAATTATCTTTTCTAAGTAAGTCTGCGGGACTACTAAAAGGCCCAATCCCAAGATATAAATGTCCGCCAATCCCATTGGTCAAACTGCCACCCAAAACACTGGCATCTCCCATCCCTAAGAAAACGGCTCCTCCATCTATACCATCATTTTGGGGACTCCAATCAGTGGCCGAATCGAAGCCTTTATAACCACCACTTGCATGACGAGCATCATCAAAATAGTCAAAGATATGGGTATTAAAGGTAGCCCCATCTTCGCCTAATTGGGTTATTGACTCAAGCCGTGTCTTACGAAATGCGCCTTCTTGATATTTCAAGACATAACTACGCACCGGTTGAGCATCAAACGTAATTTCGACTTTACGCAATAAATCGGCCGAAACTTGTTTAAAACCACCCCGCGTACTAATAGTGACATCCGGGCGACGGCTTTCGCCTAACTCACGATCCCGGATAAAGGTGACTTGATAACGCCCAGGCTGATTTTGATAGCCAGTGTAGTTAATCGTCTTTAAATAGAGTTCATAACCCGGCACGGTGCCTTGCGGCAAACCCACATCCATGACGCGCACATAACGGTATTGCATATTATTACCGTGCGTATCGCGTACCTCGCGCAACGCCCATTTAAATATATTGCCACTATCATCCGTCAGCACACTATCCGCGTTACCACCGTAATAAGAAACCGTCCCATTCTTATCAACGGTTTCCCACCAATAGTTTTTCGGGCTATTACCATGCCGAATGATTTTCATAAAGGCCCCTTCAACACGGGTATGAAAAATCTTTTCGGCCGTGCGCGGCTGTAACTCATTGCGATGGACAATCGGTGTCAATTGTTGCCCACTGAGCATATAAGTTTCGGTTTCCTTGGCCGCATCATAACGAGGCACACCCCAGCGCGTATCAATGCCGATGGCCTGCATGGACAAATCCCAGCCTAAGCCCATCCAACCATTACCGCCCCCAGAGTTATACTGCACGCCCAATTGTGGCTGCATACCCACACGCCCAGGCGGTATTTCCAGCGGATAACTCAGGCGCATGTCACCCATATTATTGGCTTGGGGCACTTCAATCAGATTAATCCCCGCACCCGGATCGGCTGCCTTAATATCCTTAATTTGGGTTGGATTAAACGACACCGACTCCGGCGCATCCGGCACCGTCACCACCGCATTGATCATATCGGTAAAATGATCGGTGTGGCTGATGATTTCTTGGGTTTTGGTATCAACCGTCACCCGTTCCAAAGGTACCCAGCGTCCGGTGGTTTCGTCGAAGTAATAGGTCCGAATGTCCTCCTCAGTTTTCCAAGCCGGCAAGCGTTGCTTGTTATAGGGCATTTTGACCTTGACTTTCTTTTTAAACTTCATGCCATGTGGCAAAAACCGAAAACCCTTTTTGCCTTTAGTGACATTGACCATACCCGGATCAAGCGACGGCATATCTTCATTAGTCTCATCTAATGATTTAATGCCCAAGAAAGTCTCAACATCAACCGCGTCGGTGCTGATTTCCAATTCCACCTCATCAACCGCGATTTTCTTCACTTGCCCTGGCGCAACATTATCCTTTTCGATAGTGGCATCCGCCATTTCTTCAGGAGTCAGTGCTGGGCGCGTGGGTTCAACCGGCTCATCGGTGTCCGAACCATCATCATTTGGCTCATCATCCGGCTTTTCATCGGTATCGGTACTGGCGACAACCGTAAAAGCGACCGACGGTTTTTCTGACAACATGGGCAACAGCGTACCATTCCCATCAACAACGTCGAAGTAAACGGTAAAATCCCCCGTTTGTTCGGGAACCACCAATTTAACTGTTGCCGAGCCGCTGTCATCAGCCTTCACCGTAAAAGGTGGGGTAACCGCCGCACCAAAAGCACTACCAAAATAATGCTCATCATTGACCGTTGCATGATGAAAAGCCAATCGGTGGTTAGTCGCGTTACAAGCGGATGACGTATTTTGGGTTTGCCAACTGAGCGTGACGGATTTGCCGGCCTCTAATTCATTAGAACTCGCAGCCGACTCCTCTAAGGTTAAGTTGGCTAAACACCAAACTGCGGAAATACCGAAGATAAAATGACCTTCGGCCGATTCAGACTCAGTGGTCATTTCAACAGTATAAAATCTCTGTTGACCACCCAGATTGACTTCAACCACTGGCAGACGCAATAGGCCGGTTTCCTGATCAAATGTGGCAGATTGATCGGCCGATGGCTGAGTAACGGCAGCGGTTTTGAGCGTAAACAAAAATTGCTCAACCTGTGGCAGTTGATCCAAATCGGCCTGATAAACCGTGCCATCATCCAGTTGCACACAGGGCAAAAAAAGTTTGCCGTGTTTATCCACCACCGAATAAACCGCATCACAGTCATCAGCCGACACACTCAGCGCGCTACCAAGTAAAAACACCGCTAACCCGCCCTGAAATAGCCAGCGCGGGACGGCCTTGTGGGTAAAAGGCCTAATCCTTATATGGATTTTCATGGTTTCCTCCGTTTTCCTCCATTGGTTAATAAAAGTTGTGCGTTTATTGTCCAAACGGATACTATCCCTAAGAAGGGATAGCATCCGTAACATCACTATATGTTTAGGACTACCAAAATACTGACCCAAAATTCAAAATGGGTTATAAAACCTTTAATTTCACATATAGACTATATTAATAGGGTTGGCTGTCAATTTCCGACAAACGGTAGGATTGAACTGACAAACGGTTAATTTGGGCGCATAGGAGTGCAAGGCGAACCTTGCGTTTTGTCAGTCTTGGGTATTTGAATTGGGGGCCAAAACTTGGTTATTTTTTCGACGGCCACAGATTAAGCTTGAACATCTTTTAATCGACAATTCGATTTGCGATTGGCGATTCGTTATTCGCGATTATAACGATTTGAACCCCGCCATTGGTTTGTAGGGACTACCGAACCCCTTCGGGGTTTTCAGGCTAAAGTTTAGCGAAGCAAAACTTTAACCTGAAAAGGTGAAACCTGTGGGTTTTGGTTTAGGGGAATATGATAAGAAGGTGGGCAATTTTTGTTTGCCCACCTGTTGTTTACTGGGACAACGTTTTTTGTTTCTCCACAGTTTTTATGTACCTTAGATACAAGTTTTCAACCTCTTTTCTAGCCCAAGGAGTTTTCCTAAGAAATTTCAAACTGGATTTAATACTGGGATCGTTATTAAAACACTTAATTTTAACAATTTTGCCCAGTTGTTCCCAGCCATAATGCTCTACTAACTGGGTGATCATCATTTCCAGTGTGATACTGTGAAAAGGGTTATTGGGTTGTTGATCTGTCATGTTTCAGCCTGCATTAATAATTGTCGGAATCAGAATGATCAGAATTTAAGAATTAACAGAATAAATCCATTCTGAAAATTCTAAAATAGATGTTTTGGTTCGGAGATGGTGCGGGTTTCTTTTATTGTCTACCCCAGGTTGCACCCTCATCATTATACATAAGTCAAAATGTAGGGTGGGCAAGGTCTTTTTCTTGCCCACCATTATCAAATTAATATGGTTTGTGCCAACAGCTTGTAACAAAAAAGTTTTTGCGCGCAAAAACTTTTTTGTTACAGCAGTTGTCTAAAAGCTCAAGTCCCCTAAAGGGCACTAAGTACCCATGCAAGAGTTTTCAGGTATTTTGGATACGGAAGTAATTGTTTTTATTTTGTTTATTTTTTGAGAATACCTGCATGGGTACTTACCAAAGAGGGTTAGTCGGCTTTAGCCGACTTGAGCTTTCAGACAACTGCTTTCACGCCAAAATTTTTGCGCGCAAAAACTTCTTTGTTACAAGCTGTTGGCTGTTGGCTGGGGGTGGTCCGAATATTGGAGCGATCCTGCACTAGTTTGATCCGCTGTACGATACCCAACAACAATCCATCAATCAAGCGACAGCGCAAAAAAAATGGGCAAAATACCTTTGCCCATTCTACCCAACTACCCGGCCGCGTATTCAGTATGTGGTCTGACTTCAGCCGGGTGAAAACCTAACACAATATGATCTTTCGGTATGCCAGCGTTAACTAACTCTTGAGTCACACCCGTGTCATCTCTTTGAATCCATAAATTATCGTTAATAATATCAATATGGATAAGGCCACTTGAATTTCCTAGAAATCCGATTTGTTGGAAAAATCGGATTTCTTTGAGCTGTTCAAAATGTTAAAAAACTTTTGTTTATCTACTTAAATAACGGTCATGTTGATGATCAAAAACGGCCTCGATTTCAGTTAGAAACCTTCAAGGTTTTGGAAACCTTGAAGGTTTTCCCTAAACTGAACGTCTGAGGATATTTTCAATGAGTTGGCGATAAGTGTCTTTGGACACCATTCAATAATATCCTCGGTTTGCACCTCAACGCTGACAACTGTTTGACTCAGGATTAACAAATTGTTCAATAGCTTACCATCTCCTCATGGCTTCTATCTACCAAATATCCAGAAACGTATTTATGGAGGATGCTAGAAATTAACGTTTGATAAGGAATACCTTCCATTAAGGCACGTTTCTGAAGAACCTTAAAATCTCTGGTAGAAAGGTAAACATCAAGATGTTTATCTTGTTCAAAGGTTGCTTTGGCATAGGCTTGATGACGTTTGAGAGCATTTTCTTTATCAGAGATGGATTGCCATTCTCCACGTTCAAAAGATTCTAAAATGTCAAGTTCCTCTTTATCTAAATTCATTATCTATCCTCCGAGATATTTTTTTAGTGGCTTTGCGGCTTGGGATAATCGTTTTTAAAAATATCTCCGTTTCACTCTCAACAAAAGGGACTAAATAGGCGTAATTATCAATAATAATAACAGAAATTTTCTGTTCTTTATATAGCTCTTGATTGGGATGCTCATAAATATCAATTTCATCCCCTTGTTCAATATGGAAGACAATTTCTTCAAAAGAGATATTACGTTCTCTTTTGAGTGTCATATTTTTTTCAGGGTTCCAAGTGTAGTGTTTCATAATAGCGTTTATTAAAAAATCAATCATTTGATTAGCAGACTAAACGGATATTTATCTGGAATACTATATAATTCTGTAAATTGTGATTCAGACACTCTACCATCAATCATCAATCCAGCATCAACTCGCTACTTGGTTATCTAGTACAACGGATACTCGAAATCAACGGATAAATAACACGGATTGATGACGGGATCATTCGCTCTCAAGTCTCAACGGCTATTAATACCGCTTTTCAATGGATTCTTATTACCGGTTAACTTATCATCCGTTTATTTAGCTTCGCTGACCTTCGGTTCGCGTGTCCGTTGTACTAAACATATCCGTTGTACTAACATTGACTCTCACCAGTGTGCTATACGATATTCGACAACAATCCATTAATCAACCGACAGCGCAAAAAAAACATTGGCAAAATACCTTTGCCCACTTTACCCAGCTACCCGGCCGCGTATTCAGTATGTGGTCTGACTTCAGCCGGGTGAAAGCCTAACACAATCTGATCTTTCGGTATGCCAGCGTTAACTAACTCTTGAGCCACCCCATCTTCGGTGTCATCCCTTTGAATCCATAATTTATCGTTAATAATATCAATATGGACAAGCCCACTTGAATTTCCTAGAAATCAGAGTTTTTGGAAAATCGGATTTCTTTGAACTGTTCAAAATGTTAAAAAACTTTTGTTTATTTAAATAACGATCATGTTGATGGTCAAAAACGGCCTCGGTTTCAGTTAGAAACCTTCAAGGTTTTGGAAACCTTCAAGGTTTTGCCCTAAATCAGTTAGAAACCTTCAAGGTTTTTGCAACGCTTTACGGTTTTGCCCTAAATATTTTTCTGAACGTCTATAGGAGGATATTTTCAATGAGTTGGCGATAAGTGTCTGACACCATTTGAAATTTTTCTTGGTTTGTACATCAACTCTGATAACTTATCAATCCATTAATTAATCTAAGCGACGTTGACAAGATAGTGGGCAAACCAAAAGACGTTTGCCCACCCTACTCGGCTTTTACCTACCCTACAATCAACCCATTAATTTATCCAGCCTACGCTCACTATCTAATTGGAACAAGAGAAGCAAAGGGATTGATAATAGTTAGTTTATTTTCCACAAATAAACCATTTTGCATGTCCTCTGAATAAAGCCGCACCGCATTGCCTGGTAATGCACTTGCTACAATTAGGCTATCCCAAATAAGACCGGTTATATTTTTCTCTTAACTGGGAACTTTTAAGTAGCGTTTTTTGGTTGAATTCCACAACTTCAATACATTTTTTATAAAAAGCTGTGATAAGTTGTTGTACTTGTGTTTCTGGCAAGGAGGCTTCTGGCAAGGAAAATTTTTTAATCAGGTTAACGCAAACCTCATTAATTACTTGGGTACTTACAATGACTTTATGGCTGTCTTGAATAGTTAATTTGGCAATGTCCGCTTTTTGAGTATCTTGATGTTGTAAAAGTGCATATAGCCAAATATTACTATAAACCGAATATTACCCTCTTGCTTCATAGATTTCTTCTCTTGATAAAGGGGTAAAATTCTCCACTTTTAACGGAGATTCTAGGAGTTCATCAATATAGTTGGTGGTTTTTTCGGATTGTTCTTGGTGAATGATCACTTTGACTTTACCCGCTAATTGGCCTAAATGAATGGGCGGTATTTTTATAATGTCATTCTCGATAGTGGATTCAAATTCAATTGTATACATATTCAATTTCCGTTGTTTTGCGGTTAATTACCTACCATCAATCATCAACCCAGCATAAACTTGCTACTTGGCTATCAAGTACAACGGATACTCGAAATAAACGGATAAATATCAACGGCTATTAATACCTATTTTCAATGGCTTATTATGACCTTTTAACTTATCATCCGCTTATTTCGCATATCCATTGTACTAACAGCTAATCCGTTGACTCCCGCCAACCTGTTGTACCTGACAACAATCTATTAATCCATCAATCAATATAAACTACACTGACAAAAAAATGGTGGGCAAAAGACGTTTGCCCACCCGACAAATCAACCTAATCTTCGCTTACTAACCATTGTTTTCCTCTGCTTCTTTATCAGTTTTGCATTCCTCGAAATCAGGATTGTGGTGATTTTGTAGAACTTCTATCACCATACCAGAATAAAGTCCACCTTCATTGTCTTTTTTAGCACTGACTTTTTCATGCTGACAAACATTTCCTGATGGAATCTTCAGCCTTGTTACAAGTTCCAATGTCAATGCCGAAACAGCACGGTTTTGCGCTTCAGTTAGTGGCTCCCAAGTTTTAGAATCCTCATGATAACCACCTGTCACTTCTATTCCAATGCTGTTGGCATTTGTGACACTTGTTTTTCTCTCCCTTTGACCAACATGCCAACCTATTTCACTGTCCTTAAGAAGTTGGTAAATAGTACCGTTATTATCTATAAGGTACTGAACACTACCAACTGTTCGTGGTGTCCATGTGTCAATGGCACTTTTTGCTGGAGTATCTGTGTGATGAAGAGCTGCAGTGCGATGAAGAACAACAAACTGAGGTTTTAATTCCCCCGTTTGAATTGCAAGATCAAACACACCACGCAAATCAACACTATTTAATTCTCCCGGATGTACAGTGGGATTATACTGAGCATTTATGCGAGTTTTTTCCGCATCAACAAGACGAACTATGAGACTTTCATCAATAGTAGGAAGTTCTTGTTTGATGAAAGCTTTCATCTGATTCCAATAATCATCTCCTTCAACAATTCCAAGGTATTGGTAACTAAAATTGTTCTTTGGATTCCTTGTTCCAACAAAGTCACACTCCTTGAAACCATAGGGTGTTTTAACTCTCTCGCCACTATTGCTTCCTGCTTCTCCACATGGGCGGAAATTCTTGATCATTTCTCGGATTGTCTTCTCTGCATCTCCGATTTTCCACACAACAAAAGTTTCATCTCCAAGCCAATGTGACATTATCCCAAACCGTTCTTCACCTAAAAATGTATTAGGATCACCAATTTGAAACGATATATCCCATGTCCTATCGGGATCAACTTTGTGCTCTAACTGTATTACACGATTTTCAGAAACCCATTTTGCACTTGGTTCGTCTGTTCCATCGTGATATAACACACTTTTTTCTTTTTGAGTGCCAAATTTAAAGCTACATTCCGGGTACCATGTCGCATTTCCCGTATTCCTTATTGTCACCGAGAGCATTGTGTGTGTTGGATATCTCACTGCATCTGTTGATATAGGAGATTGAAAAACCACTTTATAAGAATAGTTATCCCTATCAGGATCACAAATTGGGCATTTGTTTAACTCATTTCGCCGGGAGTACAGTTGTCTAAGAAAATGCACTGCCAAACCTCTGCTGATGGATTTATTACCAACTTTTAGATCAATTCCAAAGTATTCACCGGCTGCTCTATAAGGTAAAGACCAGTCCTTTTCATGCTTTGGCCAACAGGATTTATCGAATCCGAAAGAATTCAAAACTATTGCGAGAAGTTGATCAAATGTTATTGGATCATTTGGTCTGAATTTTCCTGTGGGATTACCATCGGTATCTGTATACCCACTAATTATCCCCCGCTCAAAAGCATAGCAGACAGATTGTATCACCCACTTTGATGCATCCACCATCGCTTCATCATCTGGAAAACAATTTTTTTCTGGTTTTGGTTTTTGGTTGAAATCATCTAGGTTGCTCGCACGTAAAGCAATTGCGGTTGCTTCAGATCTGGTAAGGAGATCAGTTGGCCTAAACGTGGGGTTATCTTTTGTCACCCAATCGTTCTTAGCTGCATATTTTATGTCTTGCCAGTAATGTTCACTATTTGTACAGTCTACATCCTTAAAAACAGTACAGTTGCCTCCCATTCCAGTGTCACACCGAGAAGCAATCTCATCACCCTCTCTAATCCCTGCATCCACAATCAATCCTTTGACACACTGATGAGCATCACTCACATCATAGCCAGCAACATACTTAGTGGGATTTAAAGATTTTTTCCAGTCTCCCTTTGGCTCACCATCGTTTCGGACACAAAAATGCAGATGAGGTTTTTTCGATCCAGCATCATCGGGGGCTGTTCCACCCACTGTACCAATTTGGAAAGCATCTCTAGTTGTATCATCTATAGGGAGAACCCTCGGAATCACTTCATCCTTTGCCACCAAGATTTCTTGCAAATGGGCGTAAACCGTGAAATAGCCATTGTCATGACTCAATACCACCGTATTGCCAAGCCCGTTTTTTAACGGTTTGGCCAAAATGACCGTGCCAGGCGCTGCCGCACGAACTGGTGTCTCTTCTTTAAGGTTGTAGTCAATGCACTGATGGACTTTTCCCATCACTTCTTCAAAGAAGATTTGATTAACCAATCCTTTTTCCACAAAAGGCGCATTTTTTGCGGTTTCGTAAATAAAAGGATAGGCAAATGGCGTGTCATCATAAGTTTGCCCATCACGCATGATAAAGTCTTGATGTACCCAACCACTCATGCCTATTTGAAAAGCATTGAGATCAAAGATACCTTCATAAAGCCGTCCATATTGCTGGAGGGTATTGTTATCCAAAACCTTTCCAGGAGTTTCAATCTTCACAAAGTAAAATGGAGGCTTGTGATCAATCACTTGTACCTTTGTGTCTTCATAACTTTCCCAAAGAATTTCATTTAGCTGATTATTGGGACGCATACGGAGATCAACCGTCATATCGTGTGCCCACGCAATAACACCAGTTTCCTTAGTTTTCCCTTTGGATTCAGAAAGTGGAGCAATATCTTGAGCTTCTGCCAGAAATCTCCGATAAATCCAACCTTCTTTGGTTTGCCCATCGGTTCCTTCAAAACTGACTTGAAACCAATTACCCAGTGGGGGAGGCAACACAGTCAGAAAAGTATTGTAGGGGATAACATCAGCCATATTGCCCATACCATCTCCATTAACATCTACATGGCTACTCCCAACATTGGGGTAAACATGAGCATAGATGCCAACTGGCGTGGAGACAAGCACTTGACCCTCTTTTAAAGCATCGGTTTTAAGAGGCTCTACCGGTGTAGAAACGTCACAAATACCACTGTCAAGCTCATCATAAGCCACATAACCAGTTTCATCAGTGCTATTGACTTTTACTTCACGGGCATCACCGACTTCACTCAGAATGGTGACCGGCGTCGTATTCACAAGCATATTACCATCTCTTTCCAGTGCTTGCGTACTTGACAATTTCACCGGGACCTCGCGACCACAAATTTGCGCCTCTTTTGGTTCGTCGGGTGGTGGCGGAGGCGGAGGTGGTGGTTCATCTGGGGGCAATGTTGCAAGCTGAAAATGAAAAGATGAGTCTTCAACAAGTTCCTCATTGCCGGCCACATCTTTGACCCGTAATTCATAATAATAGGTCCCCTCGGCCCAATCAGTCGTTGGAAAACTATCGGATTCTTGGAAAGAATCTAGGCGAATATCATCCCAAAGCTTGGCATATAGTTGATTGCCATTGGCATCTATTACCAAGAAATCTACCCAAGACAGAAGGTTTCCATTATCCCCCGCAGTGGCCGTGTAAAAAACACTATCCCCTACAACATAGCTGGACTCTATGCCAGCCACTTCGGCCCATGGCGGTTCATAATCAGGATACGGATTAGGATCATCCGGTGGCGGCGGTGCTGGCAGGCTTGTCACTTCAATTTGACTGAATAAGCCATTTTCAGAACTGCTCCCCTTCCCATTTTCGTCAAGGATAACAATATCAATGTCATACTTGCCAAGGGACATAGGTGCTGTGTATTCTATAACCGCATACTCAGTTTGCTGATAAGGCACATCAAATGCAGGTTGAGAAACAACACTAACGACACCTAGATCATCTGGAGCAACAGTTAATTTATGACCATAAGCTCCGTCTGGTTTAGTCGAGTTATAGAGCAAAAATGTGTGTTTGACAGTTGCTCCGCCTTCAACCGGGAAATAATAACTCGAATCTGGGGTTGTTTTAGTTATACCATCCGCACTGTATTCTTCCCAATATTCCCAACACAGGTAATATGGCGGAGCTATATAACAAGCAAACAATTCCCCAGAAATGAGCAATCCCGATAGTACTAATAGAAATCGCACAATCTGTTTTATAGTTAACATAATTTATTCCCCACCTCGTTTTGTCAGAAAACGAAACGGATCGTTAAGAACACTATGACTCGATTGCCCGCCTACACCAAATGGCATTTTGGTAATGTCAATAGTTGGACGCTCTGGTAGTGGCGTATCAGTCATAGCAATTTCTTGAGTCAAGGCAGCCACACCCATTTCTGAGAACAGCGTGGTGCCCCATTCTTCAAGATCAATTTCCAGCGTCAATGCAGACGTATTGGCTGGCAAGGTTTCTAACAACGGCGCACGCACCAGAAAAGTCACATTATCGTCTTGAGAATACGCGACTTCGTTGGCAAACAAACCATAGTTGCCATATTTCTCCACCACATTGCCACTGCTATCTTTCCAGCGATAAAGCAATTGTACCGGATATTCGCTATGCTGTGAATTCCAAGTCAAGGTGCCGGTATTCTTCACAGACATCTCAACCGCATAAGTGATCCCTTGCGCCATGCTGGTAGGCAAATTGCTGGCCGCATATTCCGCACCATACATCGGTGCCAAAATAATTTGATCATATTCAGACCCAGAAGTCACACCGCCAGTTTGGTACTGCACATAAACCGCTTTTTCGCCGAGTCCCCCATCGGTAAACAAAAAATCCCGCGTACTGCGATAAGGTTCAAATTCACCCCAAGTCTGCCCATCGACACTTAAGCGCATCCGCTCCGGCGTGGCAGCCGGCGCGAAGGTGAGCGTGACGCTCTCGGTTTCCGTGAACAATTCATCATTATTGATTTGGATGCTGCCGGTGGCCGCATAATTATTGGCCAAACCATTCAGCACATCCCCCGCGCTTGGTGTCAATGCGGTCAATACCACAGTGGCTTTAATCGTGGGCTTGAGCATATACCCTTGCCCCTTATTAAAATGGATAGACTTAGCCACATCAAACGCTAACTGAATTTCCGTCGTAAAACCGGCTTTAACGATCCAATCGCCAATGATTTTCAGGCCCGATTGTTGAGCACTGGGCGTTTTCAATGAAAACGTATCACCATCAGCCACCACCGTATTATCATTGCCCAAGACTAAACGCAATTGATGAAAGGTAGCCGGCAATAACGCGACATCCGCCAATGTCGCCAACGCTTTGCCATCCAACTCCAATAAATTCAGGCGTTGACTGCCCCCAACCATTTGACAACCACTGTCATCACCACAGGCTTTAACCTTTTTAATATCAAGCCAAACCGCAGTCACATTACCACCGGTTTTGTCATTAGCCGGTTTACCCGAATTATCTTTGTCATTATCAGGCTGATTGGCCGAATTATCCTTGTCATTATCAGGCTTATCGGCCGTTGCGTCAGTACATGCACCTTGCGTATCGCCATGACCTAAATGATCCTGAAGACTCGCCTGCGATATGGAAAGCGTATTTTTGCCCTTATGACAAACCGTGACTTTGGGCTCCTGATTGGCATCGCCGCCCTCATTATCGTTAGCCGTATTGTCCTTGTCATCATTGCCTTTATTCTCTTTATTCTCGTCTTTCTTGCGAATACGAGTCGTGGTTTCTTGGGCAAAAGGACTCAGTGCGATACGCAAACGGCCTCTGGAATGGGGGAGTATTTCCGAAACGCTTGGCGAGATGCCAAACATCATCGCACCATCGGCCGCCGGGGACTCCACCGTCATATCGATTTTATAAAGTTTTTGGTGACCGCCTAAATTGACTTCAACTACCGGAATAGAGATTTTCTGTTTATCTCTATCATAAATTGCACACACACCCGCCACCGGTTGAGTTAGCAATGCCGTATCCAATTTAAATAAAAATTGATCAACATTGGGCACTTGATTTAAATTGGCCTGATAAATGGTCCCATCATCCAACTCAACACAGGGCAGATAAAGATGACCATGCCGATTGACAACCGAATAAATGGCATTGCCATCATCAGCGTATGCACAGACTGCGCTACCAAGTAAGCCCGCCGTCAACACGCTTGGTAAAAATAAGCGCGGGACCGTTTTGGGCGATTGAAAAGGCCACTTGGGCCTAATGGGTATTTTCATGTTTTCCTCCGTTTCCCTCCGTTTGTGGTTAAATATAAATATGTTGCACAAATAAATCCGCACAATCCGTCAATCCGTTGTACTTACCTCCGTTTGTGGTGAAGTCTAAATATGTTGCACAAATAAATCCGCACAATCCGTAAATCCGTTGTACTTACCTCCGCTTGTGGTGAAGTATAAATATGTTGTACAAATAAATCCGTACAATCCGTCAATCAGTTGTACTTACCTCCGTTTGTGGTGAAGTATAAATATATAAGTGGGTACTTTTGGCCGTGCAAGTTAACCTTGCACTCCCGGCCGGGTTCTTCCTAAAACCGTTTTCGGTTGTACACTATAATATATTATATGTATAGACTATTTTTTGAAGGTTGCATGTCAATATCCGAGAAACGGTAGATTTTAACTGACGAATGGTCAATTTGGGCCAAAAGGCGTATGCACCTTGCACAACGCGTTTGGTAGAAAAAACCGGGTTTTGAAGTTAATGGCACGCACGATAGCATTAGGAGCCGGCCCAAACTAAAGTTTGGACTCCTGATGCCCAAACTAAAGTTTGGACTCCTGCGCACGCACTTTGCACGATAAAAAAATTAGTACTTTAAAATCTGATTATAACGAATTTTGTTGATATCCCATTAATAAGCACTTAAAAGCGTTTTGCTGGAAGGCCGAACCCTATTCGATTATAACAACATTATCTTACGCAAAAACTTTTGCGTAGTTCCCATTACTCATTTAATGACACGATGAATTAAGAATCTGTTATTATTATCTGGTTTATTCAGTTATTAACGTGGTTAAGCGAGTATCTTTACACATTTTTTCTCAGGAGTTAATTAATGATATTAACTAAACGTAATCCTTCCCACCGTGGTTTTCAATGGACGTGGGTTTTGATGCTCTTTTTGTTTTTGACACCGTTGGCGTATGCCAGCGGTGGGGGAGCAGCGGCCATGGGGTTTTTATGGCTTGCTATTTTGCTGTTGCTGGCCAAAGTTTCCAGTTTGATTGAAAAAGTCGGGCAGCCGGCGGTACTGGGCGAATTGCTCATGGGCGTGGTGCTGGGAAATCTTATCCTCTTTGGCATTGATTGGTTTGAGCCGGTTAAGGAGGACGACATCATTAAATTTCTTGCGGAATTGGGTGTGGTGATCCTACTATTTCAAATTGGCTTGGAGTCCAAGATTGAAGAAATGCGTGAAGTGGGGTGGCGGGCTTTTATGGTTGCGACTGTCGGTGTTGTAGCACCCTTCGTACTCGGTACTATTGTGGTTGGGCCACTACTTATGCCTGGCCAGCCCTTCTATGCCTATTTATTTTTGGGGGCTGCCCTGACGGCAACCTCTGTCGGTATCACCGGGCGCGTCTTTCGTGATTTGGGCAAATTGCAAACACGGGAAGCCCAAATTGTGTTAGGTGCCGCAGTGATTGATGATGTCATGGGTTTAATTATTTTGGCCGTTGTGACTGCCATTGTCACAAGTGCCGTCAGTATGGACGCAACAGAGTCCGTCAGTATGGGCGCAATAGGCTTAATAACATTAAAGGCTGTTGTGTTTCTTATCGGTGCCATTTTCTTGGGCAGATTATTAGCACCCCGAATAGGGGAAGGGTTTTCTAAAATTCATACCGGCGTTGGTACAAAGTTCACAATTGCTATTAGCTTTTGCCTCATTTTCGCTTATCTTGCTGGTTTGGTAGGCCTGCATCCCATCGTGGGTGCTTTTGCGGCCGGCTTAATGCTAGAGCATGTTTACTTTAGGCGTTTTGAAAAGCCAGAGATTAATGAAGACATCGAACAGGCGGTGAAAAACGCTAACCCTGAAACCCAACAACAGGTGAAAACCGTTTTGGATCGTCATAATGCCCATCATTTGGATGAATTGGTTGCACCTTTGGGGCATTTTTTAGTGCCGCTGTTTTTCATCATGATTGGCATGCAAGTCAATTTAAGGATTTTATTTGATCCAAAGGTATTGCTCATTGCTTTGGCGATTACCGCGGTGGCATTTATCGGTAAAATCGTTGCCGGCATCGTTGCAGGGCCGGTTAATAAATATATCGTCGGTTGGGGTATGGTTCCCCGCGGCGAAGTCGGGCTGATTTTTGCAGCGGTAGGCTTAGAGCTTGGCAAAAAGCTTGGCGTGGTTGTGATTTCTGATGAAATGTTTTCAGTCATCATCATCATGGTGATTTTAACCACGCTGGTAACACCGCCGATATTGAATTACTTGTTACGCAAACAGCCTGCGTAGGGCGCGTTTAATATTTGGCGCGAATTGTTAATTAAAACAGGGTTATTTAATTGACTATTTTTATATAATTTTTTTTGTAACTACTCAGCACCGAAGTGTGCTTATTATTATAGCCTGGGGCTTTGCGGCAGGTGCGAAGCACCGAAGTGTGCTTATTATTCTGTGCAACGCCCCAGGTGCTGGTGTTTATGATTTAAAGCCCTTGTCTTTGCACATTAAAATGGGTGGAGAGGGCGTTGCCCTGGGCTTTAATAAAGCGCCCTTTCAGGGCTGAGTAGTTACTTTTTTTTCAAAGCGGTATGAAAACAAGTCAAGTTTTTGGACCAAATCACCTGATTTTCACCGCCCCAGACTCTCCCCCAAAACATCAGAGGTTTGGCAAACCTCTGAGGGCTTTTATTTGTCGTATCATTTCTCGCCCTATCAAGTGTTACATTGATTCTTTCTTATCTTGATTTTTTTACTGTGTCATAAATTTTCTAACGCGGATTTTGCGGCATCGCATAGTTCAAAAATAATGAATTAAATAAAAGTGGCACTTGAAGTTCAAAGCGGCACTTTGAAGCCTGATACCCTAAATTTTGAGAATTTTTGTCAATAAAACCGTTTAACCTTATTCTATTCATTGAATAAAATGATTCCCGATATAACTACAAGGATTGCTTATAAGAAAGGATAAGAGCCATAGCCTGATTTTCTCATTCGCACCATTTAATTAAAATGCCAAAACGGATAATCATATAAAAAAATAATTGTTAACGCGACAATCCTTTATTATAATCAATCCTTGTAGTTATCAATCCTAAAATCCTGAAAATCCTGATTCAGGCATTCATCACACAGACATTTGGTATGTTGACGCAGCACTTCGAGGCCGTTTTGGTGCGGGAACGAGATATTATGCCACCGCAAACTCAAACACGGGTGTTTCAATAACACGATGAGGTTTTTTTGGCTCCCAAACGGTTTTTTGCAAGTATTCCACCGTTTCAGCTGAAAAAAATCGCTCACCTGTTTCTAAACAAACTCGGGCTGGTACATTCTCTATAATCATGAATTTACCCTTTATATCAATGATATAGTTTACATGTCGTTCAATCAACGTCTCTTTCCAAGTGTTAGCTGCCATCTTGAGTTCTCCTCATTTTAAAATCAACCCATCGTGCTGGGTTTGGTTCATATAAAGTAATGATTTTTACCACCGGACGAGATGGGTAACTGCACTGAATGTGCAAAGGTATATTGAGTTGCGTGAAACCGAGTATCAAACAACTTGGACCATACTTGTCGTTGGGGTAGTCTTCAATAATAACACCATTTACCATCGCTTCACGAACTTCTTGTACGCTAATATGGCGTATCACGCTCTGATCCACAGCGTGTTGTGAAAATTCAAACTGTGTTTGTGCAATATTGTCGCGGATTTATTCAATCATTGGCATGGGATTCATAATCGTTTTTTAATGCTTTGGGCAGACACAAGCACGTACCCACCCCAATCACAATGAACATTAATTATTCATCACTGTTTATCACATCCATTGTCTAAATCAGAACTGACAGAATTTGAGAATTTTCAGAATAAAATCAGTTTAAGCTTCTTCCATTCATTTTCGTTCATGCCATAATGGAGAGTACAGCGAATTGCCGAAATTAACGAATTATCAAATAACACTCAAACAGTTCCTTTCAACCGATTCGTCAAAGGCACATAACCATTCGTTTGTTTTCGCAAATTCGTGGTACTCCCACTATAAATAGTCTGATTCTTATTCCCGATATAACTACAAGGATTGCTTATAAGAAAGGATAATAGCCAGAGCCTGATTTTCTCATTCGCACCATTTATTAAAATGCCAAAACTGATAATCATATAAAAAATAATTGTTAACGCGACAATCCTTTCTTACAATCAATCCTTGTAGTTATGAATTCTATCATCCTGAAAATCCTGATTTGCGACATCTGAGCATCAAAACTTAACAAAACTGCCTATCAACTTCATTGTGAAGAGCTTTCGTCGTATTCAAAGCAAATAAAATTAATAGACATCATCATGTTTTCCAATGTTGAGCAAGATAATAACTTCTTTTCCAGTTTCTTTATCTGTCTCAATTGTAAAAACTATTCGACAATCAAAACCACACGAACAAGCATATAAATCCGACAAATCACCTGATAATTTATGTGTATTGAGAGAAGTAGCAAAAACATCAAGTTTCATTTGCTCAAATGTATTTTCTATTCGCGTTTGTAAATTAACATTGCGTCGCACAAATTTACGGTAAGCTTTTTTGAAATGGGGTGTTAAAACCAGTTCTCTCATGTGCCAGTCACCTCATTCAGTGATTGACGGAGTGTGGTGATAATCTCTTGGGTAGATT
>Ga0164315_10000890_pt1 | contig 21871 bp, 17 predicted proteins | sample GuaBasSedimGuay6_FD_113737 | JGI IMG/M metagenome (GOLD analysis project Ga0164315, IMG submission 113737) | Subseafloor sediment microbial communities from Guaymas Basin, Gulf of California, Mexico - Guay6, Core 4569-2, 0-3 cm | ecosystem: Environmental > Aquatic > Marine > Hydrothermal vents... | reverse complement strand
TCTCTTCAAAGACCCACACATCCACATAGGCTTAAAATGTATGATACTCCCAGCCAGTGAGAAGTTGTGTCTCGATCCAGACCACATCCTCCAAGCCCAGGTCCCAGTTTGTATATCCCTCATTACCTACCTGGTAATATGCATCTACATAATATTTTTGGTAGCTAAGACCCGAAATGGTTGCCTCTCCGTACTTGTCGGTATAAAAGGGCCCAATGGCCAGATTTATGTCTCCGGTGTCCCAGTCATCGAGGGTGAGAAAAAGATAGATCTCCACATCCGGGACCACATATTCTTCCCAGTACTCCTGGACAATAATTTTAAGTTCCGAACCAGTGACCTCCACCATATGGGAAGCAGCACTCATCCCGCCCTTATCTCTAAAGGACCTCTGTGTAACTGTATAGGTACCCGGATCCAGATAGGAGTGGATCACATTAAATGCTGTGGAAGTAGAACCATCCCCCATATCCCATTCCGTATAGTCGGTATTGGTAGAGCGGTTGGTAAAAGTGATATCTTCGCCCACATAGGCCGGATTAGGGTTTATGCTTGCATTGGCGATGGGATCTTTTTGGCATCCTGTCACAATCAGTGACAGTGCGGCTAGTATGGTAAGTAAACGTTTCATGACATTTGGGTTTCTGGTTATATACTGGATGAAATTCAAATAGCATGCCAAACTTTCAGAATGCAATTCGTTATGGATGTTCATTTCCCGGGCCAAAATAATTAAAACTAGTGATCATGAAGAGCTTACCCCACAATATTTATTCACTTTCCCAGCATATATCCATATGATCCCTTTTGTTTTCGTATCTTCGCGTGGTTTTTTAAAAAGCTTGTAACGATGATCAATATAACATTCCCGGATGGTAACGTAAGGCAGTTTGAAAAAGGCACCTCAGGTATTGATATAGCCAAGAGCCTGAGCAACAGCCTGGCCCGCGAGGTTTTTTCCATCAATGTGAACGATGAACTGTGGGATCTGGGGCGACCCATTGAGGAGGATGCCACCATCAAATTGAATAAATGGGATGATCCAGATGGCAAACATGCCTTCTGGCACTCTTCTGCCCACTTAATGGCCGAAGCCATTGAAGCACTCTATCCCGGGACAAAATTTGGCATTGGTCCGGCCATCGAAAATGGATTCTACTACGATGTAGATCCTGGCGATGATGTAGTTATCACTGAGGGTGACCTGCCGAGGATCGAAAAGAAAATGAAGGACCTGGTTTCTCAGAAGCTAATTTACACAAGATCGGAAGTAAGTAAGGAAGAAGCCATGAATTACTTTGGTAACAAAGGGGACCATTACAAAACTGAATTAATTGGAGAGCTGGAGGATGGCACTATTTCCTTTTATAAGCAGGGTAACTTCACTGACCTTTGCAGGGGCCCACACCTGGCCAACACCTCCCCCATCAAAGCCATCAAACTGCTTAGCTTAGCAGGTGCTTACTGGCGGGGAGACGAAACCCGCAAGCAGCTTACACGGATCTATGGGGTGACCTTTCCAAAGCAAAAGATGCTGGAAGAGCACCTGGAGATGTTGGAACAGGCCAAACTGAGAGATCACAGGAAGTTGGGAAAAGAGCTGGAACTCTTCACATTTTCTCAAAGAGTGGGCCCTGGACTACCCCTGTGGCTTCCCAAAGGAGCGCAGCTTAGGGAGCGTCTGGAGAACTTTTTGAAAAAGGTGCAGCGCGATACCGGGTATGAACCGGTAATTACACCCCATATTGGACAAAAGGAGCTCTGGGTTACTTCCGGGCACTATGCCAAATATGGAAAAGACAGTTTTCAGCCCAACAAAACCCCCCAGGAAGGAGAAGAGTTTTTGCTGAAACCCATGAACTGTCCGGCACATTGTGAGATCTATAAGTTTAAGCCCCGCTCATATAGGGACCTGCCGATTCGCCTGGCCGAATTTGGTACCGTATACAGGTACGAACAGAGTGGAGAATTACATGGTTTAACAAGGGTGCGGGGTTTCACACAGGATGATGCCCATATCTTCTGCAGGCCCGACCAGCTAAAAGAGGAGTTTCTGAAAGTAATAGATATTATTCTCTATATTTTTAAGACTTTGGACTTTAATGACTTTGTTACCCAGGTATCTCTGCGGGACCCTGAGGATAAGGAGAAGTATATTGGCACCGACGAAAACTGGGAAAAGGCCGAGCAGGCTATCCTGGAAGCAGTTGAAGCCAAGGGTATGGATACCGTGGTTGAATACGGGGAGGCTGCATTTTATGGGCCAAAATTGGACTTTATTGTAAGGGATGCCCTTGGAAGAAAATGGCAGCTTGGAACCATTCAGGTGGATTACAACTTGCCGGAACGGTTTGAACTTGAATACATCGGTTCTGATAATCAGAAGCATCGGCCTGTAATGATTCACCGTGCGCCCTTTGGATCCATGGAGAGATTTGTGGCAGTTTTAATTGAACACACGGCCGGAAAATTCCCTCTCTGGCTCACACCCGACCAGGCCATCATATTGCCTATTAGTGAAAAATATCACGATTATGCAGAAAAAGTTTCAAATTACCTGAAAAATTACGATATTCGCACCCTGATTGACGAGCGGAGTGAAAAGATCGGTAAGAAGATCAGGGATAGCGAGTTAAAGCGGATTCCATATCTGCTTATCATCGGCGAAAAGGAGCAAGAAAGCAATACAGTTTCCGTTCGCAGGCAGGGTGAAGGTGATAAAGGGGTAATGAGCATGGAAGATTTTGCGGATTTTTTGCAATCTGAGGTTCAGAACCAGCTGAAAGCAATTGAAAAGGATGTTTAACTAAATTATAGGAGGAACTTGTCATAGCGGGACCAAGCCATTATCGTAGAAGAAACAGCGATAGAAACAAAGACCGAATCTTTTTCAGAACCAATGAATCGATTCGGGCAACTACTGTCCGCCTCGTTGGCGAGAATATTGAAAACCAGGGTGTTGTTTCAATTGCAGAAGCCCTGAAAATTGCCGATTCGCTCGATCTTGACCTTGTGGAAATTTCTCCCAAAGCCGATCCGCCTGTTTGTAGGGCCATCGATTACCAGAAGTTTCTCTACCAGCAGAAGAAGAAACAGAAGGAGATGAAATCCAAAGCCACCAAAATAGTGGTAAAGGAGATCAGATTCGGACCCAATACAGATGAGCATGATTATAGTTTTAAACTGAAGCATGCATTGAAATTCCTCGATGATGGAGCAAAACTAAAGGCTTTCGTCTTTTTTAAAGGAAGGTCTATTTTATATAAGGAAAAAGGAGAGATCCTTTTACTTCGCCTGGCTCAGGACCTTGAAGAGGTTGGTAAGGTGGAGCAACTTCCTAAACTGGAAGGAAAACGGATGACCATGTTTATGGCGCCCAAAGTGAAGAAAAAATAAGTTGTATCGATAAATAGTTGGAATAATGCCAAAAATGAAAACAAATCCGGGAGCGAAGAAGAGATTTAAGCTCACCGGTACTGGTAAAATCAAAAGAAAACATGCTTTTAAAAGCCATATTCTTACCAAGAAATCGAAAAAGCGCAAGCGCAACCTCACCTATTTTGGTGTAGTTGACAAAGCTGATGAAAAGAACATCAAGCGCCTTCTATCGATGAAGTAGGATTCAAATTCTTTTGAAAAACAGGTAAACGAGTAATTGACCAGGATGTAGCGCAAAAAAGTGTCGAACCAGACCGCCTGCACCCAAAAAAAATTAAAAAATGCCAAAAGCGAAAAATGCTGTCGCATCACGACAGAGGAGAAAAAAAATAATGAAGAAGACCAAAGGATACTTTGGTCGTAGAAAAAATGTTTGGACGGTATCTAAGAATGCCTATGAAAAAGGCCTTAGTTATGCATACCGTGACCGTCGTAAGAAAAAAGCCAGTTTCAGGGCACTGTGGATCCAGAGGATCAATGCTGCCGCACGTGAACACGGTATGTCGTACTCCGAATTTATGGGTAACCTAAGTAAAGCGGGTATTGAGATCAACCGCAAGGTGCTTGCCGATCTGGCCATGAACGATCCACAAGCGTTTGAAGCAATTGTAAAGAAAATTAAGTAAGTCAAAATTTTTACCGCATCAAGGGGCTGTTCTTCCGTAAAGGGGTTCAGCCTTTTTGTTTTGTTTACTACGCAAACGTTAGTAAGTTAGTAGGTTAATAGGTTAGTCTGGAAAAGATGAATATTGCATTGATAGGATATGGGAAGATGGGTAAAACCATTGAAGCACTGGGAATGAACCAGGGGCACCACTTCCCACTTATAATTGATGAAGAGAATCCTGGGGATTTTAATGCCGGGAATCTAAAGAATATTGATGTGGCCATCGAGTTTACGGCACCAGGAGCTGCCCCGCAGAATATCATTAAATGTATAGACCAGGGAGTTCCAGTGGTATCAGGCACAACAGGATGGAATGATCGTTTAAATGAGATCGAGACTTATTGCCGGAAAAAAAATGGGACCCTCTTTTACGCAAGTAACTTCAGCATTGGGGTAAATATCCTCTTTGCCATGAACAGGAAACTGGCCCGGATTATGAACCGGTTTCCGGCTTACCAGGTCACCATGGAGGAGACCCATCACATACATAAACTGGACGCACCCAGTGGAACTGCCATCTCCCTGGCCGAACAGATCATCAGTGAAACGGACCACCTCGGCCGGTGGGAATTGTCGGGATCTGAAGAGGAGGCGGATGGATCAAATAATACTACTGACTCACTGAAGATTGAGGCAATTCGTGAAGGAGAGGTGAAGGGAATACATCAGGTGAAGTACGAATCGGATGTGGACTATATTTCCCTTGATCACCATGCCAAATCGAGGGATGCTTTTGCAGCTGGTGTTCTTCTGGCTGTCCAATTCATTGATAACAAAAAGGGTGTGTTGGGTATGAATGACCTGCTTAAACTATAATTCAAATGAATAAATTGGTCTGGAGGTACCTGGGTTTTGCTCTTTCCGGGCTTATTTGGTCTCTTTTGAGTATCTGGACCAATCTCTGGTACCTGCTAATCTTTAACCTGGTCCTTTTCGATCTTATTATCACCAGAATGGTGGACTGGACCCTTAGAAAATACGGATTACCAAGGTATCTTCAATATACTATCGAATGGATCGCAATCCTGATCCTGGCTGTGATTTGCTCCTTCTCCATAAAGGTGTTGTTAGTGGAAGCCTATAAAATCCCTACCCCATCCATGGAAGAGACCCTGCTGGCCGGGGACTATATATTTGTCAGCAAGCTTGCCTATGGTCCCAGGTTACCTCAAACCCCTCTTGCCATTCCTTTCTACCACAATAAGCTTCCTTCAGGTAAAAAATCCTATTCAGAGCGAATTATAATGCCGCATAAGCGGTTACACGGGTTTTCAAAAGTGAAACGGAACGATGTAATCGTATTCAATTTTCCGGAAGGAGATACCATGGTGGTGCAGTACCCGGGACAAAATTACTACTCACTGGAGAGGCAATACGGCAGGGATTACATCCTGTCAGAGTTTGAGATTATTACCCACCCTGTGGACAAACGGGAGAACTATATTAAGCGATGTATTGGTTTGCCTGGAGATACCATACAGATTTACAACGGAGAGATCATGGTCAATGGAGAGATAAAACCGGCACTGCCTCTGCAAAAGTTTAAGTATTACGTTTCAACTACAGGTGATCCTCTCCCCGATTCCCTGCTCGATTCGTTAAAAATCCTTAAATCTTCTGTCACCTACAATCCTGTGAACTCGCTCCACGTTTTATACCTGGCTTCCGAGAATTTAGAATCGTTGAAATCTTACCCCACAGTGAGAAGTGTTAAGAAATATTCCGAACCCACCCTCTCCTTTCAGAATCAGGAGATATTTCCACATAGCACAGATTACCGATGGACCGGTGACAATTTTGGTCCTCTGAAGATCCCTTCCCGAGGCGATACCATACCAGTAAACACCCTTAGCCTGCCTCTCTATCAGCGAATTATAGATGTATACGAGCAGAATGACCTGGAGGTAACAGATGGAGATATATACCTTAATGGCCATCCGGCAACCAGTTATGTGATCCAAATGGATTATTACTTTGTAATGGGAGACAATCATCACAATTCGGCCGATTCCAGGTATTGGGGATTTGTCCCTGAAGACCACCTTCTGGGTAAGGCTGTAAATGTTTGGTTCTCTCTTGAGCCGGACAAATCCTTCGTTGAAGGTTTAAGAAAAGAGCGTATCTTTAAATCCATTAAATAGATGAGAAAATGAACATCAATAATTTATTGAAAAACAAATATTTCAGATTCGGTGTAGCCGTATTTATCTATATCCTCTTTGTAATCTGGTTAAGGAACTTCTGGTTCTTACTTGGGATTCCTGTGGTCTATGATATTTACGTCAGCAGGAAGGTAAATTGGTCATTTTGGAAGAGCCGGAAAAAGAAGAACAATGTGATTGTTGAGTGGCTGGATGCTCTTATTTTTGCAGTGGTAGCTGTTTCTCTTATAAATATTTTCCTGTTTCAGAATTATAAAATTCCAACTCCTTCCATGGAAGGCAGTCTGCTGGTGGGTGACCACCTTTATGTGAGTAAAACTGCCTATGGTCCACGTGCACCAAATACCCCACTGGCTGTCCCTTTCCTCCCAAATACCGTTCTTGGAGGTAAGTCCTACCTGGAATGGATCCAACGACCCTACAAACGCCTCAAGGGATTCAGCCCTGTGAAAAGAGATGATATTGTGGTATTCAATTTCCCAGCATCCGATACAGTTGCACTGGAAAAGTCAGATCATAAGCTTTATGCCAAAGGCAATTTTGATTACTATGACCTGATCAGGGATGAGACCTATACTCTGATGATGACCGATCAGGCTCGTAACAACAGAACACGGCCCTATCAGGTGTATGAAAGTTACGTAAGAGGACAGATCGCAGAAAAGTTTGATGTAGAAACTCGTCCGGTGGACAGGCGTGACAACTACATTAAGCGGTGTGTAGCCATAGCCGGTGAAACCCTTCAGGTAATCAACAATGATGTCTATATAAATGGCCAACAGCAGCAAGAATTCGAGGGTATTCAGCGCTGGCACAATGTAAAAACCAATGGCACTCCCATCAACCCAAGGTCACTTGAGCCCTTTGGAATTGGCAAAGATCTGGCAGATGTGAGAAACAATCCCAGTTATACCTTCCCAATCTCCCACAAGGTTGCCGATCAAATCAGGGTGTTACCCGGAGTAGTAAGTGTAGAACAGGTTAGTATTTTTACGGAAGGGCAATACGATCGGGACATTTTTCCCCATACAGAGGCTTATCCATGGAATCTGGAATTTTACGGCCCCCTTACCATTCCCGGCAAGGGTATGACCGTGGAGGTGAATGTTAATACGCTGCCACTCTACAGGCGCGTCATTGAGGCCTATGAAGAGAATGACCTGGATGTTAAGGGAGATGTGATCTATATTAACGGAGAGGTGGCCACATCCTATACCTTCCAGATGGATTACTTTTTTATGATGGGGGACAACCGGCACAATTCAGCAGATTCTAGGTTCTGGGGATTTGTTCCGGAAGATCACATCATTGGAAAACCCCGCCTTATTTGGCTCAGTATGGACAAAGAGTATGGCAAGATCAGGTGGAACCGCATGTTCCGCATCGTAAAAGCCAGCAGATAAAGCTAATCCTATTATTTGATCTCGTTGATCTATCCAGCACTTTATAACGGACCTATCAACTATTTCGCCCGGCTGGTACGTGATAAAGAGATTGTGCTGGAGCAGTTTGACCACTATCAAAAGCAGACTTACCGGAACCGCTGTAAAATCGTGGGTCCCAATGGAGTCATCGCCCTCTCCATTCCGGTGAAGAAGCTTCATGGAGTTAAAAATCTGCTTCGTGATATCAGGATCGATTATGATACAGCCTGGAACAGAAATCACTGGAGAAGCCTGGTGTCATCCTATGCATCGTCGCCCTACTTTGAATACATGACCGATGAGCTGGTTCCCTTCTATGAAAGGAAATTTGAATTCCTGATCGATCTCAATAAACAGCTTATGGAGTGCATTCTTGAGTTAATGAGCCTGGATATTCCGGTTACCTGCTCATCATCTTTCACTAAGATAGTGAAAGACTCCGATCCCCGCTATTTTATTCATCCAAAGAAAAGAGAAGCGGTCGAAGATCCTGATTTTCTACCAATTGAATATCACCAGGTATTCTCCGACCGTTTTGGGTTTAAACCCAACCTGAGTATTCTCGATCTGCTTTTCAACGAGGGCCCCGCTGCGTTGGGAATTCTCAGGCAGAACCTCAGAACTTATAGCCAATGGTAAACATCAGGTTATTGGATGAGAGGTCATTGATGGATACTTCATTGGAGCCGGGCTCAAATGCATATATTCCATATATATCTGTCCTGGTCGCATAGGAATAACTTACATCAAATACTATCTGCTTGGTCCGAAAGCCAATACCTGCTGAATACTCAAGGGTTTCGGCGTTATTTTCCTCGTTGATAAATGGACTGGTCATGTATTTTGCACCAGCCCGCAGATAGAGTGATTGTATTCGAATTTCAGCGCCGGCATTAGCACTTTGTGAGGCCTGAAGATCCTGTTTAATTTGCTGATTTTCGTCGATAAATTTGTAATCATAGGCATCCAGACGGGATGTGGAGTAGTCAACATATCCATATCCCAGAGAGACTGTAGCTATTTTGAACAAGATCAGTGAAGCATTGACATTGGCGCGGAACGGGGTTTGCAGCTTATAATCATATACTCCATTGGGCGATGAGGCACTGGCATCAGAAATTCCCGAACCATTGTCCCAGGTAGAACTCATATCTGTATATTTTTCATCGGTCAGGTTGTAGTATGTGGGTAAATGAAACGTGGCTCCCACCCTCAGCAGGTGGAATGGCCTGATAATCATCCCAAACCTACCTGTGTAGCCCCAACCCTTGGTGCTGTTAAATTCCCGAAACCTGAAACTGTTGAAATCCAGCACTTGGTCATTGGCATCCGTTTCGGTATGGTATATATCTTCGTAGAATCTGACTGCATGAATGCCAAAGGTGGCCCCAATGTAGATGAAGTTACTGAAATTAACCGCTCCTGAAATTGAGTACTCTCCAATATAGCCCGATTGTTCTGAATTCCTGTACACCTCCTGGCCATATCCGTCAAGCTGCATATCATGCCAGTATCTTCCAGCCACTGAGTCGTAAGGCATCAGGTTGCTATCAAATGCAAGGCCTTCATAAAATGGATTCAAATCATCGTGATTTGCACCAGTAATTGGGTCCACTGTCTCATTGGCATGCCAGGTGAAATCATCCAATAGTGAGCTATTGGTATTGATTCCCTGCAAGGTGGACCGGTTATTAAAATTGGCCAGGCTGCTGTAACCTAACGAATATGCGAATCCAGCAATCCCGCTCTTATCCTGGGGGAATCCCTGGGAGAAGCCGAGGCTTCCTATATTGAATTTGGTCTGGGAATCTTCAATGGAGTTACCCATGAAATTTGTAACTGTATTCACCCAGTATATTGACGGTGTAAAAGAGAGCTCGGAGGAGCGGTAAAAGCCCACTCCTGCCGGATTTGAAATGACAGAAGAAAAATCACCTCCCAGTGCTCCAATGGCGCCTCCCTGTGCGGCAAATCTTGCTGTACCAAAGGGATTGTACTGGGAAAACCTGAGTGCCTGTGTCGCATTTTGGGCTTCCGTGGAAACGAAAGTACATACTGCTAGCAAGGCTATAAATATTAACTTTTTCATAGCAAAAAATTTTGGTTCTTTGGAATTTCGGGATCCCTTATAGACCCCGGTTTGAATGACAGATTAACGTCTTGATCCTGATGAACTTGATCTTGATCCTCCTGAACTTGATCTCGATCCTCCTGAACTTGATCTCGATCCTGATGAGCTACTGCGGGATGATCCACCACTGCTGTAAGAACTGCTTCCGCGGCTCGATGATCCACCACTGCTGTAAGATGAACTGCTGCGTGAGGGAGAACTGCTGGATCTATTGTAACTTGAACTGCTGCGGCTGGAGCTGCTGGGACGGCTATATGAACTGCTGCTGCGGCTTGAACTGCTTGGTCGGCTGTACGTGCTGCTGCTGCGGCTTGGCGAGCTGGAGCGATTGTAGGTAGCGCTGCTTCTGGTAGGTGAAGCAGTGGAACGGTTATAGTTTGTATTGCTCCTGGTCGCCGGGTTCTGCTGTGAATAAGTACTTCTCTGAGCAGAACTTCTGTTATAAGTCGTTGATGAACTGGTTCTGGGTTTGCTGTAATTTGGCGTATAGGTGCTCCTGCTATTGGTTGCACTCCGCTGCTGCACTGTTGCAGGTCTGGTACGGGTGGTCTTCAATGCTGCATTGGTTCTTGTGGCAGAACGTTGGGCATTGGAAGATGAGGTGGAAATAGTTCTTGCATCACTCCGTGTTGAATTGCTCATACGGGCGGTGGCACTGCGCTGGGTTGTGCTGCTTATACGACCTGAAGCATTTCTCTGGGAGGAAGCAGTTGCACTCTGGGTGTAAGCAGCTCTGCTTCTGTACCTGGGATCGTTATAGTTAGACCCCTTGGATCCCTGGTAGGTGGAGTTAGTGGGTGCGCCATATCCGTAAGTGTGCCTGCTATCCATATGACCGTATCTGTAAGGAGTTGCATATGCGTAGTCGTTGCCATAATAGCCATTATAGTAACCATGGTTGTATCCCGACCAGTATGAACCACCGTATCCAGGATAATACCCTCCATAATAACCATAAGAGCACCAGGGATCGTAGTAACCACCATATCCCCAACCCCCATAATAGGAAGGATAATAGGAGGATCCGTAACCGGGGTATCCGAATGACATCCCCATCCCCCAACCACCATAGCCCCAGCTCATGTTCACACCCCAGTGCATGGGCCTGCGGCTATAGCTGTAGAGATCTGTGTAGTAGGGATCATAGTAATTCCATCCATCATAGCTATCGGAAAAACGCCTCAGGTTGGAAGAGTAATAGTAATCGTTGGGATCCGAATAGTAGTTGTTGTTATTTATAATTACGGGAGCAATCCCCTCGTTGGCCAGTTGCAGAGAATCATACTCCTGGTATTGATTGGAATAGAGGGCTTCACTACCCTGAGGAGCATAAGATTCCCCCAGCATTTCTGCTTCCCTTTGCATCTGGTACCTCTCATAATCACTCAGCTCCTCATTGCCCATGGTCTGGTACTCGCCATAAACGGGTTCCTGTGCAGTTTCTACTCCCTGGGTGGCGGCGCTTACAGTAGCTGCAGCAACTGCGGCAGCTGCGGCTTCCTCTTCAGCAGCCTGTGCTTTCTTTGCCTGACGATTGACTTTGTTTGGATTATAATAGATATCATCATATTCTGAAGCTGCCGTCTGTTTGGTGGAGCTACAGGATGCCAGGACTATGGCTATGCTTATTATGGCAAGTGGTAAAGTTTTCATGACATTTCCTCCCGTTTATTTTTGCATCTGGTTGTTTTGACTAAGAATAAACAAAGTTCGTGCCAAAACAGAATATCATTCCATGCGACTTCATGCAATATAACAAAATATCAAATACCCTTTTTCCAGTATGAAGAAAAGGAATCAACTTCACCTACCATCCTGGGAATGAGTAACACATTTGGTACATGGAAGAATTAAAGAGTGGATTTCGTGCTGGAGAATAGGTATTCCCCATCCTGGGATTGTCATCCTGTGTGTAGATCCATAAGTCTTCCTGATCCCAAACAACTACTTCATCCCGTGTATCTCCGGTAAAATCCTGAACCAAATAATAGCTGACCGGATGTCCGTCCGCTGGAAACTTTACCGCCAGCTGACCAGAGTAGTCTACCAGCCCGCCCATCAGGGAATCGGCCGAGGTAAGCAGGAACTCCTCTCCATCCCCTTTCCAGTTAACCGGCTGGCATCGGGTGGCCCCGGAAACGGGCAAAAAATTATTCATTACCTCTCCCGATGCGTCCATGAGATGAACCAATCCGTCGCTTCCCCACTGATTGGAAGCAGCCAATTCAAGTCCCGGATTCTCTAGATTATAATCTGCTACGCTCATATATCCCACATGGCCCATATTGTTCTGACGGATCAGGTTGCCCATAAAATCATAATAGAGCAGCCCCCAATCCCCGGCTGCATAAACCAGACATGGAACTTCCCGTTCATTTTCAATCATCCGGTAGACAAGCACTCCATTGCACCTGTCGCCAATATACTCCCCCACATTATATAAGAGTTTCCCCTCCGGATCAAAAACAGAATACCCCATGATCACTTCCTGTTTGCCATCCCCATTTAAATCATGCGCCAGTGGATAAGTGCAACTTATTGTTTGCTGGCTCCACATCACATCTAGTTGTTCATTGAGCACCAATAATTTACCAGTGCGATCTGAAAGCAATATGCAGTTATGGCGGCCTATGCCCAACAGATCGGCGAATTGTAGGGTTTTAACCTCTAAGGATACAGGAACTTTACTGCGGCTTTCAAGCTTACCACTTCGCCCTTCAAGCACATATATCCAACCTTCACTAACAAATATTATTTCCCGCGAGCCATCTCCATCCAAATCATGGATCTGAACTGGTATTTGTCCTCCGCTCCCTGGATTCATAGGTTCCGTTTCTCCATATTGCCACAAAACTTCTCCATCCAGATTAATCACTGTAATGGCTCCAACCGCCGATTCTGATTGGCTCTTTTGAATAAATGCGATCTCTTTGTTGCCATCTCCTGTCAGGTCTCCCATTCGCATGTTGTGATTGGATGCAAAGCTACTTATATCGATTTTTTTCCACCAGACCATTTTAGGGTGGTTTTTCAATACGAGGTCGGTCTTCCTTGCCAGTTGGCGTCTCTTTCTGGCCAGTTTTCTCTCTTCACCCTTGAGTACTTTAACCTCCACTTTATGAAATTTTGCAGGAAGATCTGAGATTAAACCTATTCTTCCGGAATGCATAGGAAGGTTTTCGGCATGCATAATGATCGAATCATTCAGGATGGTGGAAACTTTATTGCGCCTGAGGGTAACTATTGCATGAATTTTCTCTCCGGGAGTCCACACCAGAGGACGAATATCAAGAATCCGTTCAATGGGTCTTAAGGGAGTAACCGATTGTTGGATATGTTTTAGGGTTACTGTATTTCCCTCGATGCCAAAAAAATAAAAATCTGCAGGATGGCGGTACTTAAATATCACTCCGCATTTATCAAATTTGGCCAGTGGTGTAAATTCCACATCAATGGTGTAATCACTCCACATAGAATCCCCGGCTACAATAAGGGGATGATTTATCAGGCTCAATGGAGCGTTACTGCTATTCAGGTTAGTGAAAGTCTGTGCCAGGAAATTCTCATCTTCTTCCCTTTGAATCTCCCATGCATCACTAAATCCCTCCTCTCTGAGACTCGTTGCAACACTCCAGGGCCCAATATTTCCACGCTCGGCATTAAAATATATTGCCGGATTTGAAGAATCAGAATAAGGTTTTGTTCCTGGGTCCAATTCCTGAAAACCATCTGTAAACACGGTGGTTTGCATTACATTGCCTGAACAAGAGCAGATAAAAACGAGCCATACAATAGGAATGAACCTCTTTTTAATAAGGCCTGAAATCATATGAAAGGGTTAACTTTTTTTGTAAATATACACTTAAATCACACCGGCGCATAATATCATCTCGTTTAAAAGAATCTTTAATATATTTACAGACAGAAGGAAAAAACCAGAATGCGCATCTCATCGATTCTTATACTAATATTCTTCTCTCAATCACTGATTGCCCAGAAGCCAGTAATTCTTTCTGATTTCGTGCAGGAGGTGCATATTTCTGACTTACAGCTTCACTATTTAAGTGATTCGGATTGTGGCATTCAACCCCCAGATCTTTTTATGGGGAGAATGGACCAGAGGTTCCAAATGGTTGATTTTTCAAATCCCGATCCCGCTTTGATCAATCCGCAGCCGGGAAGTTGCATCTGGTTCAGGTTCTATTTTGTAAATCGATCTACCAGGCAGTTTTCCTTTCACCTTCAACGAAATGATTTCTCAGAATTTGACGAGTACAGATTATTCCAACTATTTGAAAACGGGATGATTACAGTACGTAAATCTGGAAATAAACTGCACCCCAGAAATAAGGATGTAAATATTAGTGGTTCGGATGATTTGAGAATCTTTCTTCCTCCCGGTGAGGCTGACACCCTATACCTGAGGGTATCCCTTGGAGAAGAATCGATCCTTTCCGATCTTACCTTTACCATTTCCACACACGAAAGTGTCATTGCAAAGGATCGTTCAAAAAGACTGGTATTCGGTGTCTTTGTAGGGATCATGCTTATCATGATCCTCTATCACATTCCTATGTTTGTCAAAGGCAGGGAAAACAGTTATCTGTTCTATATTCTTTACATTCTGGCTTTTCTCTTCTTCTTTCTTAACAAAGAGGGATACATATACGAAATAATGCCGCGTCTGACCTCGGCTCCCATCAATATTTTCCTGCTTGAGATATTCCTGCTCTTCTTTATTCTTTTCGGACGATCCTACCTGGATACACGCAATACGGTGCAGTCGTGGGATACCATCCTTTTACTTGCTGTTTGGTTTACAGTCGGTGGTCTGTCCCTTCGATTCACCATCATGATACTCCAGGGAGTGGGAGTATATGTTCCTATGTTTATCCAGTTGGGAACACTGGCCATAAATATTGTCTCGGCCATTGGGTCTCTGTTCCTGGCCATTGTACCGGCAATGATCCTCACCAGGGAGAATTATCAGCCAGCCAGATACTTTCTCTTTGCCAACCTTTTCCTGATCCTGGGAATCACTCTAAACTTTGCATTGAAAGATTATGCACTGGGTAAGCATAGCCTGGAATTTGGTGTGACCCTGCAAATTCTCACTTTTTCAATTGGTCTGAGTGAGCGCATTAACCTGCTAAAAAAGAGCAAGGAAGTTGCTCAGCGCAGAATTATTGACCAGCTTAAAGAGAATGCCGCACTAAAAGATAAGGTGAACCGGGAACTGGAAGATAAAGTGCAGGAGCGTACCTTTGAGATTCAGGCTCAGAAAGAACAGATCGAGAGACAGAACAAGGAGATTAAATACAGTTTCGATTACGCAAAAAAGATCCAGAATACAGTCCTGCCAGGAAATGAAGTATTTGAAACGCTATTTGGGGAACACTTCATATTTTTCAAACCCAGGGATATTGTGAGTGGTGATTTTTACTGGATCTCCCAGAATGGCACCAAGATTGTCCTCACCGCTGCTGACTGCACCGGACATGGTGTTCCAGGATCACTGATGAGCATGTTAGGGATCACCATGTTGCATGAAATCGTCAATGAGAAAAATGTAACTCATACCGAAGAGATCCTGAATCAGCTGCGATTGAGCATTGCGCGAACCCTTAAACAGGAGGGAAAAATCGGTGAACAGAAGGATGGGATTGATATGGCCCTGGTCATTTATGATACAAAAACCAGGAAATTGGAGTTTTCGGGAGCAAACAATCCCATCTACATTGTACGAAATGGTGAAATGCTGGAATATAAGGGCAACAATATGCCTGTGGCATTTTACGAAAAAATGTCAGATTTCACCAGGTATACCATTGATATGAAACAGGGTGACCGGGTCTATATGTTTACCGATGGTTTCCCTGATCAGTTTGGCGGACCACAGGGTAAAAAATTTAAATACCGTCCATTCAAAGACCTCCTTCTGGAAGTGCATGAACGACCCATGGAGGAACAACACAAGATACTCAGCCTTATATTCGATGAATGGAAGGGAGACCTGAGCCAGATTGATGATGTACTTGTTATTGGTTTAAGGCTATAGCGCGTCAACACTTCACCTTTTTTTTCTTTCTTTGTATGACAATTGAGGGACTCCGTTTTGAGCCCATTTTCTAATTAAATAATATTCTGTAAATGGCCAAAGTATTAACCAGTAAGGAAGAGAATTACGCGCAATGGTATAACGACCTGGTATTAAAATCGGGACTTGCTGAAAATTCAGCAGTAAGAGGATGCATGGTTATTAAGCCCTATGGGTATGCCATCTGGGAAAAAATGAAAGAGGAACTGGATCGGATGTTTAAAGCAACTGGTCATGAAAATGCTTACTTCCCGCTGTTTATACCAAAATCATTCTTTAGCAAGGAAGCTGAACATGTGGAAGGTTTTGCCAAGGAGTGTGCGGTGGTTACTCACTACAGGTTAAAGACAGATGAGGTGAACGGGGGATTGATGGTGGATCCCGATGCCAAACTGGAAGAGGAATTAATCGTACGTCCCACCTCCGAGACCATCATATGGAGCACTTACAAGAATTGGGTCCAGTCCTATCGGGACTTACCTATCCTGATTAACCAGTGGGCCAACGTGGTAAGGTGGGAAATGAGAACAAGACTTTTTCTTCGAACGACTGAGTTTCTCTGGCAGGAGGGTCACACCGCTCATGCCACACAGAAAGAAGCCGAAGATGAGACCATGCAAATGGTGAATATCTACGCTGATTTTTCAGAAAGATTCCTTGGAATCCCGGTTCTTGTGGGAAGCAAGACTGAGTCGGAGAAATTTGCCGGAGCGGTTGAAACCCTTACCATTGAAGCATTGATGCAGGACGGGAAAGCTCTCCAGGGTGGCACGTCCCATTTCCTGGGTCAGAACTTTGCTAAAGCATTTGATGTTAAGTTCACCAATAGAGAAGGAAAACTGGATCATGTCTGGGCCACCTCCTGGGGAATGACCACCCGCATGATCGGAGCTCTGATAATGGCCCATTCCGATAATCATGGATTGGTACTCCCTCCCAGGGTAGCCCCCATCCAGGTAGTGATTGTACCCATTTACCGGGGGAACGATGAGTTGCCGCCCATCTCTGAGGTAGCGAACAAAATTAAAGATCAATTAACAACTCTTGGCGTTTCAGTCAAATTTGATGACAGGGATACCCAGAAGCCCGGATGGAAATTTGCTGAGTATGAGCTAAAGGGAGTTCCTGTCCGATTAGCCATTGGACCCAGAGATATCCAGAACGGAACGGTAGAGCTTGCCAGAAGAGACACACTTGAGAAAAAAGTAATGCCACAGGAAGGGATTGCATCATACATTAAAAATCTTCTTGAAGAGATCCAGGAAGGAATCTACCGAAAGGCCTTTGACTTCCGCAGTGATAGTACACATCGGGTGGACACATGGGACGAGCTGGTGGATGTGCTTAACAATAAGGGAGGATTCGCCCTGGCCCACTGGGACGGGACCCGTGAATCTGAAGATAAGATCAAAGAGACCAAGGCCACCATCCGGTGCATTCTCCTGGATGCAGAACAAGAAGAGGGAAAATGTATTGTGAGCGGCAAGCCCAGCAAACAGCGTGTAGTGATCGCAAAAGCATATTAATATTCAATCTAATAAATCATTGATCATGAAAATTCGCACCCAATTATGCATTTTCATTGCATCCTTAATCCTTCTTTCCCCTGGATGTGATGAAAAAAGATCCGCAAACGAACTCTTTTCCGGTTCGCTGCAGATTTTTGAGATTAATGATGGAGAATCCACCAGATTCACAAGTCCGGCTTCTCTCTTCATCACTTTAATGGACAAAGCAGTAGAGCTGAATGGTGAAGTCTACCCCATTGATCAAATCTCTGAAACAACAGATGTGGTTAACTATTCGGCCAATTTCCCACTTAATGACGACGTTTCGGTTTCGGGATTGACCCATTTAAAAAATGAACAGAAACTGGTACTGGAGTTAAAGGACCTTACCCGCTCAGTTACACTTGCACGATTTGATGAAATGATGCAGCGAAAAGCCAATGAATTTGCCAGGGTAGACCTGACTGCTGATATTTCTCCTTTGTCGAATCAGCAAAAAGAGATGTTAAAGCTTCTATTCCAGGTAGCAGATCTTATGGAGGAAATCTATTGGGCTCAGGTATTTCCCGACGGAGATGCTGCAATGAGTGCAATGATAAATGAAGATGTGTCGAGATTCTTCCAGATCAACTATGGCCCCTGGGAACGACTCAATGGCAATCTGCCCTTCCTGTCGGGATACGGAGAAAAACCGGCCGGATCGGGATACTACCCGGCCGATATGACCAGGGAGGAGTTTGAACTTTTGGACGATCCCGCGAAAACAAGTTTATATACCCTGATCAGGAGGAACCAGGCGGGATCGCTGGAAGTGATTCCCTATCATGAGGCTTATGCGAAACAGGTCAGGAAAGCCGCTGATCTCCTTAAACAAGCTTCAGAACTTGCGGTTGACGATGGCTTTAAGAAATATCTGAAGCTCAGGGCCGATGCACTTCTCACCGACGATTACTTAGCTTCCGATATGGCCTGGATGGAAATGAAAAACAATGAGATCGATTTTGTGGTGGGCCCCATCGAAAATTATGAGGATGCACTGTATAATTATAAAGCTGCGCATGAGTCCTTTATTCTGATCAAGGATAAAGAATGGAGTGAAAAGCTGGACTATATCAAATCGGTTCTTCCCCAAATGCAAAAGAGCCTGCCTGTTCCATCTGAATACAAGCGGGAGATGCCTGGAAGCAATTCCGACCTGGGTGTCTATGATGTGGTCTATTATGCAGGCGACTGCAATGCCGGGAGTAAAACCATTGCCATAAACCTGCCCAATGATGAAAGGGTTCATACAGAAAAAGGATCCAGAAAATTGCAGCTTAAGAATGCCATCAGGTACAAGTTCGAGGAGATACTCTTACCCATTACCAATGTACTTATTACAGAGGACCAGCGGGCCCATGTCACATTTGATGCATTCTTAGAAAATGTCATGTATCATGAAGTGGCCCATGGATTGGGAATTAATCAGACCATTGTGGGTAAAGGAACCGTCAGATCGGCTCTACAGGAACAGTATAGTGCCCTGGAAGAAGGGAAAGCCGATATACTGGCACTCTACCTGATTACACAGATGTATGAAGAGGGAATGCTGGGCGAAAGAGATTTGATGGACAACTATGTAACGTACATGGCCAGTATTTTTAGAAGCACTCGATTTGGAGTGGCCAGCTCTCACGGTAAAGCCAATATGGTTCGCTTCTATTACTTCCAGGAGATGGGTGCTTTCACTAAAGATTCTGCAACCGGAACTTACCGCATCAATTTTAATGAGATGCAATTGGCCATGCACAACCTGGCCAATCTGATCCTGACCATTCAGGGAGATGGCAACTATGAGCTGGCTAAGCGCCTGATCACAGAGAAAGGATTTATCCGGGAAGAACTCCAGAAGGATCTGGACCGGCTCAAGGACCTGAATATTCCAGTGGATATTGTCTTTAACCAGGGACCCGAATACCTGGGACTATAGGCTGTTTGAATAAAAATATGATGGAGGGTGAACCACTGGAGGGTTCTGTTGTTAATAAAGCATATTAACCCCTTAATTCTATAAAAATGGCAGTACTAGTTGGAAAAAAAGCACCCTCATTCAGTGCAGATGCAGTAGTAAATGGCGGAGAGTTTGTAGAAGGATTCTCACTGGACCAGTATATTGGGAAAAAGTATGTTCTCTTTTTCTTCTACCCGGCCGACTTTACCTTTGTATGTCCCACTGAAATAATTGCATTTCAGGAGAGCATCGAAGAGTTTGAGAAACGTGATGTGGCAGTGGTGGGTTGTTCGGTTGATTCAAAGTTTTCGCATTGGAAGTGGCTCACCACCGAACAAAAAGATGGCGGCATTAAAGGAGTGAAATATCCCCTCGTAGCAGACAATGCACTTACCATCTCCGAAAACTATGATGTTCTCATTGGTTCCTACGATTACACCGATGAAGGTGAAGTGAGTTTCAATGGCGTTCCTGAGGCCTATCGCGGACTCTTCCTGATCGACAAGGAAGGAACTGTCAGACACCAACTTGTCAATGACAAACCACTGGGCAGAAGTGTAGATGAAGCCATTCGGCTGATAGATGCACTTCAATACAGTGAAGAGTATGGCGAGGTTTGTCCTGCCAACTGGCGCAAAGGCGATAAGGCCATGAAGGAGACACAGGAGTCTGTGGCCTCTTATCTGGGTAGCAGATAAGTCATAAAGTCGTAAAGTCGAAAGTCGTAAAGTCGAAAGTCGTAAAGTCGAAAGTCATAAAGTCGTAAAGTCGTAAAGTCGAAAGTCGTAAAGTCGTAAAGTCGAAAGTCGTGAGGTAGACTTTACAGACTATATGGACTTTATAGACATTAGACTAAAAAAAGCAGGCCCATTTTGGCCTGCTTTTTTTGTACCTTGCTTTTATGTTGGATCAGTTTAATGGGTATCTCAGGGAGATTGGAGTCGATGATTTCCAGGGACGGTTTCTTCTTGCTGTAAGCGGAGGTATCGATTCGGTTGCCATGGCACACCTGTTCCATATGTCTGGTTGTGATTGTGCCATAGCCCATTGTAATTTTCAGTTACGTGGAGCAGATTCTGAGTCGGATGAAGCTTTTGTCAGATCAATGGCTCTGTTTCTTGAGATGCCTTTTTTTGTGGAGAAATTCGATGTGGAGGAGAGAGCCGGGGAGGAAGGGATATCCATTCAAATGGCAGCGCGGGAGCTTCGCTACGAATGGTTTGACAAACTGGTTCTGGATCATGGGTTTGATTATCTGGCCACAGCCCACAATAAAAATGATTCTGTGGAGACCTTTTTTCTAAACCTTTCGCGCGGCACAGGCATAAGAGGACTCACCGGAATCCCACGACGCAAAGGCCATATGGTTCGTCCTCTCCTTTTTGCCTCCAGAGAAGACATCGTTGCATTCAGTAGGCAAAACAAAATCGAATTTCGAGAGGATGCCAGCAACCGGGAAACCAAATACCGAAGAAATAAAATCAGGCACGATGTGATCCCGGTTATGGAGCAGGTAAATCCGGGTTTTATAGAGACCATGTGGGAGAATATGAGCCGTCTTAGTGAAATCCAGGATATATTCACTCACTCTGTGGAGGAGAAACGAAGAGAACTCTTTCAGAAGGATCATGGACAAATCCGGATTGATACGGAAAGTCTGCGATCTCTGGCACCTTTGAGAACCTGGCTCTTCGAACTTTTTTCCCCTTTTGGTTTTACAAGATTCCAGTGTGAGGGGATAGAGAAAATAATGGACGCCTCCCCGGGACGTCGCTCAATTTCAACAACCCATCAGCTGTTTAAGGACCGAGATCAACTTATATTGGTAGAGTTGCAACACAGCTCGTTTGACCGTTATTACCTGGATAATTCGGAGAAACACTCAATACTTCCCTTCCCCATGGACATGGAAGTGATTGCACGAAATGCTCTTGGTAAGATTCCGAATGATCCGTACATCGCCTGTCTGGATTGTGATGAACTCCAGTTTCCGCTAACGATTCGTCACTGGCAACACGGAGACTACTTTTTCCCATTGGGAATGAACCAGATTAAAAAACTGAGCGATTTTTTTGTGGATAATAAGATTTCGGTTCCGGAAAAGCAGCAGACCTGGATCATGGCATCGGGAAAGAAAATCGTTTGGATCATGGGACACCGGATCGATCACCGCTTCAGAATCACCGATAAAACAACCAGGGTTCTTTTACTGAGACTTCAGACCGATGTTGTTTCGTAGCCTTGCAAAAAAAACCTTAAGTTGATCCTTATCCCTGGATCGTATCATGGCCTTTAAAGTTTCCATCTGTTCGCTGATTCGTTCCACCTGACCCAGACTATCGGGACTCAAAAGAATCTCTGAAAGCAGGTAATCATCCTCTGACAGCAATCCCTCCGCAATATTAAAGTGCTTTTTAAAGGTGGTCCCGGGTGCTTCCTGCTCTTTCATGCAGG
>Ga0164315_10000889_pt1 | contig 21878 bp, 18 predicted proteins | sample GuaBasSedimGuay6_FD_113737 | JGI IMG/M metagenome (GOLD analysis project Ga0164315, IMG submission 113737) | Subseafloor sediment microbial communities from Guaymas Basin, Gulf of California, Mexico - Guay6, Core 4569-2, 0-3 cm | ecosystem: Environmental > Aquatic > Marine > Hydrothermal vents... | reverse complement strand
GCCCGTCGGGACGGGCTCCTACGACAGGTTTCTACGGTTTTTGGGTTTTTGGTAGGCGGAATTTACGACAATTTTCGGCAGCGCAATTGTCCAATCGACCTCGGCCGCAGCATTTCATTTCGCTTTGCAGTTCTCAGTTTCTCGTGATGATCCTTGTGAAATGACGCACCGCGACTACACTCGGCCGGCATGACTTCCGTCGATCAACATCAGCAGGCCAGTTTCGATGCCTTGTTGCGGCCGCATCTCGATCGCCTGTACCGGTTCGCGTTCAGGCTCGCCGGGGCCAAACCAGAAGCGGAGGACCTCTTTCAGGATGTGCTAACCAAGGTTTTCGCTCGCATGGGCGATCTGGTTGAGCTCAAGGAACCCGGGGCATGGCTATGCCGGGTCATGTACAACCATTTCATCGACGGCCGGCGGCGTTATGCGCGGCAGCGGTTGGTCAGTGTCAGCGAGGATCAACTGCCGGAAAAAAGCCTCGAATCGTTGCCCGGAAAACTCGATCCGGTGCGTGATGTAGAGCGCTTAGATAACATAATGCAGTTGCAGCGAGCTCTGGACAGCCTCAGCGACGATCATCGCCTGGTGGTGCTGTTACACGACAGCGAAGGCTATAAACTTTCCGAAATTCAAGAGATTACGGGTGATCCGGTGGGCACAATCAAATCCCGCCTGCACCGCGCGAGGGCGCGCCTGCGCGAGATTCTTAGCGCGGACGGAACCATTTCCAGCCTCTGAGCGTGTAACTAGGTAACAGGAAGAAAACCATGACTTGTAACCTGATAAACGAAAAACTCGACGACTATGTAGACGCGCAACTGGATGTTGCCGATATGCATTCGCTGGACGAGCACACGGCACAATGTGCTGATTGTCAGGAGATCCTGGACCGCGAGCGAATTCTGCGAGCGAGCCTGAAAGAATACGGCGATTCCAGCATGCCGCAACCTGATGCTGCCTTTTTTGACCGCGCACTTGCCAAAGCGGCACAGAGCGGCACGCGACGCCAGCGTAACCGCTGGGTAATGACCGGGTTCGGTGGTGCGATGGCTGCTGCCCTGGTGCTGTGGATAGTTAGCGGCACTATTTTTGAAGCACCGGAGTTCAGTGAACCTTCAATTGCCACAATTGCAATGGTCATTGAAGAACCGCGCACTGTAAACCTGGTTTTCTCATCCGCGACACCGCTCACCGATGCAACGATGACCGTCACTTTGCCCGAGGGTATTGAAGTTATGGGTTTTCAGGGACAGCGGGAGATCACCTGGATGACCAGCCTTAAAGAAGGCAAGAACATACTGCCGCTGACGTTGATTGCAACTTCACCGCTGGGCGGAGAGCTTTTGGCCACTTTGCGGCATGCGGATGACGATCGAACGTTCCGCGTGCAGGTGACAGTTATTTAGAAACTATGGAAGACGCTTCGTTAGTTGAAGCAACGAAAGGAGCACGGAGATGAAGAACCTGAGATTATTTTTAGCCAGCTTTGCCCTGACCTGCTGCGGTTTTTTCCCGGCAGTGGCGACAGCTGATGACATGGATGAACTTGATGTCACCATGGAAGTGCTGGACAGCGTAGCCGACATCGACGGCAACGTCCTGATCATGAGTGGCCCGGAGGGCATGGCAGAGGAAGGCCCTGATGGCGACGATGACGACGGCTTTGAAGATGAAGACGGCGATGGCGATCGCGACGACATGGACCGCGATGAAATGGGCGCTGAAGCAGACGAGGAAGAATCTGACGGCGACTTCGCAGACAGCGAAGAAGACGACTTTGATTCTGACGACGATTTCATGGGCGAGGACGACGATCATGACGAGCTGGTTGATGATGAAGGCGACTTCGACGACGGCGAATCGATCGATGACGACGAGCTCGAAGAAGAAGACGAGATGGAAGACGACGACATGGAAGAAGATGACGATGACGTCGCATCAATTGAGGTCGACGGTGCCAGTGACGAGAGCAACGCTTAAGAGCCAGCCGTAGCACCTGGGCCAGACTCTGTCGTTGGCCCGGATCCTTAGATAAGATGACGAATCCCCCTTGTTGTACTGCAACCGGGGGGATTTTTTTGCGCTACGTCACAGTGTTGAGCACCGACCCGGAATTTTCACCATTTGCTGGGTAAGATCGGTTGAGGCTGAGGCTGGATATGGGTTTTTCTAGTGCGAATTTTCCATAATCAGGCAAAATACCAACCATAGACGAGATGGCGTCTTCGCCGGAGTTCTGACAATTCTGAAAATGGCTTACAAGTTGCGTGACATGGCGAGAACAGCACGGTTGCTCCTGGCTGGCGCATTGTTGCTTTGCATGGCGCTGCCGCAGGTAGCACTGGCAATAACAGCGACCGAGCTATTTGCTGATGGCAATCGCCTGTTTCGCGATGAGTTGTACTGGGCAGCGCTACTACGCTACGGCCAAGCCGCCGATGCCGGCATGAACACGCCATTGCTACACTACAACATCGGCATCGCCCATTATCGGGCAAAACAATACGTCCGCGCCCGTGAAGAGCTTTTGCTGTCCAATCGTTACCTGCCGTTGCAGGTAGTGTCTGACTATAACCTCGGTCTGGTTGCCTACCGGATGGGCGACTTTGATGAAGCGTTACGCAGGTTTCGCAGCGCCAGGGACCAGCAGCAACGCAGAGACATTAGCAAGCTCGCCTCGAAGGCTATTCGCGAGATTCAGAAACAAAGCGTGCTTGAGGAAGTCGCCGAAGCGCAGACTGTCGCTTTAAGGCAGGACGAAGAATTCACGAATCTCGATTTTCGGCTTCGCGTTGGTGCGGGATTTGATGACAATGTTTACCGGACGCCGGCGGAAAGTTATGTCGATTTGGGTGACCCCGCACAACCAGTAGTAGATCCGGTGGTGCAGTCGGGAATGTTCGTGCCGATCAACCTCGCTGCCGTATACACGGTCAACAGCTTCGAGCATGAAAACTTTTTTGGTGCATACCGATTTTCCGGCCGCTTTTACTCGGAACAGGAGCTGAACCAGGCAGATGAATACCTGCAGGAATTAGCCTTTGGGACGGAATATCGACGCCGCAGTGAAAACCGGGAGCGCCGTGTCTACAGTGCGTTCAAAATCGCGCAGCACGAGGAGACCTATTACGATCCTGACACGGGTGTCGAGCGAATCGTTGGTGGACAGGATATTTCTGATCGCCTGTCCTATCTGCGCTACGGCCCGCAGTTCTGGATACGTGAATCATTCGGACCCTTGTCTGTAGGCGCCCACGCGAAAGGAGAGTTGTGGGATTATGAAGAGACCGAGACCGTTCCTGAATATGATCACGAGTTTTGGTCCCTGGGTCTAAACACCCAATATCATTTCACCTCAACTTCGCTGGTACGGCTAACTGCCGAGTATTACACGCGACGTTATAGTACCCGTCCCTCATACGAGCTCGATGGTTCGCAGCCGGCTGGCATTCCAGCCGTTCGTTATGATTACGTTGAGTACGGTATATCTGCCCGGCAACGCATCACGCGGAGCATGTGGCTGGGTGCGACCTACCGCTTAACGGATCGGCAAGACCGACACGTGGGCTACTACGATTACTCACGCAATGAATACAGCGTCGAATTTCACATGCGCCTCGGCAATAGTTTTGCCTTCGAGTTGCGTGGCAATTACCGCCAGTATGACTACGAAAATGCGTTCGCCTTCAATAATCCCGCGGCCGGGCGAAAAACGCTGGAAACGGCGGAGGCCGGCGCCGTTATTACCTACGACATGACCGATCATTTTGAGCTGGTCGGGGAATTTATGCTGCGCGAAGTTGCCTCCAGCGACCCGCGCATCGCCTATGATCGCGGTATGTATTTGCTCGGTCTTCGTTGGTCACCGTAGCTTACATTCGCGGCGTCTTCGCTGTCGTGCACTTCTCAACGCTGCAACCAGGTACATCCATTGAGACAGCCGCTCCTACAGCTGATCTTAATATTGGCTCGAGCTTACTCTCTGGCAAATTCTGTAGAAGCGGCTGTCTATGTTTTCGTATTTTTGTTGCAGTGCGGAATCGAGCATGAAAGTTGAGACGCCGCGAATAAACCCAACTGAACGTTGACAGAATCCCGGAACATCTTAATGCTGAAGAAAATCAAAAAAGTCCCCTACGGCACTGTTATCTGGCAATTCTAACAGTCCATTCTTTGTTAGACTGCCCGGCCTGATCAGCTACAACAACTCGCCAAAACCCGATGGATGTCACTCCGATTCTAGAGGCGCTCAACGACGCGCAGCGCCAGGCCGTTACTGCCCCGGCCGAACCCCTGCTGGTCATTGCCGGCGCAGGCAGCGGCAAGACGCGTGTCCTGGTGCACAGAGCTGCCTGGCTCATCGATGTCGAGGGGATCTCGCCACAGAGCTTGCTTGCCGTCACCTTCACCAATAAAGCGGCGGCAGAAATGCGCCATAGAATCGAGTCGTTACTCGATATTCCGGTCAATCATCTCTGGATCGGCACATTCCACGGGCTAGCGCATCGAATCCTGCGACGACACTGGCGTGAAGCAAGACTGCCGCAAAGTTTCCAGATCATCGACGCTGATGACCAGTTGCGCATCATCAAACGCCTTATTAAAGGCCTGGAAATTGATGACGACAAGTGGGCACCACGCCAGGTGCAATATTTCATCAATGCACAAAAAGACGAGGGTCTGCGACCACAGCATCTTGACGATGAGGGCGATGCCGACCGCCAGCAATTTATTTCGCTGTACCGGGGATACCAGGAAATATGCGACCGTGGCGGTCTGGTCGACTTCGCCGAATTGTTATTAAAGGCGCATGAAGTCTGGCGCGACAACGCAGAATTACTGCAGCACTACCAGCGCCGCTTTAGCCACCTGTTGGTTGATGAGTTTCAGGACACCAATGCAATTCAGTACGCCTGGTTACGACTGCTTGCCGGCAAGGAGGGCATTCCGTTCGTTGTGGGCGATGATGACCAGTCGATTTATCGCTGGCGCGGCGCGCGGGTCGAGCACATCAATCAGTTTCAAAAGGATTTTCCCGGTGCCTCGGTCGTCAAGCTGGAGCAAAACTACCGCTCCACCGCAACCATTCTTGACGCTGCCAACGCGGTGATCAACAACAATACCTCGCGCATGGGCAAGAAGCTCTGGACTGAAGGCGCAGAGGGCGAACCAATTCGCGTTTACTCTGCCTACAACGAGCGTGATGAGGCTGATTTTATAATCGGCAAGTTGCGTGACTGGAGCGACCAGGGCAACGCACGGGCAGATGCCGCTGTGTTGTATCGATCCAATGCCCAGTCGCGGGTTCTTGAAGAGAGCCTCATCAATGCGCGTTTGCCATACCGGGTCTATGGCGGCCTGCGATTTTTCGAGCGCGCGGAAATCAAGGACGCGCTCGCCTACTTGCGCCTGATCTCCAACCGCGATGATGACAGCGCTTTCGAGCGTATCGTCAACCGTCCAACCCGCGGTATCGGCGCAAGAACGCTGGAGGCCATGCGCAGCTACGCCCGGGCAAACAGTTGTTCGATGTGGCGAGCCGCAGGTGCGGTTGCCAGTGGTGAGCTTGCCGGCAGGGCGGCCACCGCCGTCGTTGTCTTTCTCAACCTGATCAGCACGCTGGCGAAGGATACAGAGGGCCTTGATCTGCAGGAGCAGGTCGATCATGTCATTCACGCCAGCGGGCTTATCGAGTTCTTTAAGAAAGAGAAGGGTGAGCGCGGCGAAACACGTGTTGAAAACCTCGAGGAGCTGGTCAGCGCCGCGCGCGGGTTTTCTCCGGATCCCGCAGAGGAGATGTCACCGCTGGATGCGTTCTTGTCACATGCAGCACTTGAGGCTGGTGAGGGCCAGGCCGATGCGTGGGAGGATTGTGTCCAGTTAATGACCATGCACTCGGCGAAAGGGCTGGAGTTTCCGTTGGTATTCTTGAGCGGCATGGAAGATGGTTTGTTTCCACACCAGCGTTCGGTCGCGGATCCGCAGGGCCTCGAGGAGGAACGCCGGCTATGTTATGTCGGCATAACGCGGGCCAAGGATATTTTGTATCTCACCCACGCCGAGCAGCGACGACTGCATGGTATGGACAACTTCGCGCAGCCATCGCGCTTCATTAACGAGATTCCCGCCGAGCTGGTCGAGGAGGTTCGACCACGCGTCCAGGTTAGCCGCCCTTTGAGCCCAAGGCCGCGGGCGGCTGGCCATGTTGCCCCGGGTGCCGAGATGGGCGTACGACTCGGACAGCGCGTACGGCACGGAAAATTCGGCGATGGCGTCATCCTCAACTGCGAGGGCCAGGGCGCGCATGCCCGTGTAGAGGTCAATTTTGAGAACGCCGGCACAAAATGGCTGGTACTTAGTTATGCCAATCTCAATCTCATGTAAAATAAGTCACGGACAATCAGCCGTGTACATAAAATGAAAATACTAATTCTCGGCGCTGGCCAGGTCGGCTCATCGGCGGCATATCATCTTTCACGAGAGGAGGCCAACGAGGTTACTGTGGTCGACATGCGTGCCGAAACGCTGCGAGATCTTCAGGATCGCCTTGATATCCGTACTGTTGTAGGGCATGCCACCTATCCGGAAGTTCTCGAAAGGGCGGGCGCGCGCGACGCCGACATTATCGTCGCGCTGACCGATTCTGACGAATCCAACATGATTGCCTGCCAGGTGGCCTATACCATTTACAAGACGCCCACGAAGATTGCGCGCATCCGGGCCGCGGATTATATGAATGCGCGCGAACTCTTTACCCAGGATGCGATTCCGGTGGACGTTCGTATCAGCCCGGAGCAGCTCGTCTGTGAGCATATCGAGCAACTGATTCTTTATCCGGGCGCGCTGCAGGTGCTCGAATTTGCCAATGGCAGGGTACGACTGGTAGCAGCCCGGGCAGATGAGGGTGGTTTCCTGGTCGGGCAGAAGATAGCGACGCTAAAAGAACACATTCCGAATACCGAGGGCCGCATTGCCGCGATCTACCGCGACGGTAAATCGATGCAACCGGATGGTGATACGGTTATACAGAAAGGCGACGAGGTGTTTTTCGTGGCCGCACGCCAGGACGTTCGTGTCTTCATGAGCGAAATGCGCAAACTGGAAGATCCGGTACGCCGTGTCGTGATTGCCGGAGGCGGCAACATCGGTGTCCGGCTGGCGCTCGCGCTTGAACAGACAAACCAGGTCAAAATCATTGAGCGCGATCCACATCGTGCGCGTGTTATCTCCGAGCAGTTGAACAAAGCCATCGTGCTGGTTGGCGACGCAGCAGACGAGGAGCTGCTGCTTGAGGAAAATATCGACAATGTCGACGTTTTTTGCGCGCTGACGAATGCCGAGGAAGCGAATATTTTGTCCGCCATGCTCGCCAAACGGCTTGGCGCGCACAAGGTGATGGCGCTGATCAACCGACCGTCGTATGCCGAGCTGGTTGAGTCGAGCAGCATCGATATTGCGATCTCCCCGCAGCAGGTAACCATTGGTTCACTGCTTGCGCACGTACGACGTGGCGATGTAGTCCGCGTGCACTCGCTGCGGCGTGGCGCTGCAGAAGCAATCGAGGCTATTGCGCACGGCTCGGCTGAGGACTCGAAGGTTGTTGGTCGCAAAATAGAAGATATCGGTCTGCCGAAAGGCATCAACATTATTGCCCTGGTCCGTGGCGACCAGGTAATCATTGCGCATCACGACACCGTCATTGAAACGGATGATCATGTAATCCTTTTCATGACCGATCGACGCAAGATCGACAAACTGGAAAATCTGTTTCAGGTCGAAGTGTCGTTCGTCTGAGCGGCCATTACGATCCTTAATATGCGAACGACAACCGGATAGAAGAACCGCAAATGAACTGGACAGTCGTGTTACGCATCCTCGGTTTGTTGCTGATGCTGTTCAGCATGACCATGCTGCTGCCGGTCCTGATCAGCCTCCGATTCAATGACCAAGCGTGGTTGTCATTTGTAGAAGGTTTCGCCTTCACATTTTTTTCCGGGCTGGTGATCTGGTTTCCGCTACGCAACTCACGCAAGGATTTGCGGCTTCGGGACGGGTTTCTGATCGTCGCATTATTCTGGACCGTACTCGGTACTTTTGGCGCGCTGCCACTGTTTTTTGCTGATGCTCCCGTCATGTCTTTCACCGACGCGGTGTTCGAGTCGATGTCTGGCCTGACGACAACCGGCGCAACCGTCATTACCGGTATCGACTCACTGCCAAAATCGATTCTTTACTATCGGCAGCAACTGCAGTGGCTCGGCGGCATGGGTATCATCGTACTGGCTGTCGCAATTCTGCCGATGCTCGGCGTTGGCGGCATGCAGTTGTATCGCGCCGAAACGCCGGGCCCGGTTAAGGACACCAAGCTGACACCGCGTATCACCGAGACTGCCAAGGCACTCTGGTACGTCTACCTTGCCTTCACCATTTTATGCATGGTTGGCTACATGGTCGCCGGTATGGATTGGTTCGACGCGCTTTGCCATGCGTTTTCTACGGTAGCCATCGGTGGTTTCTCTACCCATGACTTAAGCATCGGCCATTTCGACAGTACGGCGATTAATATCGTTACGATCGCTTTCATGTTTCTTGCCGGTATCAATTTTTCGTTGCACTTCTTTGCCTGGAGAAACATATCGGTTAAGCACTACATGCAGGATCCGGAGTTTCGCGCATACGGATTCATTCTGTTGATCTTGTCTGCCGTCGTTGTTGTGTCGTTGTTCTGGAATGACACCTACACCGATGCGCAGGCAGGCGTTATTGATGGCGTATTCCAGGCAGTATCGATTGCGACAACGACTGGCTTTACCACGGCAAATTACGCTGCGTGGCCTGGCGCGTTGCCTGTGCTGCTGATTTTTGCGAGTTTTATCGGCGGCTGTGCGGGTTCGACTGCCGGTGGCATCAAGGTCATTCGCTGGCTTCTTATCGCCAAGCAGGGCGCCCGGGAAATCGTCCGCCTGATTCATCCGAGCGCAGAAATTCCGGTCAAGATTGGTAACAAGGCAGTGCCATTCCGGGTTGTAGATGCGGTCTGGGGCTTCTTTTCCGTTTACGTCGTGGTCTTCAGCGTCATGTTGATTTTGATGATGGCGACCGGACTTGATCAGGTCACCGCTTTTTCGGCGGTTGCCGCAGCGCTGAATAACCTCGGCCCCGGTCTCGGTGAAGTCGCCGCCGGATTTATGACCGTCCCCGATCCTGCCAAATGGATCGCCGTCATTGGCATGCTACTGGGCCGCCTGGAGATCTTCACCCTGCTGGTGCTGGTCACACCGACTTTCTGGCGCAGCTGAGGGCGTGCGGCTGTCCGCTGTCAGTTCGCTCATTGACCGGATCAGTATCTCGATAGGCCGTGCAGCTGCCTGGCTGACGCTGGCGATGGTGCTGGTTACGTTTCTGATCGTGGTCATACGCTATGTTTTCGATAGTGGGTTCATCTGGCTGCAGGAGTCTCTGGTCTGGATGCATGCCGCAGTTTTCATGCTCGGTGCGGCCTACACGCTGCAGATGGAAGAACATGTTCGTGTCGATATATTTTATCGTGACATGAGCGAGCGCCGCCGCGCGTGGGTAAATTTTCTCGGCGTATTGCTGTTCGTGTTTCCGCTTTGTGCTTTTTTTGTGGTGACTGCACTCAGTTACGCCGGCGCTTCCTGGAGCCTGCATGAGATTTCGCTGAATGCCGGTGGATTGCCGTACCCTGCCATCCCCTTGCTGAAAACGGTCCTCATTATCATGCCAGTCGCAGTCGCGTTGCAGGGATTGTCGTTATTACTACGATCTCTGCGGACGCTCAGGGCGCGCTGAAGATGGAGTGGATCGCTCTGTTGTTATTTGCGGCGGTGATCCTGCTCCTGCTGGCTGGATTCCCTGTTGCGTTTTCGCTGGGTGGCACTGCACTGTTGTTTGCGTTCTTTGGCGTCATCGGTGGTGGCTTCGAAGCCGCTTTTCTCACCAGCCTGCCAAGCCGCATTTACGGCATCATGACCAACGAAACGCTCGTGGCCGTGCCACTGTTTGTCTTCATGGGAATCACCCTTGAGCGAGCACAAATCGCCGAAGATTTGCTTGATTCACTCAGCTCCCTGTTTGGCTCGCTGCGTGGCGGGCTCGGCATTTCTGTAACGCTGGTTGGTATGCTACTAGCGGCCAGCACCGGCATCGTCGGTGCCACTGTTGTGACGATGGGGCTCTTGTCGTTACCGACTATGCTCAAGCGTGGTTATTCTCCGGAAATTGCGACCGGCACGATATGCGCATCCGGCACGCTCGGCCAGATTATTCCACCATCGATCATCCTGGTCATGCTGGGAGAGGTCATGTCGACTGCTTATCAGCAGGCGCAATTATCACAAGGAATTTTTTCGCCGGAGACAGTGTCGGTAGGCGACCTTTTTGCCGGCGCTTTGCTGCCGGGATTGATGCTGGTTGTGATGTATGTGATTTATCTAATCGCAGTGGCCATATTTAATCCTGCCGCGATGCCGGCACACCCCTCTGATTCGAGTGAATCAGTGTCGGTACAGCGACTTCTGAAAGCACTCTTTCCGCCACTGCTGCTTATATTCGCTGTGCTGGGTTCGATTCTCGGCGGATTTGCTACACCGACCGAAGCGGCCGGTGTCGGCGCTATGGGCGCGTTATTGATGGCGCTGCAGCGACGCGCGTTGTCCATGGAAAGACTGCAGGACATCATGCGCAACACGCTGCGCATTAGCAGCATGGTGTTCATGATCCTGATCGGTGCATCGGTTTTTTCGCTGGTGTTTCGCGGCTACGGTGGAGACGATGGCGTACGAGCTGTCCTGGATGCGCTACCGGGTGGCGTATTCGCTGCCGTGTTGCTGGTGATGCTGGTCATGTTTCTGCTTGGCTTCGTCCTCGACTTTATTGAAATTACTTTTGTCGTTGTCCCGATTGTCGGGCCGGTGTTGCTTTCGATGGGGCTGGACCCGGTTTGGCTGGGCATTATGATCGCGATTAATCTGCAGACATCGTTTCTGACGCCACCGTTTGGCTTTGCGTTATTTTATTTGCGCGGTGTCGCGCCAGCGGAGGTTACGACCGCGCAGATATACCGGGGTGTGGTGCCATTCGTCGGCATTCAGGTTCTTGCGTTGCTTATACTGGCGGCGTTTCCGGAGATCGTTACGTGGCTGCCGGATCGGCTTTACGGTTCTTAGCCAAACATCGCCCGCTGGGCGGGCTCCTACATTGCCAATAGAATACTTGTAGGAGCCCGCCCAGCGGACGAAATTACTACGTCCTGACGGACGATGTTTGCACGCAGTGCAAACCAACAAAACCTACAGCTCGCGCGCATTCATATACGCATGCTCACTAATCCGCTGACTCGGTATCGATATCTTCTGGAACGCCTCGTAGGAAGCCTGAACCTTTGCAGCCGCTGCATCCCTGGCCGACAATTCATCGATTGCTTCCCGACTAAGCTGTTTCAACAATCGCAAAACATCATCCGGTAATTGTCGTATCTCAACATTGGGATCTTTCTTAAGTTGCTCCAGGGCGACGGCGTTGCCCCATGTGTACTCTGCCATGATGTCTACATTGATCGCCTGGCAAACGCTGGCAACAATTTCCTGCAGATCGGCCGGTAAACTATTCCACGCATCCTTGTTCACCGTACACTCCAGCATGGGTCCCGCCTCATGCCAGCCAGGGTAATAATAGTAGCGAGCCGCTTTGTTCAATCCCAGCGAGACATCGTTGTACGGGCCAATAAATTCTGCGGCATCGATGACACCGGTTTGTAATGCAGTAAATATGTCACCGGCCGCAACAGTAAACTGGGTTGCGCCAGCACGTTGCATTACTTCACCGCCAAGTCCGGGAATACGCATTTTTAGACCCTGCAAATCTTCAATCGAATTAATTTCCTTGTTGAACCAGCCTGCCATTTGTGTGCCCGTGTTGCCCGCCGGAAACGGAATGACGTTGAATGGTTCATAGATTTCGCGCCACAGCTCAAGGCCGCCACCGTAATAGAGCCACGCATTAATCTCGTGGACAGTCTGGCCGAACGGTATCACTGTAAAATATTGCGCTGCCGGCACCTTGCCACGATGGTAATAAGCAGAGTCATGCCCCATCTGGACCGTTCCACGGCTTACAGCGTCCAGTACCTCAAGCGCCGGGACCAGCTCGCCACCGGCGTAGACCTTAATCTTCAGCCTGCCATTCGATGCTATGTCGATACGCCGCACCAGGTTTTCGACGCCGACCCCCACGCCAGGTAATCCAGCCGGCCAGGAGGTGACCAGGTTCCACTCGAAAGTCTCTTGTGATGGCTTACTTGCTGCGGTACTTGCCGCTTGTTCCTGACTGCAGGCAGTCGCCCCGGCTGCCATTGCCAGTCCGGTTACAAATTGTCGTCTTTTCATGCGTGGTGGTTCCCGATGCAGGTAATGGGTGGCCGCACAGTGTAGAGGGCTGGCCCAGCTCTGCAAACTGCTTTTTAGTGCAAGTCGATCTCCACAGTTGCGTTAATTGACGCGATGAATGTTGCTTTGTTTCCCACCATTGGCCTATGTGAGGCTGCGGTGGAATACACGTGCTGTTTCGTGATCATTTGTTCGCTATTTGTGGTTTTTTTATCCGAAAAGAATTCAAAAAGGCCCCGATCTGCTGACCGGGGCCTCTCCATCCCTGGCGCGGGAAGGCGGGTCAAAGCCCGATCCGGCCGTCCCTGGACGGATATAGCCGCGAGATTCGCTCGTCATTTAGCGAAGTCCCGGCTCTCCTCCCGCAGCCTCAGCCTGCCATGAAGCGATGCTCGTTGATGCCTGTGTAACTGGATGATGGAGTCAAAAACAGCACTTATTCAGTCCGACGCGAAATTTCGCAAGCCGGCGCATTTCCGTATGATTAGCGCCATTACGGGTGCAAAACCCGGCTTTTGGAGGTGTTTTGGACCATGATTGCCCTGATTCAGCGTGTTAGTGAGGCAAAAGTTGTTGTTAATGGCGATATCAGCGGCAAAATTGGCCGTGGTCTGCTGGTGTTGCTGGCGGTACAGCCCGAGGACAGCCCGGCAACGGTCACACGAATGGTGGAAAGGGTGCTTGGTTACCGTGTATTCGAGGATGATGAGGGCCGTATGAACCTGAGCCTGGCGCAGCTGGGCCTTGAGCTGCTGGTGGTGCCGCAGTTCACTCTGGCGGCCGATACCCGAAAGGGCACCCGTGCCAGCTTTACCAGCGCCGCGCCGCCGGATAAAGGCCGCGAATACTTCGATCGTTTTGTAGTGGAGTGCAAAAACCGACTGGATAGTGTTGAAACGGGCGTTTTCGCCGCAAATATGCAGGTATCACTCGTTAATGAGGGTCCTGTTACCTTCTGGCTGGAGGCGTGACTTTGGTACGGTTTTGTTGCACTGGCGGGGGTATCATGAACATAATTCGCCCCCGCTCTTAACTGTGCGGTCGAAACCGTTAATTACTTTAGGAAAAAGGGCTTAGTCCCCAGGAGTTTGAAGGATGTTTGCCAACATCGGCCCGGTTCAATTATTGATCGTCCTTGTCATCGTATTAGCCATATTCGGCACCAAGCGCCTGCGCACTTTGGGTTCGGATCTTGGTAGTGCTGTTAAAGGATTTCGATCTGCCGTCAGTGAAGCTGACAAAGAACCCTCCGAGCAAATCGACGACCAGTCCAAAGATGCGAGCTTCGACAGCACGCCAGTCGATGAGCCTAAAAAAGAAAACCACAGCTAGCCTGGCTTAGTACGGCTTACCACCATGTCTGGAATCGGCTTTTGGGAGCTGATCATTCTGTTTTTGATCGGGCTCATTGTACTGGGCCCGGAAAAATTGCCGCGCGTGGCCAATCAACTGGGCGGCTGGTTGGGACAGGCCCGTCGTATGACACGCGTGATGAAGCGGCAACTGGAAGATGAACTCAACTTTGAAAAAGATCTGGACATCAAACCACCGTCTCGCGAACCCTCTAAACAACCTGATTCCACAGCGCCCCTGGACGACGATGAGTATTCGCCCGAGCATGCAACCGATGAACCTGGCAGTGGCGTCGGCGATGACGGCGATGACAATACTTACATCGACGACGATGAGCTTGCTGCAAAAAGTGACGACCAAAGCGTGCAGTTGAAAGATGCAGAGGAAAGCCAGGCAGAAGACAAGCCTGATGCAGAGAAGACAGAAAAATCGTGACAGCTGAGGAAGACAAGAAGACGGACAGCAACAGCGAACCACTGTCAGAGGGCACTTTGCTTTCACACCTTGTCGAGCTGCGCAGCCGATTGTTAAAAATTGCCGCAGCGGTTGTGGTTATTTTCGTTGCGTTGTTGCCTTTTTCCAGAAAAATATTTTCACTGGTTTCTGAACCACTTCGCGAAGTCCTGCCCGGCAACGCAATGATCGCGACCCAGGTTGCGTCTCCGTTGCTGACACCATTCAAGATGACTTTTTTTGCTGCATTCTTTATCGCGATGCCAGTTGTTCTGTACCAGGTCTGGTCTTTCGTCGCGCCCGGGCTATACAAGAAAGAAAAGCGTTTTGCGATCCCGTTGCTCGCATCGAGCATTATTCTTTTTTACATGGGCATCGCTTTCGCCTATTTCGTTGTCTTTCCATTGATGTTTGGGTTTTTTACCGCGGTGGCACCCGAAGGCGTCGAAGTGCAGACGGACATCGCACAATTCCTCGATTTCATCACCACGATCGTGTTTGCTTTCGGACTGGCCTTCGAAGTACCGGTTGCGACGGTGCTGATCGTCTGGACCGGCCTGACTACACCGGACAAACTCGGCAAAGCGCGTCCCTATGTATTCCTTGGCGCGTTCATCATGGGCATGTTCCTGACCCCACCCGATGTCATCAGTCAAACCTTACTCGCTGTCCCGGTCTACCTGCTCTATGAGCTTGGCATTATCATGTCGAGAATATTTACTATTCGCAAAGAAGACACGGAAGACGACGAGCCAGCTACTGACTGATTCGACTGATCGAAAGTTACTCACCCCATTCTTTCGCGGACAGGGAAACTAATGAAAAGTAATGTCACACGGCGAGACTTTCTAAACGGTACACAGGTTGCGATTGGTGCATCCCTTTTATCGCCATGGAGCCAGGTTTTCGGTGCAAGCGGGTCGGATTTTGAACTGGGACAGGACTACTACCCACCCGCGTTGACCGGCCTTCGAGGTAGCCACGATGGTTCCTGGGAGACGATGCATGCCCGTGTTTCCGGCAAGACGTGGCCATCGAGCGCGCACGAGGAATCCTACGATCTCATCGTCGTAGGGGCAGGAATCAGCGGTCTGTCTGCCGCCTATTACTACAACAAGGAAAACCCCGGCGCGCGAATCTTGATTCTCGACAATCACGATGACTTTGGTGGGCATGCGAAGCGTAACGAATTCCGGATCGATGGCCGCACTCGTATTGGCTACGGCGGGACGGAGTCGATCGACTCACCCTCAAACTGGAGCGACGTTGGAAAAGACCTGCTGCGTGATATCGGCGTCGACGTCGAGAAGTTCTACGAGGCGTACGACCAGGAGCTGTATTCGTCGATGGGGCTCTCTAAAGGCATCCTTTTCGACAAGCAGACTTATGGTGAGCAAAAACTGGTGGCGGGTTATAACAAGATTCCCTGGGAGGAATTTGCGGCTCAAACACCGATGAACGACCAGGCGAAGGCCGACCTGATCCGGCTCTGGACTGATGAGCGTGATTACCTGCCTGGCTTAAGTCTGGATCAGAAAGTGGAAATATTGCGCAAGACAAGTTACTACGACTTCCTGAAGAATTACGTCAAAGTCGATCAGCAGGTTTTGGAAATGTTCCGCCGCTGGGGCATGAGTAAATGGTGCGTTGGAATGGAAGAGGTTCCCGCTACGCTCGTGCAATCATACGATGCCGGTATGGCGGGCCTCGCCCACACGCTACAACGTGTTAGCAGCGGCCCGCACGAGCCCTACATATTTCACTTCCCGGATGGCAATGCTTCAGTCGCACGCCTGATGGTTCGATCTATGCTGCCGGATGCAGTGCCAGGCTCAAGTATGGAAGATGTGGTCACGGCGAGAGTAAATTATTCGCTGCTGGACAGAAGCGGTACTCCCGTGAGAATTCGTTTGAATAGCACGGTCGTCAACGTCGCACATACTAACGATAGCAAAGCAGTTGATGTGATGTTCGTCCACCAGGGCAACGCACACACCGTTCGTGGCAAGAAATGCATCATGGCTTGTTACAACAGCGCGATCCCTTATCTGTGTCCGGAGTTACCGCAAAAGCAGGTGGAAGGGCTCAGGTATGGCGTAAAAATTCCCCTGAGTTACACGAAGGTGCTGGTGCGCAACTGGAGACCCTTCGCTGAGCTTGGAGTCGATTTTGTTTACTACACCAATGATTTTTTCAAGCAGGTTGAACTCGACTATCCGGTTTCCCTGGGCAAGTACGAATTCGGCAGCTCTCCGGACGACCCCATGGTGCTGCACATGTGTCATGCACATTATTCGCCGGATATTCAAGGCCCGGAGCAGTGGCGCGAATCGCGACGCCACTTGCTCAGCACGCCGTTCTCCACGTTTGAATACCATGTACGCGATCAACTCGATCAGGCGCTTTCCAGTGCTGGCTTCGATGCCGAGCGTGACATTCACGCAATTACCGTCAATCGCTGGGCGCACGGATATCCCTACAAGCCGATTTTGCTCTGGGAGCCAGACTGGCCCAACGAAGAAAGTAAACCCTGGGTAATCGGCAGAAAGCCATTTGGCCGCATTACGATAGCGAATTCGGACGCCGGCGCGGCCTCGGGTACAAATTCAGCAATTGTGCAGGGATACAGGGCCGTTCAGGAGTCGTTAGCGACGTAAATGATGATCGAATGCCAGAGCCATTCTGTCCTGGTATTGCGATCCTGTTGCTATTTTTCGAGACTGCCGAAATTCCAGATCACAAAAACCAGCGCTGCAACGATAGCCGCGACACCGACTAATTCCACGGTGTCTTTCCAGGTTGCCGATTGCACGGGGCGCATCCTAAAAGCAATGAATCGAATACATTACCAGACCGAACTCGACATCGTCGCTTCGTGGTCGGTAGCGGTCCCTTTGGATAATACTAGCCGAATGGCCGCTTTTGGGGTGCGAAGCGGACAGCGAATGGGTGGATAGCGCGCCCTTCACATAGTCTGGTTTTCGAGTTCCGGGTAGCCGGGGCACGTTTGTCGAATTATTTACGAGTCGAGGTTGAGCCGTTCCCGCCGGCGATGTGACGACTCTATTAATTGCTAACGCCGGGAAGCTACAGTGACTTACAATCTACAAATGGACAACGACGAAGCACTACAGGAATTCATACAAGTCCTCGGACGCATCAGGACTTTGCTGGGAGATGCAACGATTTCGGACGGCGCAAGCGTTGATCTGGATGCAGCTGTCGAGCAATTGCGTGAATCTGGAAATAACAAAGACGCCGACGAATTGGCCACGTTATGCAAACGGGCAGATGAATTGAAAGCGCAGCAGCAGGCGAAAACGTAACAGGCTCTGCACCATTGCTGTCCCGCAATCGCCCGTGCCGAGAGACGGATAATCACGTGGATCCAAACGTGTATCGATCGTCCGGCGGGCGATATCTCAAGTCAGCGAAATATGCCTGTACATCGCACCAAAGCCTCAGATCACTCCCTGCTCTTTCTCCCATTGCTCGCGCAGTACAAACTTCTGTATTTTTCCCGAACCGGTCAACGGGAAAGCGTCTGTACGTACCCAGATCCTCGGGGTCTTCTGCGGCGACAAGTGCTGGCGGCAATATTCGCGTAGCTCGGTGTCGCTGGCTGGATTCGCAGGATCAGCATCGCGAATAAAGGCGGCGACGTTTTCTCCCCATTTCGGATCGGGCAGTCCCAGGACTGCTACTTCCGCAACTTGCGGGTGACGAAACAGCAACTCCTCGACTTCGCGAGGGTAGATGTTTTCGCCACCGCGAATGATCATGTCTTTTAGACGACCTTGCACGGTGCAATAGCCGCGCTCATCCATGGAACACAAATCACCGGTGTGTAGCCAGCCATCGGCGTCGATCGCGCTCGCGGTTGCTTCCTCCATTTCGAAGTAACCGAGCATCACATGGTAACCGCGTGTGCAGAATTCACCCGCTGTATTCACGGGTAACGTTTCTCCGCTCTCCGGATCGACGATTTTTATTTCGGTGTTCGGCATCGGCGTGCCAAGCGTGTTGGCCTTGTCATCTGTGGAGTCGTCCGGGCGGGTCATCGCCGCGACCGGCGAACATTCGGTTTGGCCAAAAACAATCGTAAACGCCGCGCCAAGATCCGCCTCCAGTCGTTCAACCAATGCGGCCGGGACTGTTGAGCCACCGGAGCAAATACTGCGCAACAAAGTCAGATCGCGAGTTGCAAAAGCGGGATGCTCCAGGATAGCAATCAACATTGTTGGCACGCCCAGCAACGCTGTACCGCGATGAGTTTCGGTCATCTCCAGCGCCAGCCCGGGTTCGAAAGCTTCCAAAAGCACCTGTGTTGCGCGCTTTGCGACCGCGCCAAGGACGCCGAGTGCGCATCCGGCCGTGTGAAACAGGGGCATCATTGCCACCCATACCGCTCCTTCTTCGACGCCCATGCGATCCATCGTATGAGCGCCATTGTTGACCAGCCCGCGATGATTCAGGAGCGCGCCTTTTGGGAAACCGGTCGTGCCCGAGGTGTACTGGATCATCACTGCATCCCCCGGCAAGACCTCCGGCAGGGTTACTTCGGCGGCGCTGGCGGAATCCAGGAACTCGTCCCATTTATCCAGACGAATAACTTCACGCAGCGTTGGGCAGCTGTCGCGAACCGCATCGACCATGGCAAGCATGTTATTGCCGCGAAACTCCGGCAGGACCAGCAGGCCAACACTTTTCGACTGATTGATGACGTATTCCAGCTCACCCGCCTGGAAAGTCGGGTTCACCGTGACCAGCACGAGACCGGCCATAGCGCTACCGAACTCGGTCAGTATCCATTCCGGTATGTTGGGTGCCCAGATTGCGACGTGTTCACCGGGCTCGAAGCGCGCCCGAAACGCGTAGGCGGCGCGTAAAGACTCGTCGTAGAGTTCTGTATACGTCCAGCTGCGTTGCCTGGCTGGATCGGTTGTGCCGGTAACGAGTGCCAGGCGATCGGGCACCGCCGCAGCACCCTCTTGCAGCAATGCACCGATTGTCAGTTCGCGCACAGCGGGTTCAGTGGGCCCGGATGCATATGACTCTGCTAGCGACATCGTCTTCTCCTGAAGCTAATCCTTTTCAATCCCGCAACTGTTGCGCGTCAGTCAGCGGCCTCGCCCATGAACGGCTGCCACTCGCTGTCATCCGGTTTCGGCGTCATGAGGCTGACAAAGACCAATGTCAGAATCGACGCAGACACTGCCGGCAAAGCGATGTAATCCGTATCCATTGGGAATGATATCCACAGTACCTGGACGGCGTGATCACTGCCTTTGAATATCGAGTTCAGTACTGTGATACCAATAACCGTCAACATGCCGGCAGCTATCGATGCGACGCCACCGGCGCGCGTGACGCGTTTCCAGAAAAATGCTGCCAGCAATGCCGGAGCCAGGGACGCGCCAATCATCGTGTAAGAAATCAGCGCCATTTCCAGGATAGTCTCAAACTGACTCATCATCAGGTAGGCAAGCACACCGATGCCAACGATACAGGCACGCTGCAGCCAGATAATTTGTTTGGAGGTGGCGTTCTTGTAAAAGAAAGCCTGGAAAATATCACGGGTGACATTGGTCGATGTCACCATTAGAAATGTGTTGCCGGTAGAAATAATGATCGCGGCACCAGCAGCAAGCAACAATGAACCAACGACAACCGGCAATTGCTCATAACCGATACGCAGAATGATTTCTTCGGCCATTGCACGATTGACCGAACCATCTGCCATAAAGAAGCGTGGATCATCGGCGTAGATCGCAAAACCAACCAACGCGATCGACATCATCAGCACCTCGACCAGGACCACGCCGAAGAACATTCCGAGGACCGCCTGACGTGCGCTTTTCTCATCTTTCGACGACGAAAATTTTTGATACATGCTGCTTTCGCTCATCAGCAACAGAAACGTTGGCAGGGTAATGCCGACGACCCAGAAAAAGTCGTGACCGCCGGTTACCGATAAGTGACTTGGTTTTACCGTCTGAATCGTAGTTATGACCGCATCCAGTCCACCATGCGCCGCGATCGCGAACGGGAAAGCAACGATCATTGCCAGCAACATCAGGGTGCCGTTGAAAATATCGATGGAGACGATGGAGACCATCCCGGCCAGCATCGTAAAACCAATAATGAGGATTGCCGCCATCAGCATGCCGGTTTCCGGACTGATGGATCCGTCCGACAGAATGGCGATGAAACGGCCGCCACCTTTGAATTGATATCCGGCAATAACCATGTAGGCAATGATGATCGTTATCGTACCGAGTATTTTTGCGGCCTGGCTGTAGCGCTTTTCGAGCAAATCGGTGAGCGTGTATTGCGCGATACGGCGCACTCTGGCTGCAATGAAGTAGATGACCAGGATGCCAATCCAGGCGCCGGCCGAAAACCACAGCTCGGACAAGCCGGTGCGAAACGTCAGGCCGGAGGTACCGAACAGGCTGCCGGAGCCGATCCAGGTGCAAACCAGAGTTGCGACCAGCATGTACACCGGTACATTGCGACCGGCAACGATAAAGTCGTCCGCGGATTTGACGCTGCGGCTCTTGTAAACGCTGATTCCGAGCAGAATCAGCACATAGACGATCACGACAATTGCATACGTCATTTACAGCCTCTCATTTGCAGGTGGGTCACGTGGTGGACCCGGGCCGGCGCTCTTTATTTGTGGATATTTGCGCACCAGCCAGGCAGCTTCAGTGCTGCTGCAGCAAAGGTATCATAAGAAGGCCAGTCAACCGCATACGGCGACAATAGGCATGACGGCCCGCTTTGGCTAGAATGGACTCAAATTCGAATCCAGCCCGGCTACCGCTGCCAGATAACGCGGCTACGCTTTTAAAATAAAAAGAAATTGGAGGGGTGTATGAACTCACCAGCTGTTCTACCGCAACTTACCATCAAGGCCGTTTTGCTTGGCCTCATACTGTCCGTCGTGCTTGCCGCCGCCAATGCTTATCTTGGCTTGTTTGCAGGATTGACGGTGTCGGCGTCCATTCCAGCTGCCGTTATTTCGATGGCGCTCTTAAAGATGTTCAAGACCTCGAACATCCTCGAGAACAACATTGTGCAAACCGCAGCATCTGCCGGTGAGTCAGTTGCGGCCGGTGTCATATTTACGATCCCGGCGCTTATCCTGCTCGGCTACTGGGATGTATTCGATTACTGGTGGGTATCAGCTATTGCCGGTATTGGTGGCCTGCTGGGTGTGTTGTTCACGATTCCGTTGCGACGCTCTCTCATTGTCGAGCAAGAGCTTGCATTCCCTGAAGGCAAGGCGACCGCCGAAGTGCTTAAAGTTGGTGACGACCCTTCAGGCGGAATCAGATTTCTTGCCTGGGCCGCATTGGCGGGTGCCCTAATAAAATTTGGCGCGACCGGCCTGAAACTGTGGGCCGGAACCGCGCAGGCCGCGAGTTATATCGGGAAAAGCACGATTGGTTATGTGGGCATCAACCTGTCACCGGCATTAATAAGCGTCGGCTACATCGTCGGCCTTAATATTTCGGTGCTGGTTTTCGCCGGGGGCTTCATCTCCTGGTACTTCGCCATACCTATATTCTCAACCTTCCTGCTCGACACCAGTCCGGCACTGGCAGAAATGCATGCCGCCGGAGCCAGCGCAGAGGATCTTGCAGGTTCGATCTG
>Ga0164315_10000888_pt1 | contig 21880 bp, 21 predicted proteins | sample GuaBasSedimGuay6_FD_113737 | JGI IMG/M metagenome (GOLD analysis project Ga0164315, IMG submission 113737) | Subseafloor sediment microbial communities from Guaymas Basin, Gulf of California, Mexico - Guay6, Core 4569-2, 0-3 cm | ecosystem: Environmental > Aquatic > Marine > Hydrothermal vents... | reverse complement strand
GGGAAAGCCTGAAATTTGCCGAAGTCTTGTATGAGCACAGAACAGCTGTCTATCGCTATTACCGGTGCCGGTGGCGCCGGTGTGATTTCCTGTGGTGAATTGCTGCTGCAGGCCTGGGCCCGATTGGGCGGTCGCGGTTTGTTGCGCAAGGCCTATGGCCCCCAGATCCGTGGCGGTGAATCGGCGGCCCTGCTCAAGTTGACCGAGCGCGAGCGCTATACGGCCTCCAGTAATTACGATGTGGTGCTCGCCCTGGACTGGGCGAACTTCTCCCGTTTCGAAGAAGAAATACGCCTGGGGTCGGACACCTGGGTAATTTGCGAGCCGGCTGATGATTTGCCCGACAGCGTGGTTGCCGCCGGGCCCAATATCCTGCGGGTGCCCCTGGCTGAGTTGGCCGCCGCGTCTCACGCGGATGGCCGGGAGAATATGCTGGCGCTGGGCTTGTTGGGCAGCTTGTTGGGGCTGCCGGCGGCCAGTCTTTGTGAGCTGTCCGGGCAAAAGCTTGCGCGTAAACCTCAGTCCTATAGGGAAGCGGCCACCGCCTGTATCGAGCGCGGTGCAAACGAGAAACTCGATTGTCAGTTACAGGTACCGCCGTTGGGCGGGAAAGACCTGTGGTACCTCAGTGGTAATCAAGCCGCCGGACTGGGCGCGCTGGAAGCGGGCATCCGCTTTGTGGCCGCCTATCCCATTACCCCCGCCTCGGATGTGCTGGAGTGGATGGCCGGTGGCCTGGAGCAGCTCGGGGGTCATCTGGTGCAGGCGGAAGATGAGCTGGCCGCCATCAATATGACGATAGGCGCCGCCTTTGGCGGTGTCCCGGCCTTTACGGCGACATCGGGGCCGGGCCTGGCACTGATGACCGAGAGCATCGGCCTGGCGGTGGCCAGTGAGACGCCGGTAACGGTGTTCAATGTGATGCGCGGTGGGCCGTCCACTGGTATTCCGACCAAATCGGAGCAGAGTGACCTGAATATCGCCCTCAATGGCCTACACGGTGATGCTCCTCATCTGGTACTGGCGCCGCTGGATATTGCCGACTGCGTCTTTACCACCGGTTGGGCGGTGAGCCTGGCGCAACAGCTGCAGACTGCCGCGATAGTCCTGTCGGACCAGTTTATCGGTCAGTCCACTGCGGTGGTCTCGGAGCCCAGGCGCTGTGAAAATATCGTTCCCGCTATTTTACCAGCCTTGGAAGAGGGGGATTACCTGCGCTATAAGCTCACCACTTCCGGTATATCCACCATGGCGTCTCCCGGTGATGTAGACAGGCGCTTCACCGCCGATGGCCTGGAGCACAATGAAAAAGGCACACCTTCAGCCAAGCAGTCCGACCACCAGAGCCAGCTGGACAAACGTGCGGACAAACTTGCTGATTTTGATTTTGGCGAGGACTGGGGGTGTACCTCCGGCAGTGGCTCTGTGGCACTGCTCTGCTTTGGCTCCAGCTCGGCGCCGGTAGCCGAGGCTGCGGCCCTGTTGACCGGGCGCGGTGTGGATGCCCGGGTTATCAGCCTGCGCTTGCTGGCCCCGCTGCAGGTCGTGGCATTGACCGACACCCTGGCTGGTTGTGAGCAGCTTATCGTGGTGGAGCAGAATCACAGTGGGCAGCTCTTTCATTACCTGAAGGGGCAGATGGATTTCCAGCAACAGGTGCACAGTTATGCGATGGCCGGGCCGGTGCCCCTGAACCCCCAGAGCATCGCGCAACGGGTACTGGAGGTAACGGGGAAATGACTGACGTCATCAAGCTCAAGGCTAAAGATTACAAATCCGGAATCAAACCGATCTGGTGCCCCGGCTGCGGGCATTTCTCCGTGTTCAATGCGATCACCAAGGCCATGGCGGCCCTGGCCATCAGCAAGGATGACACGGTTATGGTATCGGGTATTGGTTGTTCTTCACGGCTACCCGCCTATGTGGACAGTTACGGATTCCACGGGGTACATGGCAGGGGCCTGGCCATCGCCCAGGGCCTCAAGGTGGCGCGGCCGGATCTTACGGTGCTGGCCATGGGGGGCGATGGTGATGGTTTCTCCATCGGTGGCAACCACTTCATCCACGCCTGCCGGCGCAATGTGAACATCACGTATATCGCCATGGATAACGAGGTGTACGGCATGACCAAGGGCCAGGCCTCACCCACCACGGCCATGGACTGGGATCACAGTAAGCTGACGCCCCATGGGCCCGGTGTGCGCCCCTTCAAACCAGCGGCACTGGCACTGGCTTCCGGCGCACCCTGGATTGCGCGGGCCTACTCGGGCAATCCCAACCAGATGGCGAAGTTGATTGCCGAGGCGATCGAATTCGAGGGTTTCAGTTTTCTTCATGTCATGTCCCAGTGCATTACTTTCTGTCCGGAGCAGACCGACTGGAAAGCTATCGTCCACGAGCGCGAAGAGCCGGCTCTGGTGGACGCCGATGAGGCGGCGAAGTTGTTCCTGCACGAGGATGGTTTCCAGATCGGTTTGCTGTACAGTGAACAGCGTGCGACCTGGCCTCCAACCGCGGTGGGTGCTGTCACTGAGGGCGCGGTGGCGCAACTGTCCGCTTCTTTCAGGGTATGACTATGGCTAACAAGAAACTTGCAGAATTTTTTGCGTACTCGGTGGAACTGGAATCGGAAGCCATGGAGCGTTACGAGGAACTGGCGGATGTGATGGCGCTGCATCACAATGACCAGGTCGCGCAGTTTTTTGTGCGCATGGCACAGGAGGTTACCCACCACCTGGCGAAAGTATCAGATCTGGCAAAAGATATGGAGCTGCCAGAGCTCAAGGCCTGGGAATTCAACTGGCCGGAGGCAGAATCCCCCGAGACTGCCAGCTATGAAGCATTGCACTACCGCATGAGCCTGCGCCAGGCGATGATACTGGCGCTGGAAAATGAGCGTGCTGCGGAGAGTTACTACCGGCAGGTGGCCAACAGCAGTGATGATGCACAGACGGTGCGGATAGCCGGGCAGTTTGCCGATGAAGAGCTGTCACATGCCGCCGAGCTGGAGTGTATGTTGCAGGAGTTGCCACAGAACGGTGCGAATTTGCGTGAAGAGGATGATGAGCCGCATATGCCAGAATAGCTGGGGTCGCAATCATTCGACCAACAGTTACCTCACGAAGTCCGCTTGAGATAGTTTTTTCTCTCTCACGCGATCAGATTGCGGCGGCCATATAGCTGGCCTGGTTGATGGCGCGCTTGGCGTCCAGTTCTCCCGCCTCGAAAGCGCCGCCCACCAGGCTGACCTTAAGGCCGCTACCCTGTAGTTCATCGTAGAGTGTGCGCAGGGGCAACTGGCCCGTACACACGATCACCGTATCCACATCCAGCACCTGCGGTTTGTCCTCAACCGCGATATGCAGGCCCGCATCATCAATTTTCAGGTACTTGACGGCGTTTATCATCTTCACGTCGCGGCGGGCCAGGGACAGGCGGTGGGTCCAGCCGGTGGTCTTGCCCAGGCCGCGTCCGATCGGCGTCGCCTTGCGCTGTAGCAGGTAAACCTCCCGGTCCGCTTTCTCCACGACAGGGTCCACCCCGGTGACGCCGCCGCGGGGATGCTGGTCAAAGTCGACACCCCACTCCCGGGCGAATACCTTGATGTCCAGGGCCGCAGAGGTGCCTTTGTGCAGGATTAGCTCGGCCACATCGAAGCCGATGCCACCGGCGCCCATGATGGCTACCCTGTGGCCCACAGGCTTGTCGCCCCTGATCACGTCGATATAACTGACCACGCAGGGGTGATCGATGCCCTCGATTTCGGGTACCCGGGGTTTGATACCCGTGGCGATGACAACCTCGTCATAATTGCCGTCCACCAGCTGCTGTGCGGTGACCCGGGTATCCAGCTGTAGATCGATATCCAATAGTTCGATCATGCGGCCGTAGTAACGCAGGGTCTCATAGAACTCTTCTTTGCCCGGTATCTGCTTGGCCAGGTTGAACTGTCCACCGATTTCAACGGCGCTATCGAACAGGGTGACCGCATGGTTACGCTGGGCGGCTACGGTAGCGTAACTCAGGCCCGCCGGGCCTGCGCCCACCACAGCAATGCGCCTGGGGGCATCGGTCTTGTTGTAGACCAGCAAAGTCTCGTGACAGGCGCGAGGATTGACCAGGCAACTTACCTCCTGCCCGGTAAAAGTGTGGTCCAGGCAGGCCTGGTTGCAGGCGATACAGGTGTTGATTTCGTCTTCCCGGCCTTCCAGTGCCTTATTCATGAACTCGGCATCCGCCAGCATAGGCCTGGCCATGGACACCAGATCGGCGTGACCCTCGTTCAGCACCTTTTCTGCCACATTGGGCGTATTGATGCGGTTGCTGGTGATGGTGGGTATCCCCAATTTCTTACCCAGGCGGCCTGTCACGCTGGTGAAGGCGGCGCGTGGCACCCGGGTGGAAATGGTGGGTACCGCTGATTCGTGCCAGGTAAAGTGGGTGCTGATAATACTGGCCCCGGCTTGTTCAATGGCCTGGCCCAGCTGCACCACCTCGTCCCATGACATGCCGCCCTGCAGCATGTCCATGGCGGCAATACGGAAAATAACGATAAAGTGCTCACCCACGGCCAGGCGAATGCGGCGCACCGCTTCCACCGGGAAGCGCATTCTGTTGTCGTAGCTGCCGCCCCATTGATCGCTGCGGTGGTTGGTTTTCTCTACCAGGAAAGTGCTGAGCAGGTAACCTCCGGAGCCGATGATTTCCACCCCGTCGTAGCCCGCTTCTTTGGCCCGGCTGGCGCAGTTGGCGAAATCATCCAGCTGCTTTTCGATGCCGGCCTCGTCCAGTTCGATGGGTGTGAATGGGGAGATGCGTGATTTGACCGCCGATGGTGCGATACATTTTTCCGTGGGAGCGAGGGGGCCTGCATGCAGTATCTGCATACAGATTTTTACCTCGGGATCGGTGCTGTGCACTGCTTCGGTGATGATGCGATGCTGCGCAGCTTCTTCTGCGGTGGCCAGCTTGGCGCCGTGGCCACCCTCTTCATTGGGGGAGATACCGCCGGTGATAATCATGCCCACACCACCCCGGGCTCGCTCGGTAAAGTAAGCGGCCATGCGTTCGAAGCCGCCCTCGGCTTCTTCCAGGCCGGTGTGCATAGAACCCATGACGGCCCGGTTCTTGATAGTGGTGAACCCCAGATCCAGGGGTGAGAACAGGTGGGGGTAACGATCATTGCCAATCATATTCTTGTCCTTCTAAAGTGGGGGGGTGACAGCCTGGGGATCAGACTACTATTGTTTAAGGCTCGCGTGTGTATGGACTTGATAAAATCCATACATCGAGCCGCGGTTTTACAACTCGCTGGCTAAAAACTCCACCGTGGTATCGTGATCACCGACGCCAAGCACGGCGCAGTTTAGATCCGTAACACCGATATCACGCAGTCGCTGGATATATTTTCGCAGGTCGCTTTCATCGCCGATATTGGCAACCCCTGAAGGCCCTGCCGCGCCTTCACGATCTAGCATGGCCCGGTAAGAATCCAGTTGGCCGTACATTTTCATGCCCCTATCGATGCGCGAGATTGCGGCCTCTTTATTATCTACGATAGCGGTGGGCACGCCGGCGACAATGCGCGGCTCCGATCGTCCGGCATCCGCGGCTGCTTTGCGAACTTTTGGAATAATGTGCTCTTCCAGAGTTTTTAAACCAGTCATCCAGGTGATGGTGCCGTCGGCCATAGTGCCGGCCAGTCCCAGCATGACATCGCCCAGGGCCGCCACCAGCAATGGCACTGACTCCGATTCACTGACGCTAATCTGCCCGTGAGCACCGTATTGCTCCCCTTGATAGTCTACTTTTTCATTGTGGAGGGCGGGACCAAGTACGCTCAGATACTCGCGCATGTGTCTGGCGGGTTTTTCGTAGGACATGCCATACATGCCCTCGATGATAGGTTTGTGAGATAGTCCGATGCCGAGGTTAAATCGGCCGGATGCCGCGGCATTGGTAGTTGCTGCCTGCTGCGCCATCACCAGTGGGTGGCGGGGGTAGGAGGGTACAACGGCAGTACCGAGCTGAATTTTGCTGGTGTTTTGGCCGACAAGCGCGAGGGCCGTCATGGCGTCGAGGCCAAACATGCTGGCCATCCAGAAGCAGTCGAAGCCGTGGGCTTCCATTTTTTGAGCGCGCTCGATCAAGCCCCCAATTGTGGTTTCCGGGCCGGATGCCGCGCCAGAATTAATGCCGATTTTCATATTGGTGTCCTGTGCTTATTTTATCAATTGTGTCGTTGCCGTTTTGCAGTGGCTGCGAGGCTATCTAAACTCCGGGATCACCTGTTCGGCGATCAGGCGGAGATTTTCGTCCACATAGCTTTCCGGGCAGGCCGAGGTGAGCATAAACAGTTTACTGCCTGCATCGATATATTCGCGCAGACGTTTGCGGCAATCTTCCGGTGTGCCAATCAAGGTGTATGCAGACACCAGCTTATCAAAATCTTGTGCATACTGTTTGCCCAATTGCGCAGAGGCCATTTCGCGAGCTTTATCCCGGTCTTCATGCACGGCGCTAAAGATAAATACACCCTGATTAAAACTTTCCATGCCAAGCTTGTGTTCGGCGCGAATAGCCGTGATTGAATCGACGCTCTCTTTAAGCATCTGCGGTGTATACATATAGGGCAGCCAGCCGTCACCGTGCAGAGCTGCCCGGCGCTTGGCGGCGTCACTCCTGCCTGCAACCCAGATAGGTGGCGTTGGTTTTTGTAGCGGCCGGGGATTCAGGGTAACCCCGTTCAGGGTATTGAATCGGCCCTGAAAAGTGACATCTTCATCCGCCCACAGCTTACGAATGACCTGTAAAGCCTCGGTGGTTCGAGCACCCCGCTCTTTAACCGGCACCCCGCAGGCTTCAAACTCTTTGGGAAACTCGCCGCCAACACCAACGCCAAACATATATCGTCCGCCAGAGGCATTGTCCAGTGCGGCGCCCAGTTTGGCAGCCAGTGCCGCCGGGTAGAGCGGTAACAGGACAATGGTGCTCATTAGTTTGATATGCTCAGTGGCCCCGGCAGCGACACTCAGCGTGATATAGGTATTGCCAATGGGGCCGTGAAACATGACATGTTCCCCGGCGCTGACTATGTCAAAGCCCAGTTTCTCGATAAGTCTCGCGGACGCGGCGATATCGGTAACTGTTCTTATACCCGTACCAAATTGAATTTTTTCCATCGTTATTCCTCTGTTTATCCATACCAACATTCGATATCGATTTGGCAATTATCGTAAACAAGTGATTCAGGGGGGGGCATAAGAGCCAGGGCGTATTCAAGATACTTATTCCGCCGGGCTAATTGTCTGTTTCTCCTGGGCGGCGATAAACCCCGGGCGTTTCGTCATGTTCTCAAGATACCGCTTGCAGTTTGGTTTATAACGTTCATCAAGTCCGAGTGAAGCACCCAGGAACAAAGCGTAAGCTATAGTGATATCAGCAATCGTAAATCGATCCGCACACAAAAACTCCTTTCCTTCGATCGCTGTTTCAACTGACCGCAATCTGGCGAGATACCATTTGCCATAATCCTCCACGACCTGGGGTTGTCGTCTTTCTTCCGGTTCCAGCAGGCTGTAGCGTAGTACGAGAGTCTGAGGAAATGTGAGTGTTGCGTCACTGCGATACAACCAGTTTAAGTAATCTCCGTACTCTGGCTCATCCACGGTCATGCCCAGTGATGTCGGTCCATATTTGTTGACCAGATAATGGCAGATACCTGAGGATTCAGTCATCGTCAGGTCACCATCAATAAAAGTTGGAACAGTTCCGAGCGGATTCAGGTCAAGGTAACCCTCATACGTGAAACGCGGTGGAAAGGTCATATTAATGAGTTCATATTCAAGCCCCATTTCTTCCAGCGCCCAAAGAGGCCGAAGAGATCGAGCATTGCTACAATGATATAGTTTCATAGACTGTTTTCCTGATAATTGTTAGGGAACACCTGATTAATTCATTATTCGTCACTCCCGCGTAGGCGGGAGTCCATAGCTTTCAATGACTTATAGATTCCCGCCTCTGCGGGAATGACATTAATCAGAATTTCCTTAGCTGACCTATTGTTAGGTACTTGAAACTTACCGATAATGCAGACCAACTCAATACAGGATAATCCACATGGGAGATTTCGCAACACCAAATTTTTCAACCGATTTATCAGGCCAGGTCGCGCTGGTTACCGGTACAACTTCCGGTTTAGGCAAGCGGTTCGCACAGGTATTGGCAAAATGCGGAGCCAAGGTTGTTCTTACTGGTAGAAGAGTTGAAAAACTCGATGAACTGGCCAAACAAATACGGGCAGATAGCGGAGTCTGCGAACCCATAGCGATAGACATGACCGACAGGCAAAGTATTCGCTCGGCGCTTGCAAAGGCTGAAGAGGCTTTTGGAACAGTCACCATTTTGATAAACAACGCGGGTATTCCTGATGCGGAACGTATCACAAAGATGTCTGATGAACTTGTCGATAGAGTTGTAAATACCAACCTGCTCGGGCCCTGGACATTATCAACAGAAGTCGCCAAGCGTCTGATCGCGGAAAAGAGGCCCGGTCGAATTGTCAATATTTCATCCGTTGCCGCATTTAACATATCAGCTGAGACAGTCGCAGGTCTCTACTCAACAACGAAATTGGGTATAGCCAGAATGACTGAAGCAATGGCTGTTGAATGGGCTCGCTTTAACATCAATGTTAATTGCATCGCTCCTGGCGCTTTTTCGACGGAAATGTTGGACGGCATGCTCGATAGAATGGGTGACTTTAGCGTCGCATTCCCACGCAAAAGAATTTGTCATCCCGCGCAAATGGACAGTACTCTCCTGTTTCTGGTTTCCCCATCTTCTGAGTGTGTTACGGGAACTGTCATTAAAGTCGATGATGGGCAGGGTCCGCGATAACCCGGCACGCCCAGCCTCAGGGAATATCAACCGTATCACCGGGAGGCCCTTCGTGGTGAGGGTGCATCTCATGAGCTTGCTGTACGGGTTCACCGTCTATAGGCACGGTGCGCGACAGGAACTCAATAACACTCGCACCAAAGATATCGTTGCGATCACCCGCAACCATATGCCCCGCGCCAGTCACATTGACGTACTCGCTCTCGGGATGAATTCTAAGAAAACTCTGAGCGCCTTCTTCGCTAAGCACATCAGACAACCCGCCTCGCACCAGAAGAGTCGGTAATGTCAAATTGCGGGTACAGGCCTCAAGCCGCTCCTGGCGCATCGACATATTGCGGCGAATAGTTTGGAACGCGGGGTCCCAATGCCAGTGAAATTTGCCATCCTCTCCCTCGCGAACATTTTTAGCAAGGCCATTCAGGTTTTTCGGGGTTTTACGGTGCGGCTGATAGGCGCCAATTGCATCCGCCACCTCTTGCAATGAGTTAAAGCCCTCAGGCTTTTGGCCCATAAAGGCTATAATTTTTTCAACTCCTTCCGGTTCTATTTGCGGAGCGATATCAACCATCACTAAGGCAGTGGCATCGATATGATCTTCTCCGATGGCTACCAAACTGGTGCCCCCACCCATAGAAGCACCGACCAGCACCGGGCGCCGACCTCCGAGCGCATCAATCACGCACTTCAAGTCTTCAACCATAATATCCATGGCATAGATGCCGTCCGGAGCCCAATCAGAGTCACCGTGCCCGCGCGCATCGAGAGCTACTGCGTAATAACCGGCCGCACCCAGTGCCTCGCCGGCACCCTTCCATGCATGGCGAGTTTGGCCGCCGCCGTGCTGTAACAAGATTAGCGGCCCCTTTGGGTCGCCCCATGAATCACCGGCAATAGTGATACCATCCGCACCTGGCCATCGGTGCATGGGTTCCGGCGTTCCCGGTAATCTTTTTCCTGCGTTCACTGTATTACTCCTGTCAAGGTCATACTCACTGCGCTGGCTCTTGCGTGCATAAAAGAGCGTGAGATCATACACGATAAAGCGGGGCAGGCCCTAGAGAATATACTGACTCACCTGCAAGGCAGGGACCGGCGCGCCCCAGTCCAGTAAACACCGGCGCACCCCAGTTCAGTAAACAGATGTGCAGGTTAGACAATTTTATAGCTATCTAACTTGCGCAGGCTCACCCTTTTAGTATACGTTACGCGTATCAGCACTCCGCCGCGGTTTTAATAAATCGAATCAGAGGTGGTTGTCCGTGCCGATCATGCCAATAATGCATAGTAACAATTCAAGCATTTCAGCGATATTTGCGAGTGGGATACACAAACCAGTTGCTCTTATATTGGTCAGAAATGTTCGAAGGTGCGTTGGGTCAGTAAAAGCAATCAGGAGGCAAAATGGGATCCGTTCAATACTACGCTCCTCAATCACTTGAGGAAGCTGTTCCGCTACTAAAAGAAGCGCGGGAAATACCGAGCCGAATACTGGCGGGTGGCACCGATCTTCTTGTCCAAATGCGGGCCGGGGTTAGAACCCCGGAAAGGCTCATCGATATCAAAAAAATTCCCGAAACCACAGGGTTTGAAATCGGAGTTGATGAAATTCGTTTAGGTGCAGCGGTGCCATCCGCAGTAATCGATGAAAGCCCGGAACTTCACCAACAACTGCCTGGCGTAGTGGAAGGTATGGAGTTGATTGGGTCAACCCAGGTGCAGGGCCGGGCCACCCCCGGCGGTAACCTTTGTAATAGCTCCCCCGCCGGTGATGGTGTTCCTGCGATGATCTCCGCAGGTGGTCAATGTGTGATTTTTGGCGCAAATGGCTCACGTACCATACCCGTTGAAGAGGTATGTACCGCCCCTGGTCTTACCTCCCTGGCGGAGGATGAATTTATTCAGGAATTTAGATTTCCAGCGCCAAAACCTGGTCAGGCGGATGCGTATCTGCGCTTTACACCGCGTAATGAAATGGATATAGCGGTAGTAGGTGTGGCGGCCAATATCACCCTGGATGCCAGTGGCACCTGTATCGCGGCGAAGATCGTACTTGGCGCCATCGCACCCACCACGGTTATCGCAACGGAAGTGGCGGAGTTACTGGTAGGGACCAAATTGGACGAGGCCACTTTGGCTAAGGCTGGCGAAGTGGCATCGGGGTTGGGGAAACCTATTTCAGATAAACGGGGCACCGCCGAATTCCGCCATCGAATTGCCGGTGTATTAACACGCCGGGTGATCAAAATTGCCGCTACACGTGCCGGGGAGAGATTGTAATGAGTAAATCCCATGTAACAACCACTGTTAATGGCGACGCTGTTGAATATCTGTGTGAGCCTGATCAAAGCCTGCTTGACGTATTGCGAGATACCCTTGAACTGACTGGTACCAAAGAAGGTTGTGCCACTGGCGATTGCGGTGCGTGTTCTGTGAGCCTTGACGGCCGACTTGTATGCTCCTGCCTGGTGTTGGCTGTGGAGGCCGAAGGCAAGCAAGTAGAAACGATCGAAGGGATTGCCGATGGCTCTGAACTGCACCCGATTCAGCAGAAGTTTCTCGAAAATGCCGCTCTGCAGTGTGGCGTCTGTACCCCCGGCTTTATTGTGGCCACTAAGGCGCTATTGAAAAAGAACCCCGATCCAACTGAAGAGGAAGCGCGTTATTACCTGGCGGGCAACCTTTGCCGTTGTACCGGCTATGACAAAATTATCCGTGCGGTACTGGATGCAGCCGCTGCAATGCGAGGGGCCAGATCATGAGTGCTAATAAGGATTTAAAATGGATAGGAACAAGCCCTGTTCGCCCGGATGGAGCTGACAAAGTAACCGGTCGCGCCGCCTTCGGCGCGGACCGTCATTTGCCGGGCATGTTGTACGCGAAGATATTGCGCAGCCCCTTTGCCCACGCAAATATTAAATCAATTGACCTAAGTGCCGCGGAAAAAGCACCGGGGGTTCTGGCGGTCATGACCTCGGCAGATTTAGCCGACCTCCCATCGGAGATGGGAGCAGCCGGTGAGTCACAGATTGATTTTCGGGATCTTTCGCAGAACATACTAGCGGTACACAAAGTTCTGTATCATGGCCATCCGGTTGCTGCGGTTGCAGCAACCTCCGCTAAATTGGCCGAGGAGGCACTGCAGCGCATCAAAGTGGAGTATGAAGAACTGCCAGTAGTGCTGGAAATTGAAGACGCCATGGCCGACGACGCGCCTATTCTTCACGAAGACCAGTTCACCCCCGGCGGCTCCACGGACAAACCCTCCAATATTGCCGAAGTAAAGAAATTACCCCGTGGTGATATCGAAAAGGGTTTCGCTGAGGCAGACGTGGTCGTTGAGCGCGAGTTTACCACTCCAACGGTTCATCAGGGTTACATTGAGCCCCATGCCGTGGTCGCCAGTATGAGCGCCTCGGGTCATGCCGATGTGTGGTGCTGTACTCAGGGAGCGTTCGGTATCCGTGCCATGACCGCCAAAGTACTGGGCATGGAAGTCGGAAAAATTAAGGTTACGCCAAGTGAAATTGGTGGTGGCTTTGGCGGCAAAACCACCCCCTATATTGAACCCATTGCGGTGAAACTGGCAGAAAAATCCGGTCGGCCGGTAAAAATTGTGATGAGCAGGGAAGAGGTATTTCGTGCTACCGGGCCAACTTCCGCATCCATCATCAAGATCAAACTGGGTGCTACCAACGATGGCAAACTGGTTGCGGCGGAAGGTACACTGAAATACGGCGCTGGTGCCTATAAAGGCTCCCCCATGTCCCCTGGCTGCATGTGTGTATTTGCCAGCTACGAAATCCCCAACTTCCTGATTCACGGGTTCGATGTCGTGCTGAACAAGCCCAAGGTTGCCGCCTACCGGGCGCCGGGAGCACCGATGGCCGCTTTTGCAATGGAATCGGTTATGAATGAAATGGCTTCCAAACTCAATATGGATCCTATTGATTTCAGGCTGGCCAACGCTGTAAAAGAGGGATCGGTCGCTGCCTATGGGCCTAAATTCCCGGTCATTGGATTTGTTGAATCACTTGAAGCCGCCAAAGCACATCCACACTACAGCGCGACACTGGGTAAAAATCAGGGTCGTGGTGTCGCTGCCGGTTTTTGGTTCAACGGCGGTATGCAGTCCAGCGCCACCATCAATGTGAATGAAGACGGTAGTGTGACCGTGATAACCGGCAGCCCTGATGTCGGCGGCTCCCGTGCTTCGATGGCGCTATATGTCGCAGAAGAGCTGGGTATTTCCTATGATCTGATCACACCACTGGTATCCAATACCGAAGAAGTTGCTTATTGTGACGTTACCGGCGGCAGCCGGACTACCTTTGCAACCGGACTGGCTGTGATTAACGCCTCGAGAAACCTGGTCGCGGAAATGAAGAAACGTGCCGCGGCTTCCTGGGATATAGATGTAAGCGAGGTGAGTTGGGAAAATGGCCAGGCTATTGCGTCGGCTGGCGCGGATAAGCCGCCCATGCCGATGACAAAAATTGCCGCCAAGGCATCTCGAACCGGCGGTCCGCTAAGCGGCCACTCTTCGTTAAGGCCTCGGGGTGTAGGTGCAGGGTTTGGTTTGCATATCTGTGATGTCGAGATCGACCCTGAAACCGGCAAAACCGATGTGATTCGTTACACCGCGGTTCAGGATGCCGGTAAAGCGATTCACCCCGCCTACGTAGAGGGGCAACTTCAAGGGGGTGCTGCCCAGGGTATCGGCTGGGCGCTGAATGAGGAGTATGTCTACAACGATAAGGGAGTACTGGAAAACTTCGGGTTCCTTGATTATCGTATGCCCGTGGCAAATGATCTCCCGATGATTGATACTGTTATCGTGGAAGTACCCAACCCGGCTCACCCTTACGGCGTGCGTGGTGTAGGTGAAACCCCGATCGTACCGCCTCTGGCGGCGGTTGCGGCGGCGGTTAACAATGCGGCTGGCGTACGCATCTGTGACCTGCCCATCTCGCCGCCTCGATTACTGGCGGCAATCGACGCCAAGTAAACGGGCGCTAAATAGCAGGTGAATCAAAAAGTAATGTCACCAGGTTTTTATGTTGCAGGTTGATCTTTCCTTTGATCTTCAGCACTTCAGCCATGGGCTGGAGTCGCTGCAGATTGAGGCCGCCACCGTCCGAGAACTGCTAGAGAAACTCGATATTCGTTTCCCGGGGTTAAGCGCCAAAATCCAAAAGGATATGGCGGTTACCATCAACGGCGTGATCTATGAGGATGCCTTGCTGGAACCGATCGAAGACGGTAGCGAAATATATTTTATACCTAAAATTAGCGGGGGTTAGTGCGGTCGCTGTGGGCAGGTTGGCAACTCGTCCGCTGAATTTTCGGCACTCCGGATTAATTGCTCCGGCCTGTCAATATCCATCAGGATACCGATATCATCGACAGGAATTTCCTGAATAGAATTTTCATTTCGTAGCAGAATGATTTTGCCGCCGTTGTCTCCAGTCAGCTTCGCTAACTCGGAAAAGTAACGCTGTCCAAAACCAACAGGATTTCCCCTTTTCCCCTGGTAGGTGGGTACTACGAGTTCGTTATTCTGCAGTGCGTTTAACAGGGTTTTCAGGGTGCTGGTTTTTAGAAACGGCATATCCGCCAGCATGATCAGGCATCGACGGAACACGGGATCGTGCATAGATAACAGCCCAATGCTATCCGCCAGGCTGTGGCCCATACCCCGTTGTGCATTTTCTGCAATATAGGCAGTGATCCCTTGAACAGAAAGTGTTTGTTGTAAGGTTTCGTCCCCGGGACCCAGAATAACCCGTATTGATTCTTTCCACGGTGCCGCCTTTTCCAGGGTGGCTTCCAGCAGTGTTTTGTTTTCAATCCGGGCTTGTCGCTTATCGGAGCCAAACCGGCGGCTGCTGCCCGCGGCCATGACAAGAATAGCGGTATTATTCACCGAGGAAGGGTATCGAGATGCAGCTGTTTTCGTACCTGAACCAGTTCAGCAATAATGGATATCGCTATCTCGGGGGGCGATTTACTGCCGATATCCAGGCCGACCGGTGCTTTCAGGCGACCTATTTCCTGCTCTGTCAGGTCCAGTTGTTTTAGGCGTTTGCGCCGCGTTTGGGAGGTGCGTTGTGAGCCGATGGCTCCGACATGAAATGCGGGTCCTTTGAGGGCTTCCATTAACGCCATATCGTCAATTCGTGGGTCATGGGCAAGGGTGATGACGGCGGTGAAACCATCCGTCGCGTGTTCGCGGACTACATCGTCGGGCATGCCCTGAACCATAGTGGCCCCGTTGACGGGCCATTGCTCGATTATCTCCGGCCTGGGGTCGCTCACTAATACCTGGAAATCAACCGACTGGGCCATCTCACCAAGATAACCTGCAATCTCCCCGGCACCAATCAGTAACAGTCGATAGCGGGGCCCGAAGTATTGGGTAAGGTATTGTTTGCCGATCGATAAGGGTTGGTATCGATCCACTGCCACGATACTTTTTTCACCGGTTTGTATGTTCAAACGTCGTTGAATACAGCGACGTGTATTCAGTGATTCCAATATGCTGTGAAAATACTCGCGGTTTTCAATGGAGGGGGAGACAGGTTCACCAATCACTTCAAGGCGACCGCCGCAGGGCAATCCCAATCGGTCTGACTCTTCTTTACGTACACCGTAACGGATATGCTCCGGTCCCTTTGCGGCATATTCTCCCCCTACCAATTTTTCAATTAGATCCTCTTCTACACACCCTCCAGAAAGCGAGCCGCTGACTTCACCCCTGGAGTTGCAGGCCAGCAGTGAGCCGATAGGGCGGGGAGAACTACCCCATGTTTTGACGATGGTACAAAGCCAGCAATCGAGCTGCTCATCCAGCCACCCTGCGAGTGTGGCGATAACCTGATGATTGATTGAATCCATGCAATAATAAACTCTTCAGAATTTTACTGATTGTATCAACAATACCCGGTGACGGTACTGACAAATCAACTTCGCAAGAACCAACATCCAGACTGCGCAGCTACTCAATTAACTCACACAAGCCTTTGAATACCAACTCGTTGTAACTGACGATGCCGAGAACCACACCGTCGTTGATGACCGGCACATTAGACAGGCCGAAGCGGTCGAACAGGCGCGCGCAGTGGCGCACATCCATGTCCGGGTCCAGTGAAATCACCGGCTTGGACATGATTTCATAGACATTGACCCGTCGGGGCGCCCGGTCTTGGGCCAGTACCTTTTTGGCGATATCGGAAAGCAGCAGGATGCCAAAGGCATCGTGTTCGTGGCGTTTTTTGACGATAATCACACTGGCGTTTTCAGATTTCATGGCGTCCAATGCTTCCTTCACCGTGGCCATGCCATCCAGTTCCAGGTGCTTCTCGTGCATGACATCCCGCGCCTTGATGATTTTTTTCTGCATTACAGCAACTCCTCTACGTCGTGCGAAATTTCCTGTGCCTGGTGAACGATACCCACAGCGTCCTCCACATCTACCTGGAAGGCTATGCCTGTGCCCGGCTCGTCGTCGAGCCGGCCGGCACGATTGATTTCCTCCAGGATATGACGGCTCAAATGTTCCTCCACCAGGAACAGGATGACATCGCGCTGGGTCTCCAGGGAGAGCCCGAAGAAGGTCTTGCTGACCTTCAGTCCCTCGCCGCGGGCATTGTGAATAACGGTCGCTCCGGTGGCTCCCGCGTCCCGAGCGGCGTCCATCACGGCGTCGGTCTTTTTGTCCTCTACAAATACAATTACCATCTTGAAATGCATGATGTTCTCCTCATACGGTTACTCAACTATTTTCGTTCTCTGCTCGCCGCCAGCCAGGCTTTGCCCTGAACCGGGAGAGCTGGGCATAGGCCATGACCGACAGAATGGGGAACAGGCTGGCAAAGGCGATCAGGCCAAAGCCGTCTATCAGCGGGTTCCTGCCAGGCACTGTTTCTGACAAACCCAGGCCCAGGGCCGCTACCAGTGGTACCGTTACGGTAGAGGTGGTGACGCCGCCGGAGTCATAGGCCAGCGGAATAATTATTTTGGGTGCTACCGATGTCTGTAGCACTACGATGATATAACCGGTCATGATGTACCAGTGAATGGGGTCTCCCACCACAATGCGATAACAACCCAGGGAGATGCCCACCGCGACGCCGATCGCCACCGATATCCGCAGGCCCCAGATGCCGATGGCACCACCGGAAACCTCGTTGGCCTTGATAGCGACAGCGATCAGGGAGGGCTCGGCGATGGTGGTGCTGAAGCCGATTAAAAAGGCAAAAATGTACACCCAGTAATAGTGCGTCCAGTTGATGTCCGCCACCGTCTCGCCGGCATCCAGCGTGCCCTGGATAAAGACGGGGTCCGTCAGCTGCTCAGCCATCAGGCGGCCCAGGGGAAACAGGCACCACTCCAGACCCAGAAGGAACAGGGAAAGGCCCAGCAGTACCCACACGAATCCCCACAGAATCTCCTGGAGGTTGGCTGGCTTTTGCCGCAGTACAAAGAACTGGAATCCGAAAATAATGGCGGCGATAGGCAGCACGTCGTTCACGGTGCCGAGCATCACGGCGATAATGGCGCTTAGCACATCCATCACATCATCATGCCGTAGACCATAACGAAAATCATCGGGGTCAACGAGGCCAGTGCTATCAGTCCGAATCCGTCGATCATCGGGTTGCGTCCGCGAATGGAGGAGGCCAGGCCCACGCCCAGGGCCGTGACCAGGGGCACGGTTATTGTGGATGTGGTGACGCCGCCGGAGTCGTAGGCGATGCCAATGATTTCCTTGGGTGCGAACATCGTCATGATCACCACCAGCATATAGCCGCCGATGATGAACCACTGTATGGGCCAGCCCTTCAGGATGCGAATGACGCCCACCACGATGGCCAGGCCCACCGACAGCGCCACGGTATAGCGCAGCCCGTCGGCATATTGCAGTTTCGCCGCCTCTGTGGCATCAATCATTGCGCCATTGGCCGCCACCTCCGCCGCCTCCTCAGCCACTGCGATCAGGGCCGGCTCGGCCACCGTGGTGCCGAAGCCCAGTGCGAAGGCGAACGCAATCAGCCAGAACAGGCTGCCCTTGCGCGCAAAGGCGGTGGCCATGGATTCGCCGATGGGAAAGAGGCCCTGTTCCAGCCCATGGATAAAAAAGGTCAGGCCCATAATCACAAAGAGCACACCGAGCAGAATTTGCCCGATGTTGGGCAGGGGTTGCTGCAATACGGCAAACTGGAAGAACACAATAACCAGAACAATTGGCAGCAGGTCACGTACGCTGCCGAGCATGGCTATAAGGAGTTTTTTCAGTGTACTGCTCAAGGCGATCCCTTACTGTTGAGTGTGCAGCATAGCAGTTTCAACCGAGCGGGATATGAATCACACAAAAAAACTCCCGGAAGCAGCTACCTACAGGAGCTTCCAATGGGATTGGGTATGGTGCCACGCAGCGAGACTCACGCTACATATCCGACACTACTTAACTGTACACTGGTGTCCGGTGATGGATAAGCTGCCCCGAACCTGGAGGATGACCATGAAATACTTGATTGCGATACTATTCCTGCTGTTGTCGATAGCAGGCTGCACCACTACCGATGAAATTATTATCGACAGGAAAGGTGTCAATATGGCCCGATACGAGCAGGACCTGGCCGAATGCCGTGGTTACGCCAGTGAGGTCAAGACCGGAGAAAAAGGCGCCAGGGGCGCCGTCTCCGGCGCTGTGGTTGGTGGTGCGGTTGGCGCGGTGCTCGATGGTGCCGAGGGCGCCGGGCGTGGTGCGGGGGTAGGGGCTGTGACCGGCGGCGCCAAGGGTGTAAGTCAGGGCGAAAGGGAGGAAGTGCAAGTGGTGAAACGGTGCCTGCGCGGGCGCGGCTACCGGGTGCTGAACTAATTCCGCTGCACTACACTGGCAGCGAATTTTTCGTTACTTGAACAGTTTCTTTAGCAGCTTGTTCGCCTCTTTCTCGAGTTTTCGCCTTCCCTCATTTTTCGCCAGATCCTGGATGATTTCCTCGGTATCGATGCTGCACCACCTGGCGGGGTTGGTGCTGACGTTGCCTTTGCAATTCACCGGCCAGTCGATGGCGGTCAGGCGTTTGCTGACCCGGCAGGCATGGTCCAGCTGTTTGAGTTCCGGTGACAGGGTGGCTTTGACTGTCGCTTTGAAATTCTGGCTGAGCAGGTCGAATGCGCCGGTGCCCTTCAGGGCGATCTGAGGCAGGTCAGCCCGTAGTGGGCGCAGCAGTGCCTTACCCTTAGCCAGTTGAATGTCTGCACTAAGGGTCTGGAATTTGGTGTTGGCGGGGAATATGGTGGTGAGTTGTTCCCCATTGGTGAGCGCCACGGCCTGGCACACCATTTGTTCGACGCTCATTTCCTGCAGCACTACCTGTTCGGTCAGTAGTTTGACAGGCCCGCTCAGTGCGGTGATCAGCTCATTGACCGAGCGCCCCGTGCTCTTCAGTTGCCAGTTCAGGTTGGCGGTGCCAGTGAGTATGGGGTCAGATTCTGCCGCCGCCAGCGCGGTGGCGATATCCATGGCGGTAAGACTGCCTATGGTATTCAGTTTCGTGGTTTTGTGTTTACCGTTGAAGGTGGCCTGCAGGTCCAGTTTCCCCCCATGCAGGTCGCCGGTAAGCGTGGTCACCTGGATCACGCCATCCAGTGCACGCAGTTTGACCTGCATATTGTTCACTGTGTGAGCGTTGAACCGGGCCTTGTCAATGGTCAGGTCGGCGCGGGTGTCGATCAGGCGAATGGTATCCAGGGGCAGTGGCTCGTCGCCGCTGGTAGTTGGTGTATCCTTGCTTGCTGCGGCGGCAGCCTCCGGTCCGGCCAGGGCAAGTAGCGCCGGGTCGAGTAGATTAAGTTGCAGGGTGGTATCGATCTGCGGGCTCTCGAAGCTGGCGTAGCGCAGGGAACCCTCGCCCTGCATTTCTCCCTGTTCCAGTGCCAATTGCAGATCCGCCACCTGGCGGGAGAGGTCTACGGAGCCACTGGTTTGCAGCTTGAGAGGTTGGGCCGTGACACCGCTGATAGCAAGGTTGACCGCTGCCAGTGTTGCCACCTGTGTCTGTTGGTCGACGCTGATATTGCCGTCCAGGGCCACATCGATGACTTGTTCGCCGGGAACTCGCAATTGCAGCTCCAGGGAAATGGGTTTCCCTTCCAGATTGAGTCCGCTGGTCTCCAGTCTGAGCAGCTCTATAACCGTCGATTCCCGCACTGCGGGGTCCACCAGTTCGAGGTGCGAGTCGGTGACTACCAGGTGCTTTACGTTGAGTGCCAGGGGTACCGCAAGGATGAGTTCCGCCCCGGCGGCGTCGCCCGCTTCTATTATGGCCTCGCGCCGCGCCGCATAGAATGCGTCCAGTTGTTCGTCGCTGAGCTTACTGCTATCGGCTGCCGCTTGCTCCGCTGCGGATTCGATTCTGGCTGTCATGCCGTCCAGGCGGATCGTGTTAATTTCTACATTACCGGAGAACAGCGGCCTCAGCTGCACACCAATCTCCAGTGAGCGCGCCCGTAGGTCGGGCTGTGCACTGCCCTCCATGGTGAGAGCGGCGTCGGCCAGGGAGACGCCGATAGTCGGGAACAGGGAAAGGCGGCTCTCCCCATCGACGGTAAGGGTCGCCCCAGTCTCCTCATACAGTGCAGCGGAGGCCAGCTCCAGCACTTTCTCCTCATCCAGCAGCAGGGCTACCAGGATGGCTGCTACCACTAGCAATACCAGTATAATGGAAAGGGGAATCAGGATTAGCCTGGGCATGTGGGCTCCTTGTTTTTCAGGTTATATAAAGGCGGGCTCGTTCAGGCTCCGGCGTAGGCTTGCATCACTTCCTCGGTGATGATCGTGATGCCCTGTTTTATGGTTTGTGCATCCCGGGCGTAGGAAACGCGAATACACTCGTGCTGGTGTGGCCAGCCTTCATCCATACCCACAAAGAAGTTTTGCCCGGGTACGATCAGTACGCCGCGTTGCTTAAGTCGCTCATACAGTTCCTGGCTGGTGATGGGCAGCCCTTCAAACCATAGCCACAGGAAGATAGCCCCCTCCGGTTTGTGGATATGGTAGGGCAGGTCCCCCAGTTGCTGGCGAAACCACTGTACGGCCTGTTGTGACCGCTCCCGGTAAAAGGGCGTCACATACTGCCGGGTGAGGGACAGGATCTCGCCGCTGTCGAACAGGACCTTGGCCAGGGCCGGCCCCAGGTTGCCACAGGCCAGGCTGACAATGGTGTTGGCGTTGGTATAGGCGTGGATAATGTCTTCCCTGGCGACGATGATACCGGTGCGCACACCGGGCAAACCCAGTTTGGACAGGCTCAGGGTCAGGATGGTATTTTCGTTCCAATAGGGCTGTGCGTCTGTAAACAGGATATTGGGAAAGGGCAGGCCATAGGCGCCGTCGATAATCAAAGGTATATCGTGGCTGCGGGCGATGTTATCGAGGTGAGCCACCTCTTCGTCGGTGAGGGCATTACCGGTGGGATTGGTTGGCCGCGATACGCACAACGCCCCGGCTTCATCCCCCGGTCGCAGGCGAGAAAAATCCACGTGGTATTTGAACAGGTGGTCATCCAGTAATTCGATATTGGGCCGGGTGGCGGTGAAGAAGTTTTCTGATAGTCCAATATCGCCGTAGCCGATGTACTCCGGCGCCAGGGGTAGATGGATGGATCTGTGCCTGCCATCGGGCATCAGCCCGGCAAACATGTTGTACAACACAAAAAAGGCAGGCTGGCTGCCACTGCTGAGCGCGAGATTCTTGCCCGATAACTGCCAGCCATACTGTTTATTGAGAAAAGTGGCAACCTGCTCGCGGAACGCCTTATCCCCCTGAGGTGACTGGTAGATGCCGAACAGTCTGTGGCACTGCCCGGGATCGGACAGGATTTGTTCCAGCCGCTGCTGGAAAATCGCCTCTATCTCCGGCAGATGACCGGGATTGCCACCACCCATGAAAATCATATCCGGATTTTCATTGAGG
>Ga0164315_10000887_pt1 | contig 21884 bp, 21 predicted proteins | sample GuaBasSedimGuay6_FD_113737 | JGI IMG/M metagenome (GOLD analysis project Ga0164315, IMG submission 113737) | Subseafloor sediment microbial communities from Guaymas Basin, Gulf of California, Mexico - Guay6, Core 4569-2, 0-3 cm | ecosystem: Environmental > Aquatic > Marine > Hydrothermal vents... | reverse complement strand
GCTACATTTAGCAGGGCGAAACAGAAGAATCGCGAGAAGCTGGAGGCGCTGGAAAGCGCGGGAAAGATTCGTGTGCTGTTGAGCTCAAACGTTAAACAAATAGATCCTGAATCCGTAACCATTGCGCTTGAAGATGGCATGGAAACCATTCAAAACGATGAGGTCATTGTCTCTGCGGGTGGAATTCTGCCAACGAAGTTTTTGCAGGATATTGGCATTAACGTCGTCACCAAATGGGGCGATGAGTGACAGCTCGCAAGGGATAATCGCGGCAAGATGCCGCTCCCACGACTGTAGCGCAAACTCCGTGGGAGCGGCAGCCTAAACAAATGTGCTTAGTAGGGGTTTGCAGATGTGCACAAAAGCGAAGACGCCGCGATTGTCTGAATGGATGCCGATCAGGAGATTATTAGGCAGCAATGGCTGTCAGCTAGCTGTCAAAATCGCCAGCTCACACCCAGTGACGGAATAATCGGTAACCAGTTCCCTTGGTTCGCAGTAAGCGACTGATTGCCACCACTGTCTGTTTGCAGACGGTATTTGGTGCAACATGGATTTTGCCGGTTGTAGAGATTGGTGATTTCCAGAAAAACCGTTAGTTCACCACGTGATACATCGAAGCGCCGGCTTGCCCTGGCATCGATCGAGTGAAATACGGAGTGCCGCAGAGCATTTCGCGGTGTAGTGGCTGCAACCAGCTCTGATGATCCATCCGGGTTGCTAATTGTTTCAACCATAAGTTCCGTTTTCGGCCAGCCGGTGTGTACCGAACCTGCAGCGCTAAAGCTCCACTTGTTCCAATCCCAGTTGATGCCGGCTTTGACAGTGTGGCTCTGGTCCCAGCTGCGTTTGACCGTACCCTCCTCGGTTGAGTCCTCTATCACGGCCCAGGTGTAGCTAAGCCACCAAAGCAGCGACTCTGCGTTGTTTTCCCCGGTCACCATGAACTCGACGCCCTTGGAAACTGCCGCTTCGGCGTCAATACGCACACGGTCTATCTGTAGCTCCGGTATCAATACAAGCGGATCGAAAACGTTCTCGTAGCGTGGCATTAATTGCCGATATCTTTTTTTGTACAGTTCCACGCGTACGTCAATGCCCGATGTCAGCTTGTGCGACAAACTCGCGACTGCGTGCTGGGCGCGCTGCGCCGCAAAAAACGTTGTAACACCGTCTGCCACCTGCAATTCATTGATTTCCTGTGCCTGGTAAAACATGCCGAAACCGAGCCTGAGCTCGGTTCGCTCCCCCCAGTTATAGAGCACGTTAAAGCGCGGGCTGGTTTGCGAATCATCGCTGGCGGTCGTGTAGGTTTGCTGGTCCCAGCGGATACCTGCATCCAGAATCAGGTCTGCAAACGGCCGCCATCTGCCGCTCAGGTAAACGGCATACTGGGCGCCGCGAGGCGCGGTCCGGATACTGCGAACCAGCAAGGGCTGGTTATCCAGTATTTGATCGAAAGGCGGCAATATATTGAGCGTCGAATCGTACTCATACTCTGCCTCCAGACGCTTGATATCAAAACCGGAGCCGAACAACCATTTGCCGGAGGCGGACCATTGCCAGTCCTGTTTGAGTGTCGCTGAATTAAAATTGCGGTTGTCAGTGACATTGCCGAAACTCATATCCGGAACGTCAACAGCACCGACGCGATCGTTGTCAATCACGGTCGCGGACAAGATCGTGGAACTGGAAAGATTTTGGTTCCAGGCGGTATCAACCTTGAACCAGAAAATACGGTTTCTGTATTTCGCGCTTGCTTGTTCGCTGTCGTCCAGTTCGGCAACAGATATCTTGTCGTATGACAGGAGTGCGTTAGCGCTGATGTAACTCCGGTCGCTTAACTCCCAACCAACGTGCAGAACAGTGTCTTCGTATCTTGGCGCTCCGTAATCAGAGTTAACGACATCGACGATAAGATCGAGATTGCCGCGTCTGCCGGTCACCAACCAGTCACCCCTGTCCGAATTCCCAAAGCGACCCATCGATAGTACAGACGCACTGAAGAAACTTAAGCCAAGTTCGGTGACCGTTTCCGAGGTGGGTTCCCGCAAGGAAATGTCAACGACGCCACTCATTCGATCGCCATACGGAACCTGGTAACCGGCACTGTAGAAATTGATGTCCGCAATCGCGTTTTGGTCGACAATCGTCGACAGTGCGTGAAAGTCCTTGAGGTGATAGGGCTCATACAACCGCAAGCCATCGAATAAAAATAATTGTTCATTGTTGACGCCGCCGCGAACATGACTGCGTGTAGAGACTCCGCCATTGGCGACTCCGGGCAAGCGGTCAATCGATCGCACAGCGTCGTCACCGACGTCAGGAAGTTTCGTCGTAAGGTCTCGATCGAGAAATGTGTGCGAGCCGGCCGGGTCATACCTGAGACTATAGAGACTCGAGGTAACCACTATTTCCGGTAGCGCCTGTTGCAATGGTTGCAAATCAATTCTGACTGGCAGTGTCTGGCCGGTGGTAAGTTCGATAATATTCGGAGCAATATCAATATAGCCGGACGCGGCAACGAGCAATTCAAGCGTGCCGGGCTCCTGATCTGATATCGCGAGTTTGCCGTTTCCGTCAGTTACGCCCAGGAGCTTGCCACCCACGAACACTCGTACGTCCGCTATACCGAATGTAGTACCAGCTTCCATAACTGTCAGGTCAATGTGACCACTGGCAGTTTGTTGCCTGACAATCAGCAAGCTGTCACCCGGGCCCTGTGCCAGCGACAAGCGGTATGGCTGCAGCGCTTCACGCAATGCTGCAACAGAATTCGGATTGACTGGCTCAGTTGTGACTTTATATTCAGGCCGGACCAGGTCGCTGCTGTAGATAATTGCGATGTCCTGGCTGGTCAGCCAGGCAATGTAGTCGCGCAACGGCTGGTCCTGCCACAATGGTTCTGCAGCCAGGCTGCTGTGGCAGACAAAAATGAGGACAAATGAGGCGCTGAGGCGCAACCGCAAAGACATTTTGGCAGTGTAGAACATCGCCACAGGCCAACCAACCGGCGTGCCGGATTTTGGCGTGCCCGGTGCGCGTTACTGCATAATAGTTATGCTTTTCTCGTCAACCCGATACGTGAACTGTGTCGTCGTGAGGACAGATTCAATGGCCTCATCGGGCGTGAAGTTCGAGACTGAACCAAAAAGTTCTGTGCGCATAGCGGCCATGCGCACATCGTCGCTCGAAAATACCAATTCCTTGCCGGTCTCACGGGACGCCCATTTCAGGAAGTCCAACAAAGACTCGCCCTCCAGATCGAAGCTGGGGGCCAGCGATGTCGCCCAGCTCCATGACGTGTCGTACGGTGTAACCTGATCGATTACAACCTCATTGCCCGTCTGGAATGTCAGCCTTTCGCCAGCCATAGCGGTGACTGACGGTTGGTCGCCAGAAACATCAACCCGACCTTCACGAACCGCGACGTTCAGTTGCCGGCCGTTATAAGCAACGGAAAATTGCGTACCGACATCCGTCGCAGATCCCATAGTCGTGTGAATCGTAATCTGGCGGTCACGGTAAATGCGTTCTCCCGAGTCGGCATACATTTGTCCGTGAATCAAAGTGAATTCGTCGGCGGTATCGAAGCGAACAGATGTGTCTGCAGCGATACGCAGTGATATGTCTCCGGACAGGGAAATACTCAGGCCGCGATCAGCGCCTGTTTGCAGAAAATCGCCCGCATAAATCGCGTCACCAATGGAGTAGTCAGATTCGTCTACGCTGCCAGCTACATACATGATCTGACCGAGCGGCTGCAGTGTTATTTCAGGTGCGCGGTCGTTAATCGCGATAGCCAGCAGAATCGTCGCTGCCATAGCTGCCGGGACGATCCAGCGCAACGGGCTCTTTTTGCCCGTTGTATTGCGCCATGCCAGGCGAACGTTATCATGCACCCGTTGTTCGAGATCAGCCGGTATAGCTGCCCTTGGACCAGCCAGGTTCATCAGTTTCGCAACCGTGTCATCAGTACTCGTATCTCGCATGCCTTGCTCTTTATCATTGCTCATAATCTTTAAACGTCAGTCACTTTTCGTGCATCTCCAAACTTTAGTCCAGCAAGAAGTCTGGTTCGAAGTCCCAAAGTGATCTGAATGCCTCCTTAAATGCAGCACGGGCGCGGCTAAGTACGGACTCCGCCGCCTTGGTGCTGATATCGAGTTGTTCGCCAATTTCATCGACACTGCAACCGCGGATGTATTTCAATTCAAGGGCGGTCGCATATTTAGCTGGCAGGTATTCGAGTGTTAATCGAACAAAGCGCGCCAACTCCTCCTGAGTTCGGTTTTTCTCTGGTGTGTCTGTGTCGACAGTTATCGACTCCAGAGCGGCTCGTATTGCCGGATGGTCTTCCAAAGGCACAGTCTGACTTTCCTGTATTCCTCTCTGCCGGTAAGTAGCCACCATTTCATTGCGGCATATCTGACAAAGCCATGTGAAGAGCAACGCTTCACCGCGAAAGCTGCCCATTTTCTGTACCACGCGGCACATCGTCCGTTGCACGATTTCTTCCGCGAGGTCAGCGTCGCCGTTTACACGTGCCAGTGTGAAGCGGAACAAGCGCGGGAAATACTCGCGAAAGAACTCCTCGAACGCGGGCTCATCACCGCCGGCGACCCGTTTCGCCAGTGCCCGATCAGTTTTTAGCTGAGAGAAATTCACATTCGAGGCTCAAATTCAGAATCAACACAATCCGTTAGACGCGATTCAGGCGACATTCCTTCGCTGTTTTAGAAAAAATGTCAAAAACGAAAATTTTATCGATGAAATCAGTTTACTCGTCCGCAGCTAATTTGCTAACCGACGCCTTCGAGCCCTGGCGAGTCTTGTCAGTCGTGTACAAAGCGTTAAAGGCGGAGCTCAATGCAAGATCGGTGACGAGAGCATCGCTGGACACCGCAATGGTACCGGCATCGACCGGGTGATTATCCAGCGTCGAGCGGATGAGGCCCAGGCAAAGAATCAGGAGGACCGGAGTAACCAGTATCGAAGGCACGACTCCGGTCGGCCGAATTGGTGTTACGAGCCGGCCAATCTGCCGTGAATTGACCAGGGTAACTGTGAGGACGAATAGCACAGCAAAAACAATGGGCGGTTTGTATGCCGTCCAAAGCATGGCACCTACGTCGCGTGGGTGAACAAGGTATTCAAGAAACAGGATATTCGGGCGACTGTCGAACTGGTCGACGAAGGACGGTGTGCTGCACTCCATGAGTACGATGACGAGCAATGCGGCGGGCAGGCAAACTTTGAGTAGCCCTCGCCAGGCAGGCACGAGGAAACGGTTCGATGCAAGAACAGGAAAAAAAAGCGCCGGGATGCTTAGCATAAGCCCGAGCAATACCAGATCAATTTTCAGTCCCTGGAAAAAAATGGAACCGAGCATGTCGGCATCGACGATGCGTTGCCACTGCCAGGCTACAAAGATAATGCGGCACACGATCAGCATAAGTAACATTCGCCAGCCGAAAGAGAAGAGTGGCCGTAGGGCGATCGTCAGTTTTGTGGCGGTACTTAAATTATTTTCCATGCTGGTTAGAAGCGTGAGATAGAAAAATCCTTCGCTGCGAAGGAGGCAGGGTGGGAAGCGCCATGACATTTACACCCTTGCGTGCAGGTCGAAATAATGTGATACCTATCTGACATTCCACTGCAGGACCGGGCGATCATGACAACCGAAGCATTACAGAGCGTAGACATTGAGCGGGACACAGCCGCCTCGCATATGGTCTCGCGCATTCCACGGGCCACTGCCGCCACATCCGTCAGTGATGTCATCGAATCACTTCGCGGCAAGCAATTCGAATGCGCGGATACGGTATTTGTGACTGATGCTGCGGACCGATTGGAAGGGATAGTGCGGATAAATGATCTTTTCGCAGACAGTGAGCGCCTGATTGGCGAAATCATGGAACCGAAACATGAGGCTGTCCACTGCGAGGACGATCAGGAGCAGATCGCCGTGCTGGCGATGCAGCTGGAGATGATCGCAGTTCCGGTGGTGGACAGCGATGCAAGGCTGGTCGGTGCAGTCCCGCCCGAGGCATTGTTCAGGATTCTGCGTGCCGAGCACATGGAGGACCTGCAGCGGCTGGCGGGTATTGCGCCTCACGAGGAAGGGCCGGTCGTTGCCCTGAATGCGCCCTTGCTGGACAGGTTCCGCCGGCGGATCCCCTGGCTGATATTCGGCTTGTTCGCATCATCTGTCATCACATTGGTCATGGCAGGGTTCGAACAATCGCTGACGGCGAATATGGCAGTCGCATTCTTTGTGCCGGCGCTCGTCTACATCGCAGGAGCGATAGGGACCCAGGCTGTTTCGGTGGCTGTTCGTGGCTTGTCGGCGGAGGACGTTTCCATCAAAGGGCTACTGCGTGACGAACTCGTGATTGGACTGGCGATTGGCGCAACGCTGGGCCTGATCTCTTCTATTATGGTTTTTGTCGCTTTCGGTGACAGCTCGTTATCGTTGGCCGTCGGTCTCGCGGTGCTTGGCGGCGGTGCGATATCAGCCACGGTTGGTTTTGGGTTGCCGTGGGTTTTCAAAAACCTCGGCTCTGATCCCGCGCTGGGAAGTGGCCCTGTTTGTACCATTATCCAGGATGTGGCCAGCCTGCTGATTTACTTCGGCCTGGTCAGCGTTCTCGTGATTTGACTTTCTATTAAGCAGTGGCCTTCCTCCTGCCGTTGGGGCCTGATCGCCAGCCATATTTCACGACTTCCAAAAAAACTGAAAATAACCGAAGGATTTTCTGCGAACGGGCGTCTTACACCATCGGAAAGGAACAAATTCGCCTGAAAAGGAAGTCATTATGCACCTGCCTGGAAATACCCGTTTTCTACTAACTCTTTGTTTAATAGCGCTTTTTTCGACGGCTGCGGGCGCTGCTGATGAGCTGGAAGTTATCGATCTGACTGCCCACAAGGGCAAGGTCGTTATTGTTGATTTCTGGGCATCCTGGTGTGTACCGTGCCGACGATCATTCCCGTGGCTGAATGAAATGCAGGCCAAATATGCAGATCAGGGCCTGGTTATCATCGGCGTCAACGAGGATACCTCTGAGGAAGAGGTCGCAGGCTTCCTGGCTGACTATCCGGCGCGCTTCGAAATCGTCCGGGACAATGAAGGATCACTGGCGACCGAATTCGGCGTCGTGGCAATGCCGAGCTCCTACATCATTGGTCGTGATGGAAAAATTGCGACCCGGCATCTTGGATTCAAAACCAAACTGATGGATGAATACGAGGCCACGATCCAGGAAATTTTAAATGCAGCTCCGCAAGTTGCCGCGTCCAGATAAGGAAAACGAAACGTGTCAAACAAAAAACTATATTCAATGAAACTTATTTTTTGCGTACCGGCTTTGCTGGCAATTTCAGCCTGTAGTTCGCTTGGTGTCGAGCCCTGGGAACGGGACGTACTTGCAAAGGATGAGATGCAGCTCGTAACAGATCCGATCGAAGCCGCTACCGACGACCATATTTATTTTAGTAAAGAGGCCTCGAGTGGCGGTCGCGGATTCGGTGGTGGCGGTTGTGGCTGTAATTAATCAGAAGGAAGGGAGTCCAGTGATAAAGAAGAAGCCCAAGTCAGTTTCGAAGGCGCTTGCGACGGCAACCTGCGCGTTGCTCGGCACGACGGCCATGCCGGTCCAGGCTCAGGAGGAACCGGCCTGGGAGTTCGACACATCGTTACTCTACTATAGCGAAGACGATGGCCGTGTTCAGGACGTCAGCATTGCGTTACTGGCACGTCGATTGTTTGCCGACGACAAAATACTGACGCTCGGTCTTACTGTTGATTCTTTGACGGGTGCGACTCCGGTCGGTGCAGCACCGTTGGATGTTGTGCAAACAATTACGCGTCCATCTGGCAACTCTACATTTGATGTTGCGCCAAATACGCTGCCACTCGACGACACGTTTCTGGATACGCGCTACGCGTTTAACGCAAGCTGGCAGCAACCTCTGGGGCGCCTGTATAACGGTAACGTGGGCATAAGCTTTTCCAAAGAATATGACTACGTACATAGTGGTGTAAATGCCGGGATTAGCCGGGATTTCAACAAGAAGAATACGACAGTCAGTTTGGGCTTCGCGCTGTCGAAGGATGATATTGAGCCGATTGGCGGGACGCCGATGGCGTTGACGCCGATGCTCGATGTTGGGGACCTCTCTAATCGACTTGGGAATGAGACCAAGGATGTTGTTGACCTGCTGTTCGGCGTCACCCAGGTAATCAGCAGGAATCTGCTGGTGCAGGTGAATTATTCATACAGCGACTCGAGTGGGTATCTGAGTGATCCGTTCAAGATATTGAGCGTCGTCGATCCGATTACCGGCGACACATTGCCCAGAGTACCAACGCCTGGCGTAGACGGTCCGTCGCATCAGTTTCTTTTCGAAGGTCGGCCGGACGAACGGGTAAAACACAGCCTGTACACGCAAGCCAAGTACTATATGAGCGGCAAGGTGCTGGATATTTCCTATCGGTATATGACCGATGACTGGGATATCGATTCGCATACTGTTGACGCCAGATTGAAATTCCCGATTGGAAATGCCAGTTATATAGAACCGCACGTGCGCTTTTACACGCAAACAGAGGCGAATTTTTATCGGGCGACTTTGTCTGCCGGAGAACCGCTGCCGTTGTTCGCGTCGGCGGATTACCGCCTGGGTAATTTCGATGCGCTTACGGCTGGCGCCAAATATGGCTGGAAGACTGGTTCGGGTCACGACATAAGTTTCCGGCTTGAGTATTACATGCAGGACGGCGATGTTCCGTCAGGCCAGCTTATTGGCAACCAGCTACAGCGAGACATGTACCCGGGCCTTAACGCCATTATCTTCAACTTTAGTTATGGTTTTGGATTGTGATGAACGGGCTGCGAACCAAGCAGTTGAACGGCGCTGGCAGGATTTAAATAATAGAAAATTAGTAGGAGCGATGTAGTCGCGATTCCTTTCCCCCCACTCACGGCTACGTCGTTCCTGCATTTTTTTACAGCGAATTACACAGGTTCAATACTGAAACGGCGGAACCGGGACGCTTGTTAGTGGTCCCATTTGTATGTTTCGCCAATTCGTCATGCGTTCCAGGGACGCCGCAACTCTCCTTGCCCTATTGATATTGTTGGCACCCATTGCGTCGTTCGCGGCATCCAAAAACGGGTTCGTGCTGGACGATGCGCTCGTGCCGGCAAAACAGATACTGAGTGGCGGGCCTGGGCGCGACGGAATTCCGTCTCTCGACTACCCGGCATTCATTGTTGCGCGCAATGCCGATTATCTGAGCGAGGAAGATCGTGTTCTCGGGGTCGAGGTAAACGGCGTAGCACGTGCTTATCCGATCCGAATACTCAACTATCACGAGATCGTCAATGACATAGTCGGTGGAGAGGCAATTGTCGTTACTTACTGTCCGCTATGTGGCAGTGGCATGGCCTTTAACGCCGAAATAGATAACAAGAGTTTCGAGTTTGGTGTTTCGGGACTCTTATATAACAGCGATGTGTTGCTGTACGACCGGCAAACAGGGTCGCTATGGTCACAAATCCTGAAGACTTCAGTAAGCGGGGCTATGAGCGGTACACGACTTACTGCGATCCCGCTTTCGCACACAACCTGGCAGGATTGGTATGCTCGCCATCCGGCAACGGATGTGCTGTCGTCGGAGACCGGCTACCGACGAAATTATCGAGTTGACCCGTACCCCGGTTATAGCCGCAGCGGAAAATTATATTTTCCTGTTCAGGAAGAAAGTCGGCTTTACCGCCGAAAAGCATTGGTCATGGGCCTGGAAGTCGATGGCGAATTCAAGGCTTATCCTTTCGCAGAGTTGCAGAAAGGCTCCGGACGATTCACTGATGAATTCAACGGTACGCGCTTCGAAGTGCTGTATGACAGTGCCAACGAAACAGCCAGGATTCTTGCTGAGAACGGCAACGAAATGCCGACACTAATGGCTTTCTGGTTCGCCTGGTACGCGTTCCATCCCGATGGCGATATCTATACGGCTGAATGAAAGCCGTAATAGTCGACCCCTAACAACTGGAGCAGACGTCGTTATAACGTTTGTATGTGACACCGGCCATTACGAAAAACACTGCTGACATCGCCAGCGTGAGATAGTCGATTTCCGGCCGAGTGAATGAAAGGTAGATGCCGGTTGCCAGCAGGATCAATCCGAAAAAGAAATAAGTCGGTACGGACGCGGGCATTGGTGGCCGAATGCCAACGCCAAAGCTTTGCATCAGGCTCCTCTTGAGTTCGTAGGACTGCTGCACCTCCGCCGCGCAATCTGCACTACACGCGACTGCCGGCCCCGTATCGTCACAACAATCGGCGCACGCAGCCTTACCGCAGTTTTGGCAGACGGCGATGGCGTCATGGTCCTGATGTCGATAACAGCGCATGGATCAATACTCCTCAATGACAATCTCCGGATGCGTGCCTGGCAGTGCAACACGAAACCAGATAAACGGCAATAACGGGTTTGGCAACCAGTACATCCAGGCAAGGCTGCGTATTCGATCGCCCTGATCCAGATGTAAATCCATCCAGACGTAGAGGAACTTATAGATGCACAAACCAGGTAAATAATTTGCGCGAAAGCGATCTGTCATCAGGTGTTTTCTGGCGATGTAAAAATTGCCCTCAAAAGGAGTGATGCCCCAGCCGCGCGGCCCTTCAGCCAGTAACAGGCCACTGCTCTTGTGCCTGATTCGAATGTTACTCACGGCCCCTTGCTTACTGCGTCGATGCTCTTGCGTATTTCCGCAGCCCAAAATGGTGCGCGATAGGCTGCTTTGCGACCATGGCCCGCAGGTTCGCCGGTATCCGGTGGCTCGAGCCGTGGCAATCTGCGCAAATCAAAGCGAATCTTACGCTCGTTATCGACTACAAAAACTGCCGGGGTGCCCGATACCCCATATGTCTCGGCAACCTTGTCGCCATCGAGCAAGAGCGTGAAATCGTAGCCGGCTTTTTGCATGAAACCAATCGGGTCGCCGTCTTCAAAGATGTTAATGGCAAGAATTCTGACGTCATCACCATATTCCAAACGAATACTTTGCAAGTGTGGCATCAGTGCCTTGCAATATGGACACCAGGTTGCCCAGAAAAGCAGGACCGTGGTTTGCTGCTGAACTACATCGCCAAGCATTACTACCTGGTCATCTGCTGTAGTCAGCGACCAGTTCGGCGCGACCGGGTCGTCGGCGGCCAATACGCTGCCTGAAAGTGTTAAAACCAGCACGCCTGCCATCAAAAATTTTCGCATTTATGAATTCGCCTCGCCGGAAACAGTGTTTCTGTCAATCTACAGGGACCTGCATGCCCGCTGAATTATTACAGGTGACTATTTTCGTCTGTGCGCAGCAAAAGCCCGATCGAATTCGATACAATGACGTATGGTTGATGAATCGTCGCGTCAGGGAGTATGCATCCGGGAATAGGCGACAGCAGGCAGAACATGTAAGGGAATTTTCGAGTTGGGGTGGCTTGGTAAAATATTTGGCAGACATACTGCCGCGCAGAAAAACCGGGAAAATCCGGTTATGCGTGCGACTGTGCAGAAGTCGGCTGAAATATATGCTCAGATTCCACTAACGGAATTCATCAGCGAAGAAGAACGAAGCCAGCTATCAAGGCAGCTTTACCTGGAAATCAATAGTATTTGTAACGCTGCCGACCCGGTTGCCACTTGTCGGGAGAGGTTGGCGACTGCGATGCTGAAAATGGCGTCATACCAGGTATTGATGATTCCGCTACCGCCGGAAAACGATCCATCCGGGCTACGATCGCAGCCCGGCATCACAGGCGAGCTTAAAGAGCACCTTGTTCAGTTATCTGAGCGAAACGGAGACCTGCGTTCCGAGATTCGCAAGAAAGCCGAGACAGCAGATTTTGATCTTATCTGGCAGGTTGTTCAACAATCGTATTGGAAAGCTTATTGGATTGTGGAAACGTTTAATGCCGCACGCATAGCGCTAGATGATTTCAACGAAGCGATTGATTGGTACAAACCTTTTATGCACGCTGCATGTGCAAATTACGAGCATATTTACCGCAGGGATCTGGAAATGCCGCCCGCCTTTGGCAGTGAGATGGCGCAACTCGCGGCAAATGCTTATTCGTTGTATACCGACATAATTTTGTCAGGGGCTACCGATCCCGATGCAGAGTGGCGCGATTATCACAAAGACAGCGATATTCCTGTGCCGGTTTTTACGGCTGGAAGCAGTGTATCGGCCAACCAGCCAGCGAATGCAGTTCAGACGGATAGCTGACGCTTTTTGCCAGTCGACTCAGTGATGCGCTACATACTCAATAAGACCGAGAACAGTATTTCGTGAAAAAACGCAGCTGGCAGACACCGGTGGCTCTGTTGACGTTGATGAGTATTGCCATGCCAATCGCATTCAATACCTGGACAGCGTTGCTAAACAACTTCGTTGTTGAAAGAGCCGCATTCACTGGTATCGAAATCGGAATATTGCAGAGCTTGCGAGAAATTCCGGGCTTCCTGGCATTTACGACGGTATTCGTGCTGCTGGTGCTTAAAGAGCAGACCTTCGCCGTCATAGCACTGGCCATACTCGGGCTTGGCGTCGCATTGACCGGTTTTTTCCCAACAGTCTATGGCCTGTATTTCACGACAGTCCTGATGTCGTTCGGTTTTCATTACTTCGAAGCTGTGAAGCAGTCGCTGGCGCTGCAGTGGCTGTCCAAAGAGGACGCGCCACAGGTCCTTGGCAGGCTGATTTCCGTTGCCGCCATCACTTCACTGGTTATTTATGGCTCATTGTGGATTTTCCTTGAATTGTTCGAACTGGATTATGTGTGGAACTTCCTTATTGCCGGCGTCTTGTGCATTGGGCTGGCAGTCGTAATGTGGCTTGCCTTCCCCCATTTCCCAAGCGCCACTCAACAACATGGCCACATCGTTCTGCGCAAGAGATACTGGCTCTATTATGCGCTGACGTTTTTTTCCGGGGCCCGTCGGCAAATTTTCATGGTATTTGCTGCATTTCTGATGGTGGAGAAATTTGGTTTTTCGGCCGCCCAGGTAACCCTGTTATTTCTGGTTAACTATGCGTTCAATTGGCTGTTTGCCGAGCGCATCGGGATAGCGATTCGTGGTATTGGTGAGCGCAATGCTCTCACTATTGAGTACACAGGATTGATTATCGTCTTCACTGCGTATGCGTTTGTTGAGAATGCGTACATCGGTGCGGGACTTTACATCATCGATCATATGTTCTTCGCGCTCTATATTGCGATGACGACGTACTTTCACAAGATCGCCGACCCGGCGGACCTTGCCAGCAGCGCGGGTGTCTCATTCACCATCAATCACATAGCCGCAGTCATTATTCCTGCGTTGCTTGGCCTGGTGTGGGTCAACTCGAATGCTGCTGTTTTCCTGATTGGGACCGGTTTCGCGGTCTGTTCGCTTTTGTTGGCGCAGAACGTGCCTACGGATCCCGCACCCGGCAACGAAGCGATCGTCGGTAACGTAAAGACCGTCGAAAGTCGTATTTGAAGCGCAGCACCAAATGCCAGAAATTCTTCAGGTGAACGTTGTGTTGTCTTCGAAACCGACGCCGCGGCCCAGCGTCTTGTGAACAGGGCAGCGCCCCACGATTTGCGTTAGCCTTTTTCGTTGCGCGTCGTCAAAGTCTCCGCGAATATTGATATTACTCGTAATCTTTTCGATAAAGCCTTTCTCAGAGTCATCGCAGTCTTTGCAATCGTCGGCATGCACATTTGAGAATTCATACGATGCATGAATGGACTGCAGGTTCATTCCCTTGTGGCGGCAATACATGGAAATAGTCACGCAGGTACATGCGGCCAGGGATCCGAGGAGTAACTCATAAGGATTCGGTCCTGCGTCAGTGCCACCGGCATCAAGCGGCTCGTCGGCGGTCCAGTCATGTCTGCCGTTCGACAGTCGCACGACTGTACCAGACTTAAGTTCGGCCGTTATCTGGCTCATTATTTTTGCTCCTGATCTTGTAGTAATAGTTCCCGAGCTAACGTTGCCCACGGTCCCCTTTATGAATATTATTTCTGACGTAGTCCAAAGACGCCTGCCGCGCGTCCGGGTCGGCCAATGCCGCAAGCATTGCGTGGGCGTCATTACTGGCGTCGAAAGTACCATTTCGTATCGAGTTCAGTTGTTGTTTGGTCGTGCGCAGAACAATTTGTGCCTTGCGAGCAATGGATCGCGCCAGTGATTCAGTCTCGGCGCGCAGATCAGCGGCGGCGATAATTCGACTTGCGAATCCCGATTGCAGCGCATCATCCGCGCCAAAGTGCCTGCAACTGAGTACAAGATCAGCTGCAAGTGACTCTCCAACCAGTCGCACCAGGTGTCCCATGCCGCCCCAGGCAAGAGGAATTCCGGCATCGAGTTCCGGAATGAAGAAGCGACTATCGTCAGCAACTAATCGAATGTCACAAGCGGCGGCCAATACCAATGCGCCGCCGACGCAGTAGCCCTGAACCGCGGCGATTGTGATCTGTGGTAGTGCAGCAAGTGAGTCAGTTGCACGACGGCCCAGATCCGCAGTTGCTTGTGGATCTGACTCCAGATCCTGCATGAATTTAGGCAGATCAGCCCCTGCCGAAAAGTGCTCGCCTACGCCTTCAAGCACCACCACACGACAGGCGTCATTTGCTGCGATGTCGGTGCACAGATCAATGAGCTCTTGTAGCAGGCGCGGCGATAGTGCGTTGAACACCGTCGGGCGATCGAATCTGACATGTGCAATCCCATCTTCGATTGCTAGTTTGATATCTGGCATGGGGCTCCTTATCGCAGCGTTCAGTTGACTGCAAAACCGGTCTCGGCCAAAAAGCGAATTTCAATAAATATAGTAACTCAGATAGGATCATCAACATGGAGATCTTTGGCATCGCGACTGTCGCATTTATGATCGCCGGCTTTGTTAAAGGCGTGGTCGGATTTGGCTTTCCGATTATCGCGTTGATTATTCTCACGCTGTCGATCGGCCTCCTGGATGCCCTTGCGCTTGTCGTTATTCCCACATTAATTACAAATTTGTGGCAGGCGTTTTCTGGAGAACATCTGCGGGCAATTTTTGGACGGATGTGGCGCTATTTCCTGGTCGCCGTCGTATTCATCTGGATCACGTCCGATTATCTCGATGTAGTCGACGTTGACTGGCTGACCATGTTGTTGGGAACAGTTTTATTCTTTTTCGCGCTTTCTCGTCTGTTCAATTTTCACTTCACAGTGCCGCCGCAGTATGAGTCTGCACTGTCAGTTCCGCTTGGCGCTGTAAATGGAATTCTCACCGGTTTGACAGGTTCGTTCATGGTGCCGTCTGTACTCTATATGCAGGCGATAGGCTTGCGTGGCGACATGCTGGTGCAAGCCATGGGCATCTTTTTTTCAATCTCGGTTTTCACGCTTGCAGTGTCCCTGGAAAGGAACGATTTGATCTCTGCAGAGCAGGCGCAACTGTCATTATTGGCGCTGATTCCGTCAATCATCGGCCTGCTGATTGGCCGTTGGACCCGTCGCCAAATCGATGAAGATCGATTTCAGTATATATTCCTTATGTCTGTGCTGGTGCTGGGCGGCTATATTGTAGTCAGGTCTGCCAGGGCACTGGGTTATCTGTAGTCAATAAAATGTGGAAATATGGATTTGTTTGGTGTGGGTGGTGGATGAGACGGCAATCGAGGTCACGTCGCTGGAAGGCGCTATTGAGATTGGTAGAAAAATGATAGTGTTCTTATCGCTGCGGCGGTGCCGCCCCACATAAAATAAGAAGAGTCTCATGTCTGGCGAAGCGCTCACGGAAAAGTTCTTTGGTGGCAATCTCATATTGCGGATTGCCGTTGGTATTGTGCTCGGCGTCATACTGGCGCTGGTATGGCCGGATGCGGCGCGGACAGCGATGTTGCTCGGCAAATTGTTTGTGCAGGCACTTAAGGCTGTGGCGCCGGTGCTGGTGTTGGTGCTGGTCGCTTCAGCTCTGGCGAATCAGAAACCCGGAAGTCATGCGCAATTACGCCCTATCGTGGTTTTGTATCTCATAGGTACGCTGAGCGCTGCATTTCTTGCCGTAATGATGAGTACCCTGTTTCCGACGACACTCATCCTTGCCGTTACCGACGTCAGCGTGAATCCGCCACAGGGTATTGGTGAGGTATTTAATAACCTGTTGTTCAAGCTGGTGGATAACCCGGTAAGCGCTGTTATGAACGGCAACTTCATCGGTATCCTGGTCTGGGGAGTGGCGCTCGGTCTTGCCATGCGGCACGCGGCTGATGCATCACGAGCAATGCTGTTTGATATATCGCATTCGGTCACGCTCATTGTTCGTGCCGTTATTCATATGGCACCACTCGGTATTTTTGGACTGGTCGCGGGTAACCTCGCGGAATTCGGGTTTGCGGCGTTGCAGGGATATGTACAGATTTTAACGGTGCTGATTGGTTCGATGCTCATAATGGCGTTGTTAATCAATCCGTTGATTGTGTGGATAAAGACGCGAAAAAATCCCTACCCGATAGTTTTCATGGCATTGCGGGAGAGCGGTGTTACTGCATTTTTCACACGCAGCTCGGCAGCGAATATTCCAGTAAATCTCGCGCTCTGCGAGAAGATGAAGCTTGACGAAAATACTTACTCGGTATCAATTCCACTCGGCGCGACCATTAACATGGGTGGTGCGGCAATAACCATCACCGTGCTAACACTTGCGGCTACACATACACTGGGTATCGAAGTCGATCTGGCGACAGCACTGCTTTTGTCCGTCGTCGCCGCATTGTCCGCGTGTGGCGCCTCCGGTGTTGCCGGTGGGTCACTGCTTCTTATTCCACTTAGTTGTGGCCTGTTCGGAATTTCGAATGATATTGCGATGCAGGTAGTTGCTGTTGGATTCGTGATCAGCGTTCTGCAGGATTCTGCGGAAACAGCTTTGAACAGTTCGACTGATGTTGTGTTTACAGCTGCGGTCAGTGGGATGGGAGATTCAGCCGGGAATTAGACCGGGAGAAATTCAGGACAGCGCTTCGATTAATTTATCAATATCGTCCATATCATTGAAGACTGACGGCGAGATCCGAAAATGATGCTCCGCCACTGATAGCGTAATTTTTGCAGCATCAAGTTTGTCGTGCAGTTGTTGCGTATCGCCATCATGTCTGAATGACACCAATGCTGTTGCTGAATCACGCGGCGTGATCGAGGCGTAGCCAAGCTGTGGCAACCTCTCCTGCAGGCGATCTATCAGCGGTTGTCGATACAACTGGATTCGTTCGACACCGACATCTAACAAATACTGCAGCGAATAATCGAGTTGTGCCGCGATGATGTTCGGCTGTGAACCCATTGCGAAAAGACCCAGTGCCGACTCGTGATGCTCATATTCCACAACTTCGTCGTGGCGCACCGGACTGGGAAAGCCGAGGCCATGCCGTTGTTTTAACTGATAATGTCCGAACCACGGTCGCTTGATCTCAGCCAATCGATCTTTGCGCGCATATAAAAATCCCAGCCCCTGTTCGCCCATCAACCACTTGTAGCTGGCTGCCGAGCAAAAATCGACATTGGTTTCCCGTACGTCGAGTGGCGTGCTGCCAACCTGGTGAACAACGTCTGCGTAAACAAGTGCGCCACGGGCGTGTGCCATTTCGCAAATCTGTCGCAGATCGTGCTGGAATCCGTTGACCATCGATACGCTGGATATTGATACCAGCCTGGTATCCGCATTAATAGCCTTTTCGAATGCTTCCAGTTCGATGCGGCCATCTTCCGCGCGGAGCGTTATCACATCCATACCGTGTTTAATGAGTTCGGCGTAGGTTGGCAAGGATCCAAGATAGTGCAGGTCGTCTGTGACGATGCGACCACCACCTTCAGGAATGTTCAGTGCTTTCAGAATCAGGTTTTCGCCAACGGTTGTACTTTGCACATAGGCGACTTCGTCAACATCCGCATTGATCAGTTGCGCATAGTTTTCCAAATTACGGTTGTAGACAGCACCATTTGAATAATCACTGTCAGTCGCAAAGGTTTTGTAATCCAGATATCGATCAAGCGCGCGTCTTGCTCCACGACTTACTGGATGCTGGCTGGCACAATTCAAATAAGTATTGGCGAACGGAAAAAAAGCGTCTTTGTGGGGCAGGGGTGAAGCGGGGTCGGGAATCCGTGCAGATTCTGCACTTTTGCCCGGCGTAGTCGGTACGAGCACAGCAGCGGAACCGGCAAGCAGACATTCACGACGAGTAAGCATGACATCACCCCTGTTTTCGGTGGCTTTCACTCCAGTGTAACAAGTCATGGGGTGGTGCCGCCCGAGCCCATAGATCGTTCGCGAATAAGGTCGCGTTGCTCTCGTTAGCGAAGATCGATTCCATGTTCGACATACGCTTTGAGACACATTGCCATATGGGTCCAGCCACTACAGTTATCATGCGATCCTTTCAGGCCCTCTGCATCAGTCTTCCAGCCTTGCTCGCTAATGCTCAGCATTGTGCCGTCATCCAGCTTCTCGAACTCGAATATCACCAGCACTTCATAGGCTTCGTTCTGTGTCTTTTCCCACTCCCTGGAATCCAGTACGAGTTCAATGAGTTCGTTTTGGATAATCTTTCTGACGACAATTGTATTTTCACCGTAGTGATCCCACCCCCAGGTAATCTCGGTTCCTTCCGTCAGATCGCCGCTTGTATTGTTTACGAAGTATTGGCCCAGTCTGTCACTGGACACGATTGCATCAAATACATCCGCGACGGGTCGTAATATTTTCGTTTGTACCGTGTAGTTGCGGGCCATCATCAATCCTCCTCTCATCACTTGCAAAACATGTTATAAAAATATAACATGTCTGTCAAATGGTCAAAAGCAAAAGCTCGCAGAGGCAGGAAAAACAGGATGATTTGGTCTTTAAGGCGCTTGCCGGATCAGATCGACGCCGTATTCTGGATCTGTTGCGTGCCGCGCCGATGACTACGGGCGAAATCTGTAAAAAGCTGCATTGGCTGAATCGTTGCACCGTGATGCAGCATCTGGGCGTGCTGGAGAACGCCCGCCTGATCATCACCAGGAAAGAGGGCCGCAGCCGCTGGAATTATCTCGATGTCAGCCCGATCCAGCGCATTCATGAGCGTTGGATCGAGGCGTACGCGACACCGTCAGCGAACCTGCTCAGTAAACTGCAGCAGGACCTCGAAGGGTTATAAGGAACCTCTATAAACCGTCACATTCGTGAGTTGAGGGAAGCGCCGCGCGGAGAACCGCAGTGTATAAGTTATATTTGAGGATTCGAGCACGGCGCTGACGCCACAATCGCGGAAAAGGGGCGGTTTACAGAGGTTCCTTATAGCTTCGACGAAGCCGGGTGGCCGCGATGGCAAGCGGAATAGTCAGCTGTAATTACCGGGTTCCTGGTAATTTCATCAGTAGTTCCCCTTATCGAATTGACTTTGCAAAACGCTACGATCACCCTAGGAGAATCTGGAGGATATCCACAAAGGTTCCAATGCAGGTATCGCAACACATCCGCAAGCATGCGCTCTTGTTTCTGTGTGCAACATTCGTGTTGCGCGCGCTTGTTCCTGTTGGGTATATGCCAGCAGCATGGAGCGACGGTCTCCCGTTTGTTCTTTGCCCGGAAGGCTTGCCGGCCGCTGTTGCCGATATCCTGGGTGGTCACGACCATCACCATGGCGGTGAAGAGGATGCGTCAGCATCCGATGCGGCGGATCAATGTAATTTTGGTCACATCGTGTCATCGGCGTTCCTGCTCCATGACGTGGCACCAGTCAATCTCCCGATTATGGGTTTTCACCAGCCCGTGGCGCCCGAATATTTTATTGGCGCCGCATCTGTCATCGCGTATTTACCGCGTGGCCCACCAAACCTGAAGCAGAGCTAATTCACAATAAATGAATAATCGCTGTCCGGTATTTGTGCCGGATGGCGCCAACTGCTTATCAGGATAAAACAATGAACAACCTAAAACTGACGGCTGCGTTGCTGGCCGTTATGACCAGTGCTGCAGGTATGGCACAGCAAAACAATTTGGATTTGACCGATGAAGAAGTGGACCAATTAGAAGAAATCCTTGTGCTCGGTCGATCGGTGACTCTCAATTCATCAAATATCGACGTAGAAAAGGAAATGGTGGTCGATACTTCGATGGTGCTTAAACGACTGCCCGGTTCCGACGTCAACATCAATGGGCGAGTCACAGGAATCGCGCAACACCGTGGTATGTACGGTGATCGTGTATCGGTCAGTATCGATGACCTGGGGATGATCAGTGGTGGTCCAAACGCGATGGATACACCCCTCTCATATGTTTCCCCGATGATCACGGAAAAATTGACCGTGCAACGGGGCATTGCCAGCGTGAGTAGTGCCTCTGAATCCATTGGCGGCCACATCAATGCAACCCTTGCCCGTGGTCAGTTTGGTGACAGTGAAAACTTCGGTCTGGATGGATTACTGGGAACGCGTTACTCAGGCAACGGAAACACGAGCACGACGGCAGCAAGAGTGTCTGCTACCAATCTGAATCACCGCTTTTCGCTGCTGGCGCAATCTGATCGCGCCGACGATCTTGCCACACCCGCAGGCAAGATTACGCCATCCGGTCTAAATCGTGACCGCTTCGACGTCAGCTATGCATTCTCTTCTGATGGCACAGAATTGCTTGCGTTTGCAGGCAAGCTGGACACTCAGGATTCGGGAACGCCGGCTTTGGCGATGGATATTGGCAGTATAGATACAATGATTTACGGTCTGCAGGGCCGCACCAGCTTTAGCGAAGAATTCGCTATCGAAGCGAAGCTTGCCTATAACGATGTCGAGCACTGGATGGATAATTTTTCACTACGCCAGCCACCGCCAAATACGATGGGCTATCGGCAGAATTATGCAACTGGCAGTGGCAGCGTTTTCAGTTTGGCCGGAATAGTCGGCCTGGCAGACAGTGAGTTAAGTATCGGTGTCGATGGCCGCCTCGCCGAGCACTCGTCTGTAATCACAAACCCCGAAAATCCAATGTTCAACATTGACAATTTCGTTGCTGTGCAACGAGACCTCACGGGCCTTTTTGTCGAGTGGAAGAAATCCGGAGAAATTTCCGATTGGGAGTTTGGTGTTCGCTATAATAGCGTATCAACAGATGCCGGCGAAGTCGGCGTCACTGGTGTGATGGGTGATAGTGCTCAGGACCTGGCTGACGATTTCAATGCCGCGAAGCGTAATCTTCGCTTCGAGAATGTCGATGCGGTTGCCAGGTACAGGCGCAGTCTCACGCAAAATGTGCAGTTCAGACTTGAGCTGGGATCAAAGGCGAGGGCGCCTTCATACCAGGAGCTGTACCTCTGGCTGCCCTTGCAGGCAACCGGTGGTCTGGCGGACGGCAGAAACTATATTGGTAACCTGGCGCTCGATGCCGAACGTTCGAACGAGATAAATGTCGGTCTTGGATGGACTAACGGGGCCTTTAAATTCTCGCCGCAGATCTACTACAAAGATGTAAGCGACTACATTCAGGGAGTTCCCACGACCAACATGGCAGCAAATATGCTGGCGATGATGATGTCAGGTGAGCCTGCGCTGCAGTTCGAAAACGTAGACGCACGCATTTACGGTGTTGATCTCGCCTGGCAGTACGCTGTCAGTGACGCGGTCTACCTGGATGGTATTGGCAGCTATACCAGGGGTGAACGTAGCGACGTCAGCGACAACCTTTACCGCCTGGCACCACCCAAGGCCAGCCTGGGTATCAGTTATGTTGCCGACAGCTTGACTTTGCGGTCGGAGGTGGTGGGCTATGGACGACAGGATAAAGTCTCTGCATTCAATGATGAAG
>Ga0164315_10000886_pt1 | contig 21887 bp, 17 predicted proteins | sample GuaBasSedimGuay6_FD_113737 | JGI IMG/M metagenome (GOLD analysis project Ga0164315, IMG submission 113737) | Subseafloor sediment microbial communities from Guaymas Basin, Gulf of California, Mexico - Guay6, Core 4569-2, 0-3 cm | ecosystem: Environmental > Aquatic > Marine > Hydrothermal vents... | reverse complement strand
GACAGAGTTGCCTCATCAGCAACGTATGATGGATGTTATGGGGCTACAAATTGGCGATGGCACGGCACAGATTATGAAGACTATCATCACTCGCGAAAAAATAGGCTCGATTGGGGTTGCTTATAAATAAATGATGCTTCCCACACCACCCACCACAAAAAAGCCCGGAATAACCGGGCTTTTTTGTGAGTCTCATACTACAAAACTGCTACCCGACGCTAGCCAACTTCGTTGCCCACAATAGAAACAAAGCTGACACAGCGTCCCGGCTGACCGCCCAGATTATGAGTCAAACCCGTTGTAGGATTGTCAATCTGACGCTCACCAGCCTCACCACGCAACTGCAGCCACATTTCATACATCATGCGCAGACCGCTGGCACCAATAGGATGACCAAAGCTTTTCAGCCCTCCATCGGGGTTAACCGGCTGGGCGCCATCGCCATCAAAACGGCCTTCCATTACATCGCGCCAGCCCTCACCGCGCTCTGAAAAGCCCATGTCTTCCATAAGCACCAGTTCGGTCGCGGTAAAACAGTCGTGAACTTCAGCCATGCTGATTTGCTCGCGGGGGTTGGTAATACCCGCTTGCTTGTAAGCATCCTGTGCCGACGCCACCACCTCCTGAAAAGTCGTAAAATCATAATCCCCACTGAGAAACCCTTCGTTGGTTCCCGCGACGACTGAAAACGCTTTGAGGTAAATCGGATGATCCGTATATTTATGCGCATCTTCAGCGCGACACAGAATTGCCGCGGCCGAACCATCCGCTACACCAGAGCAATCAAACACGCCAAACATACCGGCAATTCGCGGCGAGTCGTTAATGGCCTCCAGGGACACCTCTTTACGAAATTGCGCCTTGGGGTTTTTTGCTCCAGCAACGTGATTTTTCCAGGCGATGCGGGTTAACACGTCCTTTAGTTCACCTTCTTCAACCCCGTATTTCTCACAATAAGCAGGCCCCAACAACGAAAACATCGCCGGCGCGGTCATGCTGGATTCAGTACCATCACCATCGGGGCCGGGAATAACCAGACCGGAGTAGCCGCCATCCTTGAGTTTCTCTACCCCGACAGCCATCACCAGATCGTAAGCACCACTGGCCACCGCGTAAGCGGCATTGCGAATTGCCTCACTGCCGGTCGCACACATATTTTCCAGCCGGGTGACCGGCTTGTTGTTTGTCTTCAATGCCTCGGAAAAAAGCATACCGGAAATGCCACTGCCAAAGGTGCCCAACCAATAGGCATCGACATCATCCTGGTCGACACCGGCGGACTCATAAGCACTGGTCGCCGCTTCAATAAGCATATCCGAGGCATCCCTGTCCCAGTGTTCGCCAAATGCTGTGCATCCCATGCCAACAATCGCGACTTGATCTTTAATTCCATTACTAGCCATGATGTATTCTCCTAGCGCTGTGGTCGCGCTTTCCAGAAATAATTGTGGACTCCCTGACCGGTATACAGCCGCCGGAAAGTCATTTCGAGTTGATTCCCAATTTTTACTTGTGCCGGATCGGCATCAGTTAGTTCACAGGCCATGCGACCACCGACCTCAAAATCCACGACGCTGGAGATCACCGGAGGTTGCAGGCTATAAGCCAGGTGATCCAATGTAAATGTGGTCACTTTGCAGGGCTCATCCGCAAAGCGCTCTTCTTTCATTTTATCCACCGAGTTGCATTTAACGCAGACTCTCGCCGGCGGTAAATGGCCCTGACCACAGGATTCACACCGCGAGCCGCAAAAACTATACTTCCAGCGCTCATGGCGCTTCATAATCGGGGCTGAAGGCCGGTCAGGGTCGGGGCGTCGCGGTGGCTCGAAGGGCAGAATGCCACGCCACTTCAAATAGGTATTGTAGACAAGCCCATTGTCACCGGAATCTATCCAGTGCTGTACTGATCGCTGCGGCCGCCCACTATTTATCTTGTCAGTCACTTCGAGCACCACGGCATCACAGCCATCCGCGGTAGATAGCAGCAGGATTTTGTCCCCCGGCCTGGCGGTATCAAGCGTATTGGCCAATATCAGCCCGGCGTGGGCGGCGCCACAACGACCGAGATTACCAGCCATCATATCGGCAACTTGCTCGGGCTTGAGTCCGAGCGCCCGTGGAATGCCAGCTACATCACGCTTGTTGGTCGCATCAAGAATTACCGTTGCCAACTCCTCCGGTGCGACACCTGCATCAGTCAGTGCTCGCTGTGCGGTATCGAGACTGACCGGACCAAGTATCTGGATGCCAAAACGTTCCTCCCACTGCCGGGCGAATTGATCGCCGGGCAGGCGCCAGACGTCCAGCACTTCCGTCGTGCTGGATGCCTGGCCCAGCACCTTTGCGATGGCCTGATCGCCAGGCCCGGTGACGAAAGCGACGGCAGCATCGCCACTATCGCGCTCTCGTGCGCCTCCCGGCCCTCCGATGACGACATCGCTGGTACAAATCAGGGAGGTTTTGCCCGCCGCTCCCAAATCCACACCCAACAGCAGCCCGGCCAGCCCCATGCGGGTGTTGCCACCCAACTCCATGGAACGTATTGAAGCGGGCAAATCCAGTGCAGAAGCTATCGCCGCGGCATTGAGCTTCTCTACATAAGGCGGGCTGGTAGTAGCGAAAATCAGCGTGTCGATAGCGCCATTATTATTGCTATCAAATACGCGTTTTGCCTCACGACCCGCCTCCACCGCCATGGAAACTGAATCTTCGTCGTAACTGGCAACCGCGCGCTCACCCCGGCCACCGCCGATGGCCGCTCTCGCCAACCGGTAGTACGGCACATAACTCCCATAATCAAGTATTCCGGACACATTTACCCCCTTAGTAATTAAGCAATTGATGTGACTGCATAGACATCGACCGGCACAGGAAAAACCACCGAAGCACTCAAAATCACCGTGCCTGACCGTAAACAAAGTGGTCCATAATCTACCAATGGTATTGGTCTGTCAACGCACCAGATTACTCCGCTGCTGAAGCTGTGTCCATGCGCCTGTACGAGATTATATTGAATATCCTGAGCGGAATTCATTGTCTTCCCCTGATTCTAGTTTAGAATAACGCAAAAATTGGCCGTGTTATTGCGCTCGATTTCCATTGGGCAAGGTAATCACTGGTTTTCACCATCGATTGCGCAGTCGATTTGTCCAATGACTAACTGGAAAAAGGAGTTGGATTATGCAGCTGAATGAGGGCGTGCAGTTTGGTTTTATAGGTGGCTTTCCTGATGCGACCGCAGCGAAGGCGACGGTAGCAATCGCTGAGGAGCTCGGTTTTGATTCATTATGGGTGGGGGATCATGTTGCTTTTCCAGTGCCTATGTTGGATCCCTTGTTGCAGTTGGCCCTGGCTTCCGCTTTTTCCACTAAATTAACTTTAGGCACCGGGGTTTATTTATTGCCTTTGCGACATCCGACAGTGGTGGCCAAACAGGTATCGACACTGGATTTAATGACTGGAGGCGATAGAGTGATTTTCGGTGTGGGCATTGGCGGCGAGTTTCCCAACGAGTACGCGGCTTGCGGTGTTGATGTGCATGAGCGCGGGGCCAGACTGAGTGCGGCGATTCCTGCGCTAAAAGAATTATGGAAAGGGAAGCCTGCCTCCTACAAGAGCGAGTTTTATCAATTTGAAAAGGTTGACATGCTGCCTGCGCCCGCTACCGCGGGTGGCCCCCCCGTGTGGTGTGGTGGTCGCGCAAAGGCCGCACTGAGCCGCGCCGCGAGGATTGCGGATGGCTACCTTTCTTACGCGATTACCGCAGATATGTTTGCTGATTCACTTGAATTTATCGGTGAAGAATTTGAAAAGCAGGGCAGGGAGCAAATTTTTTCTACCGGGCATTTACTATTTATTCGAATAGACGATAGCTATGAGGCCGCCCATAAAACCGCGACCGAGCATCTTAGCCAGCGTTACGCGATGGACTTTTCCAAACCCGCCAAAAAATATGGTGCCTTGGGAAAATCTGAAGATGTCGCACAAATCATATCGGGCTACTATCAAGCGGGAGTACGACATTTTGTGCTTGATTTGGTAGGCCCATTTTCTGAGCGAGAAGAGCAGTTGCAACGATTTTCACATGAGGTAATACCACTTTTATCCTTTAGTGATTGAAATCAGTAGTGCCCGAGATACTACCCGGGCAAACTAATCTGATATATCTTATCCGCGGCTCTGTAAGCCACTTCGGACCCTGGATAAGCGGCAATAGCGTTTTCAGCACAACCCAAAGTGGCTTACTCAAGGGCGCTTCGCTTTATCCATTGGCGAAAAAAGCGCTACAACTCCAACTCTTGAATCTTTAATCTGACTGGAGACTGCTTCTTGTTTTACGGCTGGATTTTACTGGCCTATGTCAGCGCTTGTTATTTCGCGATTGTAGGCGGCGGCTTCTACGGTTTCACTGTGGTGATGCCAAATATGATTGAGACACAGGGCTGGAGCCGTACCGTGGGTTCAGTTGGCGTCTCGATCATGATGATGACCTTTGGTCTGAATGCCCCATTGATCGCAATACTGATTGCCAGGATCAAAACACATGGAACCATGCTGCTAGGCGGCTTGATAGTCACGCTCGGCTGTATAGTGCTCTATTATTCAAACTCGGTCCTCGCTTTTTATATGGGCTCGTTGCTGCTTGGTGTGGGGTTTTCCACGACATCTATCGTGCCAGGCAGCCACCTGATTACGCAGTGGTTTAACCGCCGCAGGTCTATGGCGTTGGGTATTTTTATGGTCAGCGGTGGCTTGGGGGCCTTTGTATTTGCTCCAGTTTTTGCACAAGTGATTGAATCGACTGGCGACTGGCGAAACGTCTGGTTCTATGTGGCGGTAATCGGAATTAGCGTAGGCGTTACAGGGTTTTTTATCATTCGGGAGCGCCCTTCGGATGTGGGCCAGCACATTGACGGAATTGATCCGAACGATGATGTCGGTAATGGGGGTAAACCTCTGCGACCGGCACGCGTCCACAAGTCTGTGGAAAACTGGAGCCAGCGGGAGGCTTTTCACACCCGCGTCTTTTGGTTAATTTTGTTTGCCTCATGCATTGTAATGACCGGAAATGCAATAGTAACCAGCCAGCTGGTTTTGCATTTAACGGACCTGGGTATTTCGCAGGTTGTTGCTGCCAGTGCGCTGGGTGTTGTGGGTGCGCTGAATACGGTTGGACGTTTCTCTGGCGGTATTTTAGGGGATTTGATCGAGCCCAAATTACTTATGCTGCTGGGCATGATCCTTGAGTTTCTGGGGATTTACGCACTCATCAGTGCTGACCAGGAGTTTCTGGTGTACCTGTTCGCAGTGCTGTTCGGGTTGGGTTTCGGTCTTTATCTTGTCGCATTTACTTCGGTGGTTGTGAACTACTTTGGCGCCAAAAACTATGCCAGGATCTTCGCGCTGATGGGGCTCTGTTACACTCTGTTTATTGCGTCTGGCCCGATACTCGCGGGATACGCGTACGACAGACTGGGCAGCTATGATCTACCGTTCTATGTGATTCTTGGTTTGGGCGCATTTGCGACATTGGCACTCCTTATGATGAAACCACCGGTCAAGCCGCCGGCGTCTACCTGATTCGCTCGCTGCAAGGCGCAGTTCACAGGGAATGGGCGGTCCTTTTCAAGAATTGCAACGCGGCAGCGGGCGGATTGGGCGGCTCCCTTCGAACGAGCCGCCAAGGGCCACCAGTTGAACTTACAGGACAATACCTTTTTCCCGCAAATCAGCGACCTCTATGTCATCCAGCCCCAGGTCAGATAGCACCGCATCAGTATCCTGACCATGAGAGGGCGGGTGCGCTATTGAAGATGACCGCTCACCACCAAACATCGCCGGAGATCGAACAACACGCATGGAGCCCATCAATGGGTGCTTAACTAGCTCCACTGTTTCATTGGCGGTAATCTGTTCCTGGGACAAAACGTCTTCGTAGTCATGGCATCTGGCGGCGGGCACATGTTCATTGCGAAGTCTCGTCAAGAGATCTTCCGTAGAAAACTTGAGAAACGATTCCTTCAGTTCAGCTTTGTAGGCATCCATATTTTCCAACCAGCTTTCAAGTGTGCCAAACCGGGGGTCATCCAATAGATCCTCCCGGCCCAGCGCCCGTGCAAGACCGGCTCTTTGTTGAGCCGTTGCAGCTGAAAAAGTGATCCCCCCATCCCTGGTGTGCGATAGTTCGTAGATGAGGTCTGCAATCAAAGGTTGCTGGATCACATCATCATCCATCAATGTATGATTCATAAAGCCATCTGGAAACATAAAATACAGGCTGGCATCCAGCATGGAAAGATCGATATGCTGCCCATCTCCGGTTTTCTCCCGCTGAAACAACGCTGCGGTAACCGCTTGAACAGCGGTCAGGGCTGTCACCTTGTCACACATCAGGTTCCGGATAAATGCCGGCTCACTTTTCCCCTGCGTTGCGGCAAAGCCAGCATGGGCCTGGATGATAGGGTCATAGGCGGGGGCGTTCTTAAAGGCACCGCGGGTACCAAAACCTGTAATGGCGACAAAAATAAGCCCGGGGTTGCTCTTTCTCAAAAGATCACTGCCAAGGTTTAATCGGTCCATGACACCTGGCCTGAAATTGTGAATGACGACATCGGCCTTTTGCGCAAGCTGCCGTACAAGGGCCTGCCCGGCTGCATCCTTGATATTAATTCTTGCTGACTGTTTTCCTCGATTACAGCTGGCAAATAGCGCGGAGATACCACCTTTGGACGTGCCTAAGTAGCGCATGGGGTCACCCATCTCTATAGGCTCCACTTTAATCACATTAGCGCCCTGCTCCGCCATAATCATGGAAGCGAAGGATGCTGTAACCATCGTTGAAAACTCAAGTACGGTGATATCTTTCAATGGTTTCATTTTTATCTCCATTATTTTGCAGGAGGATGCCTCGACTCATCAGGGTGTATATTACGCATGATTATCGTAATGCATCTTGCGCCGCGTGGCCAAGGTGTGCAACTCGAACTTGTTCCGCAAACAAAGACTAATGCAGGCAGTCCTGATGACAGCAGTGTTGTGTGACACTCCCAGAAAAGGAATTTTCTTTTTTTACATGCCTGTTGAAATCATTACAGCGGGCAGCCATTATAGCCCTGGTCTTACACTGTGGGCGTGGTAACGGCAACTGTTGATATGTTGGGGGAAAAATGACTGATGACGATGTATATGCCGCCTCTACACCCGAGGAACTCGCCGCACTGCCAACGGTATTTCGCGACGGCCTGTTCAAGGATCAGGTGGTCCTGGTATCGGGGGCCGGCGGCGGTATCGGGCTCGCCACAGCGATTCTTTTTGGTCGACTGGGCGCCACCATCGTCTCCTGTGGCCGCAACGCGGACAAGATGGCGCGACTGGAAGAGGCACTGGGAGGTCTCGACATTCCCTGCTTCACCCAGGCCATGACGATTCGCGACCCCGAGGCGGTTGCCGATCTGATCGCAGCGGCCTGGGAGCGCTACGGTCGCCTCGACGTTCTGATCAACAATGCCGGCGGACAGTTCGCAGCACCGGCAATGGACATCAGCCCCAAGGGCTGGAACGCGGTGGTCGACACCAATCTTACGGGGTCCTGGTACATGATGCAGGCGGCGGCGCGCCAATGGCGCGATCACAAGGCCCCGGGGAGCATCATCAACAATGTCGCGGTTCTGGGCATGAGCGGCGCCGGCATCCCACACACCGCAGCGGCGAGAGCCGGTCAGATCACATTGGGACGATCGCTGGCCCTGGAATGGGCGCCCTACAATATCCGCATCAATTCTGTCGCCATCGGCGTCGTTGCCAGTCCTGGCCTGGCCAACTACCCCGAAACCGCCAGGCCGAGCTTCGATCACAATATCATGCGGCGTGTGGGCTCGGTTCAGGATGTCGCCCAGGCAAGCGTTTATCTGGCCGCGCCATCTGGTGATTTTATCACCGGTACAACTATCACTGTCGATGGCGGCGCCGATATCTGGGGTGAATACTGGCCGCTGGGCCGACCAGACTATTTCAAAGTGGACTATTAAGGCTGGTCAGAAAAACCCTCCATCAACGCTTTGCAGGTTTTGACATTAAATTCCTGTTATTGTGAATTTACTATATGCTGTCGAACCCAGAATAAGCCTGCCCTTTGCGGATCGACATGACGAAAGGTGGCGTTCCAGATTTGCAAGAGCGGCTGCGGCGAAGTCTAATCATTAGTGGAGGTTTTTATGAGTGAAGATCTGGTTTTATATGAAGTTGAAAATTATATTGCGACGATTACCCTGAATCGTCCACATCGACGTAATGCGTTGGCTGTCGAGTCGTTTGATCGACTCAATCAAATTTTTAAAGAGATTGATCAGAACCCCGATGTCCGGGTTGCCATCATCACAGGCAGTGATTGCGGTACGTTTTGTGCGGGCATGGATCTCAAACAGGCGGCTGAAATCCGTGAGAAAGAAGGCGTTGACGTACTCTCCAAGATTGGTGACCCGTCTTTTGCCAGCATGCGCGACATCAGGACGCCATTGATCGCAGCGATCAATGGCCATGCGCCTGCCGGTGGCATGATGCTGTCGCTTAACTGTGATCTACGTGTCGCGGTCGAGTCAGCGACCCTGGCCATCACCGAAGTACACCGTGGCCGCGGATCCCCCTGGGCCATGCCCTTGTTCTGGCAAATGCCTCAATCTCTGGTGACAGAACTGACCCTGGTTGGCGACCCCATGCCGATCAAACGTTTCTACGATATTGGCTATATCAACTACCTCGAACCGACGGTTGAGAAAATGATGGAGCGTGCACGTGCTTTGGCCGGTCGCATCGCGAGCGCCGCCCCCCTCTCGGTGGAAGCGGCCAAGCTCAGCGCAATGGCCGCTATGGACCTGACAACAGGTCATGCACTTAAAGAGGCCAGTCGTCTGCACGAAAAAGCATACCAAAGTGAAGACGCGATTGAAGGCCCCAGAGCGTTTGCTGAAAAGCGCGCGCCCGTCTGGAAAGGTCGTTAATTCCAGGTAGAGAAATGAGAAAAGCTGCGCAGGCTATAACTGCGCAGCTTTTTCTTTGTTCCTTATCTGAAGCCGGGAGCTGACGGGGACACTACACTAGAACGGGATGCCCATCTTCCGGCAATCATTATTGTATCGCTAAAAACCTTCGTCGAGATCAGCATAGCGAACGATTTTTCCTGCGCCGCCTTGTGATGTTATTTCGATAATGCTGTGACAGCAATTATGCATTCGTGGCGGCTCCCAAAACTGGCTTAGCGGCCGGCCCTCATAGTGGCATAGCACGGATTTGATCCATGCGCCGTGACTGATGATAACGACTTCCTGCCCCCTACACATGGCGACAATATCGGCTATCGCGCTTGTGGCACGATTTTGCAGATCGGAAAAAGTTTCAGCGCCAGTGACATCAAAGGTATGGGGTTCCTGGCGGAAGGCGTGGCTGGCCTCGGGTTCACGGACTTCAATATCTTTATACAGCTGCCCTTCCCAGCGACCCAAGAAAATTTCTTTAAGAGCGTCAAGATAAGTAAAAGATTGTTCAAGATGGCTCAGGGCCAGCCCGGCGGTCTGTCTGGCCCGCGTACTGGAGCTACAAAACACCCGGTCAAAATCGAAATGCCGCAATTTCCCCTGAAGAGCCCGGGCCTGCTGCTCGCCCGCCTCACTGAGTGCCGACTCCAATTGCCCCTGGATGCGGCCCTCGGCATTCCAGTCAGTTTCGCCGTGGCGGATAAGGTGTAATCGAATCATTTTTCCTGCCTGTGTTGGTTATCACTTTTAGGGGCGACGGTTTATAATGCTAGACCGACATGACCAGGTGGCCTCCATCCACAGGTATAATGGCTCCGTTCATAAATGACCCGGCGTCGCTGGCCAGCAACAGCAGCGGCCCATCCAGTTCTTCCATGTGACCCAGGCGCCCCGCGGGTGTTGATTCGATGTAAACCTTACCCGCGGCACTGTCAAAATACTCGCCATTCATCTCGGTTTTGAAATAGCCGGGGCAGATGGCGTTACTGCGAATATTCTTGCCCGCTAACTCAAGGGCCATATGTTTGGTGAGCTGAATGACCCCGGCTTTGGAGGCGGCATAGATGCCGTGGCCCGTACTGGTCGCCAGCCCAAGTACTGATGCGATATTGACAATGACGCCCCCGACATCGGCGCTGACCATTCGCCTCGCGGCCTCGGCGGCAACCAGCCAGGCCCCTTTGAGATTGGTGTCGACGATAAAATCCCAATCTGCCTCAGTAGTCTTGTGCACCGCTTGTGGCGCGGCGACGCCGGCATTATTGACCAGCACAGTGACGCTACCGAAGGCTGCCTGGGCCTGGTCAAAAGCCGCTGAGACACTGCCTGCATCAGTCACATCCAGGGCAACCGCCAGAGCCTCTCCCCCGGCAGAGGAAATGTCAAAAACCAGGTTTTGCAGGCGGTCTTGCCGCCGTGCGCCCACCACAACCCGGGCCCCGGCTGCCGCCAGTATGTGCGCGAAATGTTCACCAAAACCGCTGGATGCGCCGGTGACCAGTGCGACTTTTCCAGCCAGGCTGAAGCTTGTTAAATCCAGGTGTTTGTTTTCCAACAGTCGCCTCATGTATTTCTATGACAGGAGTTCTCCTGATTTGCACTCAGGGTTTGACAGGCCCTTTACCCGTAACATTGACGCGCCCTGAAACGAAAGCGAACCAGTGACTGCGCCTGACCTTACAAGCGCTTGGCGATTTCTTCCAGCATCACCTCGGTTGCGCCGCCGCCAATGGATTGAACCCGGGCATCACGGGACATGCGTTCAACCGGGGTTTCACGCATATAGCCCGCGCCGCCGTGGAACTGGACGCAATCATACAACACTTTATTCACCAGATCGCCACAATAGGCCTTGGCCATCGACACTTCACGCACACACTCTATCCCTTGAGCATCCATCCAGGCCGAGCTGTAAACCAGCTGGCGGCCCGCCTCAACCTGGGCCGAGCGTTCCGCCAGGCGTTGACGAATGGTTTGTTTGTCCCACAGTACACCACCGAAAGCCGGGCGGTTCTTGACATAGTCCAGTGTCAGTTCAATGGCCTTGCTCGCCTCACCCATCGCCATGGCTCCCAGTACGGTACGCTCGTTCTGGAAGTTTTTCATAATGGCATAAAAGCCCTTGTTGACCTCGCCCAGAATATTTTCCGCAGGCACACGAACATTATCAAAAATCAGCTCGGCAGTATCAGAACACAGCCAGCCGGTTTTATTCAGTTTCCTGCCAACCGAGAAACCGGGGGCGCCTTTTTCCACCGCAAAGATCGTCACCCCGCGCGAGCCTTTGACCGTGAAGTCAGTCTTGGCCGCGACAAAGAACAGATCGCCATATACGCCGTTGGTGATAAACATCTTGGTACCATTGAGCACCCATTCATCGCCATCGAGTACCGCACGGGTCGACATGCCGGCCACATCCGATCCGGCGCCCGGTTCAGTCACCGCCACGGCGCAGATCCGGGTGCCTGCCGTGATGTCAGGCATCCAGCGCGCCAGCTGTTCGGGCGTGCCGACATTGGCCAGATGCGGTGATGCCATATCGGTATGAACCAAAAGATCCGCCGAAAAGCCGCCAAATGTGCAGCGGCCCAGTTCTTCCGCCAGCACCACACTGGCCATGGTATCCAGATCCGCACCGCCATATTTTTCGGGGTAGCGCATACCAAGGAAGCCAAGCTCACCGATCTTGCGGAATATCTCGCGCGGGACTTTGCCCGCCTCTTCCCAGGCATCGCCGTGGGGTACGACTTCAGCCTCAATAAAACGGCGAATTTCGTTGCGCAGCATAATCAGTTCATCGGAAAAATAGGGTGAATTAATCATGTTCATTCCTCGGCTTCGATAGTGACCAGCACGGCGCCCGCATCGACGCTTTCACCGGCGGCAAAGTTGATCTGGACAATGGTACCGCCGCAAGGTGCGGTCAGGGATTGTAGAAGTTTCATCGCCTCAAGCACGACAACGGGCTGCCCGGCACTGACACTGTCACCAAGCTCAACCATGACATCGGAGACAAGACCGGGCATTGGCGCACTCACCTGGTTGCCCGAACCGGGCGCCGCCGCATCACGGTTTGATTGTAAAATCCCGTCACTGGTCAGCACGTCGAGTGTGACCCAACCCTGCGGGCCATGCAGCGTGACGGTATTGCCGTCAACCTGCGCATGGGTGGTGTGACGCAGCCCGTCGATTTCGTAGCAAAGCGTGCCGCCGCGGAGCGTCGCATTGTCCATTTCGATCGGGCCCTGGTCAGGCAGGGTAATCAGGTAGCGGCCATCGCGGCCCTTGATATGTACGTCCTGGTCATCCAGCCTGTAGATCGCTGCGCCGCAACGGCCCGAAGGCTCGGTCACGCGCCAGGCACCCAGAGCAAACCACGGGTCTGACCCTCGCTGACCTGCCTCATTCAACAACCGGACCAGAACCGCCTCGGCCTGGCTCAGCGGGGTGGGTGGCGAAGGCGTCCAGCCATCGGGATATGCCGCGCCCAGTGAAGCCGTGCTGTGAGCTCCGGCAATAAAGTCCGGCATGTCCAGCAGGTCACGCAGAAAGGTGATATTGGTACCGGGGCCGGCGATATGAAAACCGCCCAGCCCACGGTCAAGCAGCCGAATGGCCGAGGGTCGGTCGTGCCCGTGGCTGATCACCTTGGCCAGCAGTGAATCATAGAAATGACTGACCGTGCTGCCCGCCATGACACCACTGTCCACCCGCAAGCCAGGCTGGGCCGGTTCACTGTAAGCGGTGATCCGCCCAATTTCGGGGCGGTAGCCGTTGGCCGGATCCTCGGCTGCGACGCGCGCTTCTATGGCCCATCCGGTGCAACTGATATCTTCCTGCACGAAAGGCAGCACCTCACCCCCGGCAACGCGCAACTGCCACTGGACGATGTCGATGCCGGTGACGGCCTCCGTCACGGGGTGTTCCACCTGCAGGCGGGTATTCATTTCCAGGAAGTAATATTCACCGGTATCAGTATCCAGCAGAAACTCCACCGTTCCGGCGCTGTCATAGCCAATCCCTTCGGTCAAACGCACCGCGCTGTCCAGCAGGCATTCCCTGATGGTGTGGGAAAGCCGGGGCGCGGGGGCCTCTTCGATCACCTTCTGGTGGTTGCGTTGCAGCGAGCAATCCCGTTCATAGAGGTGCAGCACGTTACCGGCACGATCTGCCAGAATCTGCACTTCGATATGGCGAGCGGTGTCGACATAGCGTTCCAGCAGCACCTGAGCGTCACCAAAAGCGGCCTCGGCCTCAGCCCGCGCGGCGGTCAGTTCGGCGGCGAATTCGCTCAGGTCATGCACCTGCCGCATCCCGCGCCCGCCACCACCGGCACTGGCCTTGATCAGCAGCGGGACGCCGATTTTATCTGCCTCTCTGCGCAGGTGCTCGTCAGATTGATCATCACCATAATAACCCGGCACAACCGGCACCTCGGCCGTGACCGCCGCCGCTTTGGCCGCGATCTTGGAACCCATCAGCCGGATGTTCCGGGGGGAAGGCCCGACAAAGACCAGCCCCGCATCAGCACAGGCCTGCGCGAACCCGGCATTTTCCGCCAGAAAGCCATAGCCGGGATGGATCGCCTCGGCCCCGGCACGTTGGGCGGCTGCGATGATTCTGTCGCCGTCCAGATAGCTTTGGGCAGCCTCTGGCGGACCAATATGCACGGCCAGATCCGCCTGGGTCACATAAGGCGCGTCCCGATCGGCATCGGAATATACGGCAACCGAGCGCAGACCTAACTGCTGACAGGCCCGCACAAGGCGCAGGGCGATCTCGCCGCGATTGGCGATAAGCACGGTTGAAAAATTCATCGGCCCGTCCGCCATGGCGGGAGATTCTTGCCCAGGAAGCTGTTTATGCCGATGTTGAAATCGCCACCCGCGCAAAAGCTTTTGCCTTCACCACTGAAGACCACCACGCGCACGGTGTCATCGGCGGCCAGAAGGTCGGCCGCCTGTTTCAACTCGTCGATCAGCCGGCCATTCAGCGCATTGTGTTTGTCTGGCCGGTTCATCGTCAAGCGGGCCACGCCGCGCTCGTCGGTTACAAGAGTTATGGTTTCATATGTCCGCTTGCTCATGCTGCTCTCCTACATTCGATAAACGGGGGAATGGCCTTGAAGTGCCGGTGTGCTGGCAATGACAGAAAGGCACAGGCCCAACACATCGCGGGTCTGGGCGGGTTCGATGATGCCATCATCCCAAAGCCGGGAAGTCGCGTAATAGGGATCACTCTGCTCACCATATTGTGCGCGCACGCCGGATTCGATCGTATCCAGTTCCTCCTGGCTGGCAGGAGGGGCCTTAACGTTGGTACGGCGCAATTCCAGCATCACGTTAGAGGCGATATCGGCAGACATGGTGGCCAGAACGGCACTTGGCCAGGAAAACAGGAAATTGGGCCTGAAGCCGCGCCCGCACATGCCGTAGTTCCCCGCACCATAGGAACCACCGACGATAAGTGAGATTTTGGGCACTCGCGCGGTCGCCTGAGCATAGACCATTTTAGCACTGTTTTTCGCGATGCCTTCGCGTTCGGCATCGGTTCCGACCATAAAGCCGGTGATGTTGTGCAAGAACAAAATCGGGATGTTACGCTGATCGCAAAGTGTAATAAAATGTGCGGACTTCAGCGCGGATTGCGACAAGAGTGCGCCGTTGTTGCCGATAATCCCAACCGGGTGACCATGAATGCGCGCCGTCCCGCAAACCACGGTATCGCCCCATTCGGGTTTGAATTCGCTCAGCGCACTATCATCAACCGTGCGGGCGATAATTTCGCGCACATCATAGGGCAACTTCGGATCGGCGCTGACCACACCTTCGAGTTCCGAAGGCTCGTATCGCGGTGGCAGAACCGGTACAGTTTGCCCTGGTGCGCGCTCAAAATTTGTTTCAGCGATCAACTGACGGGCCAACGCCAGCGCCTGATCCTCGTTCGGAACCAGATGATCGCTAACACCGGAGACACGGGTGTGCATCGCCGCACCGCCCAGGGTTTCGCCGTCGACCTCTTCGTTGATCGCAACCTTGACGATCGATGGCCCACCCAGATGGATACGCGCGGTGCCCTCCACCATAATTACCTGATCCGACAGCGCCGGAATATAGGCCCCGCCCGCCGTGCAGCCACCAAACACGACCGAGATCTGCGGCAGACCCGAGGCCGACATGCGGCACTGGCGATGGAACAAATTGCCAAAGTGGTCGCGGTCGGGAAACACCCTGTCCTGCTCGGGCAGATAAGCACCGCCGCAATCCACCAGATAGAGGCAAGGCATACGGTTGATTTCGGCGATTTCCTGCGCGCGCATGTGTTTCTTCACGGTTTCATGGAAAAAGCTGCCACCTTTTACCGTGGCATCGTTGGCGATAATGACCACATGTTTGCCCGCCACCAGGCCGATGCCTGTCACAATACCCGCGGCGGGCACCTGGTTGTCATACTGGCCCCATGCCGCTAGTGGCGACAGCTCAAGAAAAGCGGTTCCGGGATCGCTCAGCCGGTCGATACGATCACGCACCAACAGTTTGCCGCGGTCATGGTGACGCTGACGCAGTTTTTCGGCTCCCCCGGCGGTGGCGAGCGCCATACGCTCGCGCAGGGTTTTCACCAGTTCCCGGGCATGGGTCCGGTTCTGCTCGAATACAGGGGATCGGGGGTCTATCTGGGATGCGATGCGACTCATGTATCGTCTCCGGTCTGGTTAAGAATTCCGTACAGGAAGAAATCGGCGTAATCATCGCCAGGGGATTGGGCGCCACCCTTTTGTGGGTCGAACCATTGAAGCGTCGCGTTCAACGCGCCAATCAGCAGCAGGCGAAACCGGCGAAGTCTAACATAGTAGCGGCACGTCGGGTCGACGTTTTTCAACAGGCCTCTGCCCGGCCTCAGTCGCCGTAAAGCAATCTACACGAGAAAAGTGGTCTATTGCGCCTGAAATTGATTCTGGCTCTTGCTTTTTAGTGTACAAATCAATAAGTTTCACCAGCTGAATCTGGCTTACTAAATATAATCGGAATCGAGGTCATTATGAGCACACACTTTAACAAGGTGCTGATCGCCAATCGTGGCGAAATCGCGCTTCGGGTTTTGCGCGCCCTCCAGGCGCTGGACATCGCGTCTGTGGCTATTTACCACCACAGCGACCGCCACTCCCCGGTGGTACAGCAAGCGGACGAAGCTGTGGAAATCACCGGTGACAGCCCCAGCGCAGCCCACCTGGACATCAGCCAGATTGTGGCCATCTGTGAACGCCTGGAAGTAGATGCCGTGCACCCCTGCTATGGCTTCCTGTCAGAAAACGCCAACTTTGCCCGCACTCTCGAGGCCGCTGATATCACCTTTATCGGGCCCTCCCCAGAAGCCATTGAATTGATGGGCGATAAAATCACCTCCCGGGATTTTGTCGCCGAGCGGGGGTTCCCGGTGGCGCCTTCGGTCAACCTCAATGCCGACGACCCCAACTGTGTGGAAGCGGTAGCCGATATGCCATTCCCGCTTGTGGTCAAGGCCTCCGCCGGCGGCGGTGGCAAGGGCATGAGCATTGTTCACAGCCCCGACGAACTGCAAAGCACACTGCGCGTGGCGGCCTCCGAGGCAGAGAAGTACTTCGGAGACAAACGGGTTTATGTGGAGCGTTACTTCGCCAGTGCCCGTCATATCGAAGTGCAGGTGCTGGGTGACGGCAAGCAGGTTATTCACCTGGGCGAACGGGAATGCTCCATCCAACGGCGCTTCCAGAAGATTATTGAGGAAGCCCCCTCCCCCGCGCTTGATCAGGTCGAGCGCGCCGACATCTGCGAAGCGGCTGCCGGCATCGCCCGGGCCGCAGGCTACAGCAGTGCCGGTACGGTGGAATTTCTGTATACCTCGGAAGGTGAGTTTTTCTTTCTGGAAATGAACACTCGCATCCAGGTGGAGCACCCGGTGACCGAGATGATCACTGGCATTGACCTGGTGCAGGCGCAGATCCGCATCGCCGCCGGCGAACCACTGGCCCTGCAACAGCAGGATCTGCAAACCAATGGCCACGCCATCGAATGCCGCCTCTGTGCCGAAGACGCCTTTAACGGCTTCACGCCGGAAACCGGCAAGGTGTTCTACCTGAAGGAACCATCGGGCCAGGGCATACGCTTTGACAGCGGCCTGTTCACTGACCAGGTCATCACGACCGCTTTCGACCCCATGCTGGCCAAACTCATTGTTCACGCACCCTCGCGGCAGCAGGCCATCGAGGCCATGGGGGAGGCACTGCAACAACTGGTGCTGCTGGGCGTAAAAACCAACAGCGATTACCTGCAGGCGGTACTGCGGCACCCGGCCTTTATAGAGGGCGACTTTGACACCGGCTTTACCGAAAAACACGTCGACGAGCTGTCACCCCCCACATTGGAGCGTGAGGGCCTGCAGGCCCTGTTGGCGGCAGCTTACCTGAGCGATCGCAGCACCCGTCTGCTGCTGGACGCCACCCCACAGCCCTATGCCGCCATCGGTAACTGGCGCAACTGAGCGGTTAACCAGGAGATTTCATATCATGCAACCCCAGTACACACTTAACGAGCAAAGCCACCAGGTGACCCCGGTGCGAAGGGCCGACAACATCACGCTGGATATCGATGGCCACCCGGTTACCGTTCAACTGCACTGGCTGGACCGACATCACGCCGAGCTGCTGATTAACGGCAAGACCAGGCAGGTCTACGCCGCCCAGGACGACAAACGGCTGTTTATTCACCTCGATGGCCAGACCTGGCACCTGGAGGCACAGGATGAATTTTCCACCGGCTCTGGCGGCGGCGCCGGCAGTGGTCGCTTATCCGCCCCCATGCCCGGGGTAGTCATCGAGGTGAGCGTTGCCGTCGATGATGAGGTTAACGCCGGAGACACCCTGATGCTGATTGAAAGCATGAAACTTCAAACCGAAATCAAGGCGCCCCACGACGGCCGCGTGAGCGCGGTGGGTTTTGAAGCTGGCGCCAGCTTCGACAAGGGCGCCCTGCTGGTCGACATCACCGCTAACGAAACCGCAGAGGAGGAGTAGCGTCATGCGCCGAATTCAATCGAAAATCAATACCAACAGCAACGACTTCAAGCTATACCGCCAGCATAACCTCGAGCAGGTGGCGGAATTCCGGCAAAAGCAGTTTGACGCACGCTACACCCGCCCCCAGCGCGATCTCGATCGTCTCGCCAGGCAGAAAAAGATACTGCCCCAGGAGCGACTGAAACTGCTGCTGGACCCCGGCACACCGTTCCTGGAGTTTTCTTCCCTGGGGGCCAATATGGCCTACGATGGCGCCGCCCCGTCGGCCAACTGCATTACGGGCATCGGCATTGTCGGTGGCCGCGAGGTGGTGATCAACGCCTCGGACAGCTCCAACAAGGGCGGTGCCTGGTTTCCCCTCACGGTGAAGAAAATGGTGCGCGCCCTGGACATTGCTATTGAAAATCACCTGCCAGTGATTCATATGTGTGACAGCGCCGGCGGCTTCCTGCCGTTGCAGTCGGATCTGTTTGGCGACAAGTACATGGCTGGCCGCATTTTTCGCAATCAGGTGCAGTTGGGCAAAATAGGCTGCAAGCAGTTATCACTGATATTTGGCCACTGCACCGCCGGCGGCGCCTATATCCCGGCACTATCGGATTACAGCGTCATTGTGGAAGGCACTGGCGCGGTGTTTCTCGGTGGCCCGCCCCTGGTTAAGGCCGCCACCGGTGAAGATGTGACGGTCGATGAACTGGGTGGAGCCCGTATGCATACCTCCATCTCCGGCACCTGTGACTACTATGCCAACAATGAGCGGGAAGCCATCGCCATTGGCCGGGAAATCGTCACGCAGTGGGAACAGAAGGCCAAGTTTCCACTACAGCGGGAAACCCCGGAAGACCCCTATTACGACCCGTCTGAGCTCTACGGCATTATTCCCGACGACATCAAAAAGCAATTTGATATGCACGAGGTTATCGCCCGCATTGTGGACGGCAGTCGCTTCGCCGCATACCAGCCGGACCTGGGTGAAACCATGGTCTGTGGCTTTGCCAATATCTGGGGTTACAAGGTCGGCATTCTGGCCAACAACGGGGTATTGTTTAACGATAGCACGCTGAAGGCCGCGCACTTTATGGCGCTGTGCGACCACAACCGCGTACCGCTGGTATTTTTACAGAACATCACCGGTTACATGATCGGCAAGGAATATGAGCAACGTGGCATCACCAAAGATGGCGCCAAGATGCTGATGATTCAAGGCGCTGTGGAAGTACCCAAATTTACCGTGATGACCAACGGCTCATTCGGCGCCGGCAACTACGGTATGTGCGGCCGCGCCTGGGACGCCCGTACGATGTTCAGTTGGCCTCATAGCCAGATTGCCGTGATGGGCTCCGACCAGGCCGCCAACACCCTGGCCACCATCAAAGTCAATCAGCTCAAACGCCAGGGCGTTGAACCGGACGATCAGCAACTTGAGGATATCCGCGCCGAGGTGCTGGCCAACTACGAAAACCAGACCAGCGCCTACTACACCAGTTCGGAGATCTGGGATGACGGCATTATCGATCCGGTGGATACGCGCAATGCGCTGGGCATCTCCATTGCCGCCTCCCTCAACGCCCCTATTGGCGAGCGCGGCTACGGCGTACTGCGCCTGTAAGCGGCGCAGCACCCGAAGCGATTTTTGCCGATATTGCCTATTGGTATCAGCCTTACTTTTTCTTTGTATGCCTGAACCCCGTCGCTGGAGGCGTTTCCGGCGGCCCGGCAAAACACTGGGATTTTGACATCCAGTCGGATGCGATATCTCCTTTGACTTTGAGTGTGGTGTCGCCAATGTTCCGTACCTGTGTGACTACCTGGCAGAAGTCTACGGCCAGACCCTCGACCCGCTCAGACTCTGAAGGCTCACCGAACTCCCAAACATCTCCAGATGGCGCAACTAATTTAACAAACGGCATGGAGCCCGGCGGTGTATCGCTGCGAGCCGCGTAAGTCCAGCCATAGGTGTTGACGCCAAGCACTGCAATATTTTTGATGCGATCGGTATTTTCACGTACAACACCCAACACATCGTATGCTGCCTGGCCGTGCGCCCAGGTTTCCATTAGTCGAGCAGTAATACTCGAACGGACACTCATATCCGGCCCGGCCCATTTAAGTCGCTTTTTGGGGTCGGCATTTATAAAGCGCTCTGACGTTTCAAGATAAAAATCGCGCCAGGCCTCCAGCAAGGCCTGGCCGGATAAACCATCTATCCACTCTCGTTCGAATGATTTAATCGATCCGCTATTAACGATGCTTGGCATAGCCTTCTCAATAAACCTGACAAAGCCCTCTTCGTTGACGAGCGACTCATTGGCCGCCCAGTTCCACATGTGCAAATGCTCAAGAATATCGTTGAGTGTCCAGTCCTTAAACAGGGTCTTTTGATTAAAATCAGCATCGCTTAGCGGCTTTAATAGTGTATAAAGCGCCTCTGACTCATCTTTAAAATCGATTGCTTGGCTTAGCATTCTGGCTCCTACTGTTTCGGTTCATCCACATTTTTTCATTCAAATTGATCAACCCACTCGCATCGATCAACACCTTAATTGTGCGCCTCAGGTCGGTATGGCGAAAAAAGCATAACACACAAAGAATGGCCAAAATAGTGCGGCTGGACTGCTCGAACCCATCGTTGGACATGCGTTAAAAGGGGCGCTATTCTTTCACAGGCGTTAACTGGAGGCACGGGGAAACTGTCATCATGCAGGATGTTAGACACGACAGCAGCACCTTCTGCCCCGCACAAAAATAGGGGAAATAATGAATACGTCAGAACTGGAACTAAACCTGATCCAACGAGTTGCCATGGGCGATATTCTCCGCCGCCGGGCGAGAGATAGCGCCAGCGCAGAGGCATTGGTTGACTTCCATAACGGCAATCGCCGCAGTATTACTTATTTTGAATTCAATCAGCAGGTCAACCGGCTCTCACACGGCCTGCGACAACAAGGCTTTGAGGCGGGCCAACGCATTGCCGTATTCGGCACGAATCGTATTGAGTTTATGGTTACTTTATTCGCCTGCTATAAAGCCGGCATCGTGGTTGTCCCCATCAATTTTGTACAAAATCCCGCAACCATTTACTACAACCTCTCCCATGCAGAAGTCAACGGCATAGTTTACGAAGACACTCTGGAATCAATAGTTGTTCAGAGCACAACTGATTCATTGCCTCACTTACAGTGGAAAATCATTATTGGCTCCGAGTCAGACCAGGCTGATGCCACCTATGCCAAATTAGCACAAGGCCAACCCGATCATGAGCTAAACGACTGTATCATTGATGATCGTGATACCGCCCATATCATGTACACCAGCGGCACCACTTCAAACCCCAAGGGAGTGGAGGTTTCACACCTGTCACTGTTTATCAGTAGTTTGTCGACACCTATAATGGTAGGGATGGAAAGGCATCATGCCCTACTGAACATCTTGCCGCTATTCCATACCGCCGCTTTGTCCATCGCGTTCAATTGCGTTCAGCTGGGCGGCAGAATGGTCACACTGCCGGGTTTTGATCCTCAACAGGTCGCTACCATACTGGAACAGGAAGCCATTCAAGTCACAATTTTACTCCCGATGATGTGGAGCGCATTGCTCCAGCTTCCCGATATCAACGGCCGGGATTTTTCCAGCATGAGTTTGGCGATGTATGGCATGGCGCCTATGGATGCCGCTACCCTTGTCCGATTAAGAGAAGTCTTTAAATGTCCATTTCACCTGGGTAGCGGTCAAACCGAGTTTACACCCATGGCCTGTGCCTACTTTGACGGATCTCCCACCGAACATGGTGCGGGTAATTACTGG
>Ga0164315_10000884_pt1 | contig 21897 bp, 24 predicted proteins | sample GuaBasSedimGuay6_FD_113737 | JGI IMG/M metagenome (GOLD analysis project Ga0164315, IMG submission 113737) | Subseafloor sediment microbial communities from Guaymas Basin, Gulf of California, Mexico - Guay6, Core 4569-2, 0-3 cm | ecosystem: Environmental > Aquatic > Marine > Hydrothermal vents... | reverse complement strand
TAACTAAAGCTTTATAACCACTAGGTTGTTTAATATACATTTAAATTTCCTCTATGGAGTTGTCTGTTGGTCAATTCGTCCATATAATACTTGAATATTATTTTCCAATAAGTTTGGATCATTATTTTCAATTCTTACATTAAACATTGTTTCCGTATTAATAAATGATAAATGTTCACACACAACATCATTAGACCCATTAAAAATAATTCTAATTGGGTTTGCTGCAGATATGTATAGATAATTTATATCATTTAAATCTTCTGAATTTGATTGAACTAAATTGAAACTCGTAGATGAATATGTGTTTGGATTGTCTACTTTAAATTGATGGTTATAACAATTTTGAATAGATTCTTCAGCATTATCCATATACACAATTCTAACATCGTGCGATAATTGTCTCATAATTTTACCTTAATTAGTCATCTTCAATAATAAGTTTTTGTAACGCTTCATCCCATGTAAAATCAAATTCACATAGTCCACTCAAATCGTCTATAACTGAAGATGTTAATGGATTGCTACATGGACTGTCATCATAAATTAAAGCATCAATTTGTGGATCAAAATCCATTGCATCATTACAATCTTGTGGTGAAGTAGTACCATCTTCAATATCTCCATCAAGAAAGCTACCAAATAGATATTTAACTTTAGTTTCACCATATGCAAATGGATATATCGTAGCTTTCAATAGACCTCTTGGATTAATATAACTAAATTGAGAAGTATATAAAGCTAATTTATCGTCTAATACAATCGAAAATCTTCGATTTGCTACGATAAATACATAATTAAATTCATTTAATTCAAATTTTTTAAAGTTATCAGAATGTAATAGCACTTCTCCAGCAGCATGATTCGTTGGATTATTAATTATACTTCTGTGGATTAGCGATCTCTCCGGTTGATTCATGGTATCAATATTGTTATTGAACATGAATTTTATATCAGCTACTAATTGATTCAAGATGACCTCCTTTTTATTAGATAACAAACGTTAACTACTCGAATTAATTTACACTGATTACCTTTATTAATATATATTTATTTTTGACTTTTAGCAAATGTAGTAATAGTAAGATATATAAATTACATAATAAAAAAATAAATAGTGTGGCGGTAAAAAAATCTAGAGCACGAGTCTCTAGACAATTAAACTACCACACTATAAAGCAAATCAGTCACAAATGTCCAACATTAAAAGCTTCATTAAAAGAATTTCTAAATCAAAAATTGTCCAGGCCGCTCAACCTATATTACAATTACATATGGTAAATCCAAAATTAACAGGGATCTATAATGTCCCAAATGAACATATCCAACAAACGTTGTCTTAATAGATATACTAATTTCTCATTAATGACGTAATTATAACGACAAATACTAGTTAGAGATTTATACTCTTCAAACGTTAATGAATAACAATTAAAGAAATTTCAAACTTTTCAAATGCAAGAATAATATATTAACCATCACTGATGGATTTCAGATATACCGTTCAAATAATTAGTAATGCATAAAGTCTGAGATTTTACAGAATACATGACCTATAAAATACGCAGATGGATGTGAAATCATTGCAAATTTGTTTTATTACGTATAGTTAATGTTTCGTAGGGTAACTATCATTTCAGTTTTTATTGAGACCCACACGTCCATAGTATCGACTCAAACCTATTGAAGTGCAATCATCACCAAGTTATCCTGTTTCACTTATGTACAGAGTACGTCGATTCACAGCAATAATCATGATGCAGTATGACTGAACTTCATTGAAACTTTCTGATTAGATTATCTAAGATATCTTACATAATAACTATATTAACGTTACAAAATTACTGAATCATCCACATTCAATAATATGTTTATATATTTAACAAATTAGTTCCCACTTTAAATAATTTTCAAAAATAACGTTTGCAAGGCTGTTAATCTTTATTCTTTTTTATTAACTAACAACCATAGGTCCTTATCTTTAATCTTTAATCTTTTTTTTTAAAGCTAATTCCCCACTTAACACCTCCTCCGTAGAGAGCTTGAGACTGACCTGTTGACGTCCCTTAAAAAGCTAAACTTCAATCACTAGGGAAGATAATCTCGAAGAGATTAGGTTCAATAGTTAGAGAAGGTTAGCTTTACTATGGTGATTTCCAATATGAACAAGATTTGACAATCTTTTAACCTGACAATGCAGATACTGGACTCCATCATACGAAACTAAACAACAACCAATCTAACTTTTACTACAACCCTTTCTAAACTTAAAAGAATATTATAATCTTTTTTTAAACTACGAAAAGGTTAATGACTACAGATCGAAGAATATTCAGATATCCAAAAGCTTGGAGAAACTCAGATACAAACTCTGAACACTGACCATGTACTAGTAAAGATCAACAGCTCCATATATCTTTAAAGGTTTCTTCGAAAGCCTTTAAATCTACAGAGAGTTGTTGATCTTTTTTAACAACAATCTAATACAATACAACAATCTATTATAACTTCTAAATCTTTAACATAATACTAAAATTATATCTCTATATTTTGTGTTCAATAAAAAGTGGCGATAAAAAATTCAGTATTTATTAAAATTTTATCAGTGCAGTTTCAGTAAAATTCAGTATTAGATCACAGACTGAATACGAACCTATTTTGCATACATTTCAACACAATTCAACTGAAATTTACTGAATAAAAATATAAATTTGGATAGCCTTATTCAGACTATCCAAATTTTGTTGTGGTTGTCAGTGTATGTTTTTACTTTGGTTTAGACAAATGTGATGATCATTACAACCTCCGTGCGAAAAGGTGGATAACTTCCGTCTTAATATTAATATACAACACTGTTTAACCGTCTTCTTTTACCAAACTGGAATAATAATCATTACGTCTCCTATTATTTAAGTTTCGAAGTAAAGAGCGATTAAAAAACTGAGAGCAAAACTGCTCTTCAATTACTTATTATATCTATATATAAATCTATATAAATTAGCGAATGAACTTCATCCAAGGTTTAAGTTTAATTTCACGACCTTCAGCTGGAGACTTGATTCCAAGCTTTTCTAGTGGAAGTTTTTGACTGTTCCATATACCCTTAATGATATGTATGATTTCTTTCTCAGAACCATACGTTGCTGTAATATTTACAGTCTCATTATTGAGGTAGCGTCGTGCAAGATGCTTCTTAGCTTCAAATCGAGAAAAGCTATCTTTAGGTGAACAGAACGCTACACACATTGTAAAGTTAATTCCTTTTGCATCATCTTTAACAATTTTATAACCTACACAAATGACCCCACCATGATCGACATTCCGCTTTCTATAAGTTTTGATGTTTCGAAAGTATCGATAGCTTAATCCAGCTTTATGAATTTGACTTCTAATTTTAGCTAACTCATCTTGTTTAGCTTCATAAGTTAGTCTACCATCTTCTTTAGCTAAATCGATAGCACGTTTCGTTTCTTCACTTAAATCGCTGTATCTTCCCATGTTATTCGTCCTCTTCATCGTCGTAAATTGATTCACCTTTATCGGCATAAATATCGTCAGGATCAACTTCATCTGGATATATACCAACTTCTTCCGGTGTTCCTTTGATGATTGATTTCATCACTTTATTTACTTCAGGATAGATTTGTCCAAAGTAAGTAAGATCACCCATATCAAGTCGTCCACCTGAACGATGTTTTATCTCGCCCTCAAAATCTTCATATTGGCGCACAAAACCTAATTTCGGTTTACCGTTATTGTATTGAAAGATTCGAGCAACTAAACCTACACTACTAGGTTCAGATTCCCATACCATTGCATCTTTCGATTTGTCGTATGCCACTAAATATGCCTCCAAGTTTTATTATTGATAATATTCCATATTGTACTTTGTTTAACATTATAATTTTCAGCTATACGATACATTGATGTACCAGGATGATTATATTTAATTTCATAAACTTCTTCATTTGTTAATTTTGAAGGTTGTCGACCTTTGATAACTTTATTTTTCATAGTATCGCGATGTGTACCTTCAAATAAATGGTGAGGATTACAACATAATGTATTATTGCATGTGTGACAAATTTCACTAGTTTCATCTTTAATACCATAATACAGATGGTATGCTAAACGATGGACTAGTATTTGAGTACCTTCATATCGAAACATTCCATAGCCAGCTGTACTTCCATCAATCCAATGCCAACATTCGTGAATTTCTCCAACAACAACTTTAAACCAAAAGTATTCAGCTGTACCTTTAAGTAACATGTGGTGTGGATTCACACATAATTCATGCTGACAGGTTTTATATATTGTATGTTTAAGTTCAAGATTATGAAACATTTCATATGATACTCTAGTAGCTACTCGAAGTTTATCATTACATCTAAATTTTGGATACCCTCCACTAAAAGAACCATTCCAAAACCAACAGTCTGTTGAATCTAAATTTCGGTTACCACTAATTCTATCAAAAAATCGATTTCTATCTACTTCAGTGTACACCAATCTCCCTCCATTATGCCACCATATTCCAGTAATTATCGTTAATTTTATTAGCAATATTATGCAGTTTAATAATAGCTTTATTGTCAGTAATCTCTCGATCACCTTCCATATGCAAAACATCAATTTGTTGACGCTTCTCAGCCATGTAAATCTTAGCAAATTTAGGGTCTAATAATGGTATTGACCGAGTATTATCGATAATATCTGCTAACTTAATGATTCTAGCAGCATCACATATCGTACCTAAATGATCAAGCTCCATTTTAGCTCGTTTTTCACGAGTTCCATCAGATTTTGTAGACACATTAGTCACTTGTTGTACCCAATCAGCAACATCAGTACAAAACGTATATCTAATTGTATAATATGTTATGCCACAATCTTCTACAGTATCATGCAATAGTGCTGCAGCAATAATATACGCATTATCTGTGACAGAGAATACAATATTTGCAACATTTACTGGATGTAATATGTAACTTTCATTAGTAATCTTTCGATATTGTGATTTATGACCAGTTGAGGCCATAGAGAGTGCAGTGTCGAGCATTTCGTACTGTTTAAAGTACTGTTTGAATGGAATCATTGTTGACCTTTATTAATTAATCTCATTATTTTACGATAATCAATGTGAGTTACAGAATCCATATGTCTAACTGTAACTTTACATCTCTTTTTCATAGCCAATCTCACACCGTCAACCTGACATTCATCTTCAGATGTGCCAGGTCGAGCTTTAATTACAATTTCAATTACACGTGTATGCTTCATTCTCCCTCCAATTTCAATTCTTGAACATCATCAATCAACTCTTTTACTCTTCCTTCTAACAAAAAATGTTGAGTATTGTTATTATCAACTAATTTAATCAAATCTAAGTTAGTTTTATAGATATTTTTCATTTCTAACTGGATTTCTGACTGATTTTGTATGATTTCACTCATTTTTTCAGACAAATCTTCAAATTTACTCTCAGAATCAGCAAAATTGTGTGCAACATGTTCAATACTTGCAACGACACCGACAATTTGCTCACTTAATTGATCGATCTCGTCACAAATATCAGTATGATTTGATGATTTTGATGGAATTTGCTGTTTTACTACTAATTCTGGAGTAATTTCCGGTGACACGATTGGTATAGCAGCTAAAATTTCATCTTGAGTTTCTTCAAATGGATTTTTAGCTTCTTCAAATGGATTTACTGGTTCTTCACTAGAATAGTCCTCATCAAATACACTTCCAGACATAATTATTCACCCATCATTGCTTCCCAAAGTGATTTTCTAGGCATATCTTCCGGGTTGGACAAACCTCTTTCAATAGCATCACTAATTTGATCCTGAGTAAACAGAGCATTTGTAATATTTCCAGATTTATCTTCAATATGGCATGGAAAATATACTAATGATGAACCAAATTTACGATCTTTGTTCATAACTTCTTCTTGTAAAACAATTTTACTCTTCATAACTCCCCCGTTAATGGAAATAATCATAAAATGAATCGATATTTCGAGTATCATATAAATATGGTACTACGATACGATATAATATGAAAAATTCTGTTTGAATTGAACAATCTTCATGTAAATATGGACGTATAAAATGACTTAATAAATGTAAAGTCGATATAGCGTGCTCTTTATCACAGGAAGATAGCTCCTTGAATATCTGATTTATAATGGTATTGGCATACTTTGTTAAAATAGGGTGAATATTGCGTAATAATGTCTTCGATATCGTGGGTACGTTGTTTATTTGCAAGATTTGAAGATATTCTTGAGTAAGAATCTTATGATTTACAAATTGTTTTTGACCTTCAACTAAAGAATATTGCAAATATCGATGTTTAACGCCCACTCCATCTAATAAATCTTCTATTTTAAAGATAATTGGCTTGTTAAACACCAATTTAAATTTATTTGCCGGAATTGTTTTACTTCTTGCATCAACTTTCTTGATAACTTGGTTCAAAAAGTGATCTTTATCAATTTCTGCTAGATATAATTCTTTCGAAAGTATCTGTTTCACTTCAATTGGATCAAAATTGTTATCAATATATTCAACAGTATTGTAATGTTGAAATATAACTGCATCAAATTTCAGAGTTCTAGTGTCAACATGATGTTGCAATACATAACTTACAGTATAATTCACTAAACTATTGACAGTTTGCTTAAATACTGCTGGAGATTGCACATTTATTGAGTTACTAGATAGAAATGATGATGGTGATAATTTAATTGCATACGCCATAATCAAGAATTCAATGATTTTTAACGTTATAAAATACGTTTTATTGTCATTTGAATAGTTTGTTACAATATATATCAATTGTCTAACCAATAATCTTAGTTTAGATATATATTCTTCTTGATTGAAGTCAAAACTCTTAAGTATGTGTATTAAATCACTGTGATTATCTCTTGATATTTCAATTAATTCTTGATTAATCAACGGTGTTAGATGAATTGTTACAGTAGTCTTCTCAAAATCAAAGCATAACTTCTCACGTTGTGATTTAGATAATATATGAGATATACGTTTACTTATATAATATGAACATAATGGGTTTGGGCTGAGTTTAAAGCACTCCAATAGCAGAGTTACTTCATCAGCATTCTCTACATCTTCAACTTCAACTTCAATATCTTCATTATTTTGAATTTCAGTTTCATTATTATCGTCAGCTTGATGTGCAACTGCTGGTGCTGCTTGTTTTTGAACTAAAACTGCCAGATTCATTCTGACCATCTCATATGTAGTAATAAACTGGTTAATGAAATTATTAATTCTAAAAATATCTTGATATGGTAAATACAATGTTAATGTTTGAATATTAATTGTATGATTAACCATATCGTTAGGTACTGATTGTAATAATTGAGAAAAGTACAAAAAGTACTGTTCAGCTTGATTGAGAGACAATTTCTCAGATGCAATCATTTCAATAGGTAGCATCTTAATAAAATTTTGATTTGATGAATTAGATTCGAAAGATTGAATAATGCTCGCTGTCAATTGACCCTTAAATTGATATACATGAATATGTAATTCAAGAACATCATTAATAGGTTCAAATTCCAATCCAATAACACCTTTAAATTGCTGCTGATTAATTAAAATATACCTGCAGGGTATCATAGATTCCAAACTCCTCTAGTAAAAGTACTATTATTTAGTAAAACAAGAATAACCTCCGTTGTATTTATTATATATGTATATTCTTATTGAAAACAAAATGTTTATAAAGATATAAATCTATTACATTACTTTTTTTTCAGCTTAGTTATATAGATATAAAAAATATGAACCCCTCTCAAAAAAGAATAAAGGTTGTCTATTAAACGTTTTTTATTTAATATTAACGGCAACCTTTATTCAATCTTTTTCAGGAGAATTATATGAGTCTGCCAATAAATTACTTTGCAGCTAAACCTCGGTTCTTTAAGGAGCGAGAGATAATTCCTATGGTCAAACGAGATATTATCTCATGTGACATAGATAAAGAAAATGGATTTACTATAATAAAACTAGTGAATTCAACATCAAAATCTGGTAAAATATATAAGCTTGAGATGCAATTATTTACTATTGGTTCAATCGCAGCTTCAACACAAATTAAAGTGAATTGTGATTGTCCAAGCTTTCTATATCAATGTAAGTCACTATTAAATACCAGAGATGCAGTATATGGCCCTACTGAAGTTACTAAGCTTCCAAAGAAATTCAACAAGCCATACGTTTGTAAACATTTATATTCTGCTTTAGTATTATTAATGAGATTGAATAACGTAACTACAATTAACCCTGTAAGGAGGACTTAATGGACAATCCAATTGTCAAAGTTAAATTAGATCACAGTATTAAACTTAATTATCTTATGTGTGCTACTGGTGATCGTGGAACAACTGTTAGTACAAATGGAAAAACTCTATTAGCTTTAGGAAGGCTATATGAAATTCCAATCGATTTACCAACAGAAGATAAGTTAGATAACTATAATGTTATCAAATTATATGGCAATTATGCAGAAAAGATAGATATCAAGAACATCCGAAACGGTGTTGCTATCGTTCAAGCATTAGTTCATAATACCCTCATTGAAAATGGGGATGAATTCGGATATTTACTGTAATTTTCAATCGGTGCAATTAATGAATATTCAGATGGAAGATTTGAATGTAGTTACAAGTGATAAACTATATCTTGATCATCATTATGAAAAAATTGATGAAGAAGGTATACTAAGTCAAAAGATATTTGGTCCAATAAAAGCTTGGAGATGTGAATGTGGAAATCTAAATAGTAAAATACTGTATGAAAATATTAGATGTGAGAAATGCCATGTATTATGTGCAGATCCAGATCTACGATACAAGACGTTTGCTAAGATTAAACTTCCATTTCCAATTTATAAAAATTCTGAAAGTAGTAAAAGAAAATTATTAAAGCTCGCTGGTGATCATAAGAATATACTTGATCCTCAGCAAATGGATCGTAATATTGAACAATCTTTATTTATTGAATTTAAATTAAGTAAGCATAAAGGTGGTCTTTACCCTAAATTAACAGATAAATTTAGTATTGATTGTTGTGTTCCGGTAAGAATTACTGGTACATATTCATTATACTTAGCACTATTTGTTGGTTGGAAAATAATGGGTAATACTGAATGTAATAAGTTATTGAATCATTGTTTTTCATATGACATATTGGTAACTCCTCCAAAAGCAAGAGAAGTTAGTATTCAGATAAAGAAAGGCAAACGTGAGCTTGCAGTCAATTCAATAAACGATCATTATTGTAAATTATTGAGAACTGCTTCATTTGATTGGCCAAATATAACAGATCCAGAAGAAATGCGGAATGAATATGTTACTTTGGCTGAAGAGATTAATAAGACTGGATTTAGTAAAGAAGGTGGTTATTATTTAGATCATTACCAAGTAATAAATAATGATGAATTAGTCTGTCGATACCAATATCATGTTAATAAAATATATACTGAAATTGTAAATTCACTTGCAACTAAAACTGGATATATTCGAAAAGATTTTATTGGTAGATCGATTGATTTTTCAGCTAGAGCCCACATTGTTTCAGACCCATCGTTAAGAGGGTATGAAATATCAATATCGAAGTTAATCTTTATTAAACTGTGGTTTATTGAATATTTATACTTTATTAAAGTTATATTAGATAAGCAACAAGACTATACTAAATTATTATCATATGTTGAATTCACAAACATGTATGTTAATTTAGATAAGATTAATCATATTGATGAATTTATCGAATGGTCATTTAACGACGATGAAGATAGTTTAAATAAGCTTGTCTTTATCAATCGCCAGCCAACATTGTGGCGATATGGATGTCCAGCAATGAAAGTTGTAAAGGTTGTTGATTCAGACACTATCGGATTATCTAATTTAACGCTTGAAATGCTTAATGCAGATTTCGATGGGGACACCGTAGCCTGCTACAGAATTCACGATAATACTGCTTTGCAAGAACTTGAAAGTAAAGCATATATGAAGCATGAGGTAACTTATGATCATAATGTGTCGATGCTCCAAAAGTGTAGATTAGAAGCAATATATCCGATATTTAAACTGTTAAGTTGCAAGATAGATCGAAAGCAAGATACATATCCATGTTTGGATTTGAAAAGTTTACCTGTAACATTCGATCATACATTATATTTAAACACACCAATTAAGATAAAGAATAAAATCTACTCTTATGGTGTGTGTCTTTTTAACAAATGGTGTGACTTTGAAAAGATTCAAATAACTGAATTTAAAGGTGCAGAAGAAGTCTCTCGGTTAATATTTCAAGATAGTATTGAAAAGAATGAATTCAATAACAGAGTTCATAATTTATCTAAACGTATGTTTTGGTATGCTTCAATACATCCAGAATTAGCTTTAACATTATCATTAGATGAATTTAATGCTATTGATATTGAAAAGTATAAAATTTTAATGACAAAATTACCGGATAATCCTCATATCGGTCAACATGTATATAAATACATAATGGATGGTGTATATGAAGCTATTCCAGATGATTTTAAATTGAAAGCTCTACTTGAAATTAAAGTTAATAAAACACAACTATCTAGATTACTATGTGGTATTGGTTATATTGCAGATAGTAATAACATTATCGATTCCAAACCAATCACAGCTTCAATTATGAGTGGATTAAACGAGAATACCTTCTTTCAAACTGTATCTGGTACTAGAAAAGGATTGGCAGATAAAGCTAATGTTACTCCAGAATCAGGATATATTGAACGAAGTATGACTGTAAATTTATCTCCAGTTGAAATTGGATTAGATGATTGTGGGACACACTTAACATTTAACATTACAATATTAAGTGAAAGTCATGCAACTTCTTTACGAAATAGATATCATATGAAAGATGATGTATTGCATTTATATGAACCTGAAGATTTAAAATCTGAAGTTGGTAAATCATATTCATTTAGATCACCAATGTGTTGTGCAAATCCAGGATTTGGTATTTGTAGTACATGCTTTGGTAAATATGAAGGAATAAAAAGTAAACATGTTGGAATTATTGCTGGTCAATCTATATCGGAACGTTTAACTCAACTTACAATGAGAACGTTTCATACTAGTGGATCGTGTGATCTTCCAACAAATCCAGAAGTTATTAAGATTATTAAAGCTCAAATGATTGATATTGTAAATGATACTGCTACAAAAACATCAATTCTGAAATTTACACCAACATTAACAATGACCCAGATTGATTTGTTTTCTGAAATTGATGGGTTTGCTACTTATCAACACAATGAAAGTATTACTGAGTTAACATATTATAATATTTACAAAGTAGAAAACCGAGATGTTACTGCAATTATTAAAGATATGAAAAAGTTAACACAAGCTGAATCTGGTAAACTTACACCAATATCAGATGTGTATGATCGTTTCATAACTAATGCATTATCTGTTGGTCAGATCTATTCGACATTTGTAGAGATTGTATTATGTAACATGTATATCACAAAGAATAAAGAAATTTTAAGATATGCATTACAGCACAATGTTAATGCTATACCTCATAAGAAATTGAATATTATGAGATTACATTCTGTAATTTCTAAGTTATTGGGTTTATTATATGAACCTAATAGTCAATCGATATGTGAGTTTGCAAACACAACAAACCCTCTACCAATAACTGCAAATACTGTATTAGAACGATTTTGGAACGAATTGTAATTGTGATTGTGGGGGTAACTCCCCACGTCAATTAAGGAAAAATATGAACTTACTTGTACGAGAAACAAATGAAAGTGTTGTTCGTCATTTCCGAGTTCAACAGTACATGCTATATAAAGAATTAATTCAAACTAGCATGTTATACTTGTTTGGACATGGACTGGACTATGATGATGAATATTACGATGTTGATGAGTATCCGGTGAATATTAAAACGGATAGTACATATCGTGGTGATAATTATTATGCTGCAGATTTACTAACCATTAAATTATTTCCAAGAGCTATAACCACTGATTATTTTCTATATGCATATATGCCAAAGTTAGTTGAAGAGACATTCTTCAGACTTAATGGTAATTATTTTATACCATTGTTATATATAACCGATGAGCCTATTGTTAAGAAACCAAAAAGTGTTGCAATATATTCACTGTTCCATCCAATGACATTATATGTTGGTGACAATCGTGTAACGTTCATGCGCGATAACTACGAATTAGTAGATTTTATTCAAGTATTAGTTTACGATTGGAATGATAGTGATATATTCAAATTAGAAAAATATGGATTGACATTTGACCCAAGTAAAGACAAAGAGCTATATGATTTATTTGCAAAAAAGTTAAAGTGCGATCCAAATCCAGCAGAAATTAAATTGAAAATTAATAGATTGATATTTGACAATTGGACATATGAATTATATGAAGAATATTATGGCCTACCACCATCAATCGATACACTTATTAAAATAGCGTTTGACAAATTAATTAGAAACGAAACAAAAGCTTTTAGTAGTCTCTATAGTAAACGCTTAACATTTATCGAACCATTAATGAAAGGATTCTTCAAACAAGTATCCTTTGTAACAAATCAATTATTGAAAGGTAAGCAGCACCATTCATTAATGATGCCCAAGAATGGATTTGCCCAACATTTTCTTAATGCATTGAACAATCAAACGTTCTATGATACAGTTAATGGGTTTAGTTCTATTATTGGACACAAAGCCACGTTCAAAAATCCAGCTGCACAAAGTGACTTACCAAGTTCAATATCTGAACTACATGAAAGTCATAAATATCGAATTTGTTCAAATACAATATCGAGTCAAAAACCTGGTGAAATGATTTCACTAGTTCCAGATCAAGATATAAATATGCGATTTGGAATCTTTAAAAAGCAACAATATGATATGGAGCATTTTACTATATGAGTAATAAATTATTTACTTCATGCAACTTGTGCTCTATACCATTCTTAGGGCACACAGACTCAACACGTTTACAAATGAGTTCGAAACAACTTAACCAGACTCTTACACATCAAAGTTGTGAAGTTCCAAAAGTCATTGGTGCTGATTTTAGACACTTAACAAGTAACTCAATGTTATTTAAATTAGATGCTCCTTGTGATGGTATGATCCAATATCAAAACGATGAGATTATGATTGTATTATATAATCATAGCGATGGTGAAACATTAAAGACTTATGAAACACCAGTGGTTCGTGTTTGTTCTGGATTGTATTCAACTACACTTCGGTATAGAAGAGAATTAGGATCATTTAAGAAAGGTGATATTCTTTATGAATATGATGCCTTTAATTTTGGATTGCCTACATATGGATACAATGCTTGGACAGCATATGTTCCATTCTTCGGGTTTAATCACGAAGATGCCGTTGTTGTATCTGAGTCTTTTTGCGCTAAAGCTAAGAGTACTAAAAGTCAGTTAATTACAATTCCAATATATACACAAACATTATTTAAGAATACATATCCAAATTCATATCTAGGATTCATTCCAGAAGTTGGACAGGAGATTGATGGTAATACATTACTATTGCAAAGTATTCCAGACAGTAAACATGTATTACGAATGTTAAAAGCATCAAATGTTATTGACTTTACATCTATTGTTAATAATAAGTTGTATTTTAAACCAACACCAATTCAAAGTCGGATTAAAAATGGAAAAGTAATTGATATTAGAATTCATAAGATTACTAAAAATATAATGATGATTGATAAACAGTTACAATTAGTTCTGGAAACAGAATATTATAACTATTTAGAAAAAGTCAAAGGTATTATTGGTGATTTAGATAATCTGTATCAGAATAAAACATTTATGCATGAAACTTTAAGTTCCCATTATATGATGGAAGGTAATTCTGTTAAGGGAACAGATTTCAATTTGCATAACCTACTTTACGTTATTGAAATTAAATTAGCTAAAGAATCAACAACACATCTTGGTGATAAACTAGCAAATCGATATGCAAACAAAGGTATTATTTCATTAGTATTACCTGATGAGTTAAGACCAATAGCTATGAAGTCGAAGAAACCGATCGATATTATGGTTGGTCCGATTAGCGTAATAGCACGCATGAATTACGGTTAATAAGTACTGAGCCGCCTCATATAGTAATGTATGTTGAATAATCTCGTGAATTCAGGGAAACTCTAACCATTAAGTTGAAGACAATCCTGAGCCAAGCCTGAAAAGGAAGGTGCAACGACTATTCCGAAAGGAAGTACACTCAAGTGAGTGGAAGCGCGAGATACCCTCTCCTACCAAGGAGGTAATTATGAATCAAAAACCACGTATACACCAATCCGATATCATTAGGTTCAATAGTAAAATATTAATCCAAGATAGCGGTTGTTATCATTTTGATGGTTGTTCAGATAAAGATGGATATGGTTTATTTCAAGTAGATGGATTTCGAATGAGAGCTCACAGGTTTTCATATATTATTTATAATAATATGCAATTTCCAGCAGATGAATTATTTGTATGTCATACTTGCGATAATCCTAATTGTATCAATCCAAATCATTTATTCTTAGATACACATTTAGGAAATGAAAATGATAAAACTCAAAAGAATAGAAGACCTAAAGGTAATGAACTTAATCGTTCAGATGTATTGAATGATGACATAATATATCAATTAATCATTGACATCTATAATAATAAATATAGTTGCATTAATGAAATTGAATTTAAATTAGGTGTTCATCGAGATACAATATCCGATATTCTTAAAGGTAAAACTTGGAAACATATTACAAATCAATTATCTGTACCATTACAAACAATCAAAGATATAGTTATACAAAAAACTAAATTGAAAACTAAAATGACAGGACAGTTAATCTTAGAAATTAAACAAGATTTAAAATTAGGATTAACTCAGAAATCAATTTCTGAAAATAGAAATATTTCTAAAAGTGTTATTGGAAGGATTTATCGTGGAGAAACATATTCTCATATTAATTGAGAGGGTAATGATATAGTCTAGTCTGCATAGAAATATGTAGCAGTGTATAATTTCTACACGGATAAGAATTAACGACTCTTATTGAATATAACGCAGATTCCAGAAGGATTTTTATCTAAAGTAATTTGTAAAGTTGAAGATGAGATTAAGAAAGATCCAGATTCAATACCATTCTGGCTAAATAAACTTTCAGATGTAGCTGGTCTATTAAATGACCCACTATATTCTGAACGAATTATGCACCTAAGTAGTTCAATTGATCACGATCCAATCATGAAGAACGAATTCATGAGTAGTGTCAATGATGTAGGATTATATTTTGAAGCTCCAAACTTCGCCAACTTTAAAGATGATGAGTTAAACTCATTTGTTAAAAGAAATTTTGACATTAAAGCTAACGAAGACCTATTATATAAACGTGAGATGATTGAATATATGCACGAACAAATGGGATTAGGCCGAGAAGAAATGGACTGGTTCTATAATTCAAACGCATGTGTACAATTACCAAATAAGGATATAATAGTCAAAGACATACTAGCTATGCCTGTTTATATGTTAAAACTGAAACAGGAAGCATCATCCAAATATTCATCGCGAGATTTTGGATCTTACAAATCAAGTAATCGTCAACCTCAACAAGGGAGAAGTAAAGGTGGCATTATTGCTCAAGGTAGTAGGTTAGGTCATATGGAGTTTGAAATAAGCTCCTTCATACAGTAATGTATGTCGAATAATCTGGTGAATTCAGGGGAACTCTAACCATTAAGATGAAGACAATCCTGAGCCAAGCCCATCGTTATGGGAAGGTGCAACGACTATTCCGAAAGGAAGTACACTCAAGTGAGTGGAAGCGCCAGACATCCTAAATATGTAGGAGACTACATATGTTAATTCAAGAACACGATATAAAAAGATTTAAAACGAAAATTATAAAACGAAAATATTGGACACATATTTAGGATGATGATATAGTCTAGTCTATATGGAAACATATAGCTGCATAGAAGTTATATGCGGAGAGAGATTAACGACCTCTCTTGAATACAACGTTGATGCGTTACTTGCACACGGTGTTAATACTGCTACTAAAGAACTTCGCACGGTTAAGAATGAAAATAAGGATCTAAAACGCGATCTGATTATTCAGATGACAAATTCTGGTGAGTATGACATGCCAGAAGCTAAAAGTAAGAAAGTTTCACCAATTAAAGAAATTATTGCAGCTCAGATATCATTCATCAATTCATAAATTAAAAAGGAGAACACCATGGGTATATCTTGTACTTGTGTAGGTAACTTGGGAAAGGATGTTGAAATTAATTATGCTCAGTCTGGATTTGCATTTGGCAAAACCAGTATTGCATGTCGAATTCCAGCTAAAGATAAAGAGACTGGACAGATTGGTACTACCGAATGGATGAATTTAACATTCTTAGGTAAAGCTGCAGAAAATGCTGCTCAAGTACTTTATAAAGGTTGTAAGTGTATGGTTACAGGCTATATTCAGACCGAAGAGTATCAAGACCAACAAGGTCAAACCATACGTACACATAAACTGATGGTCCGCGATTGGGAACCATTAAGCCCTAAAGCTGAAAATCCTAATCAACAAGGTGGTGGACAACCTCAAGGTCAACAAGGTGGTTTTGGTGGACAACCTCAAGGTCAAGGACAACAAGGACAACAAGGACCACAAGGAGCACCACAACAGAACTTTAGTGGTCAAGGTGCTAATGGTCCAGCTGCATTTAATCCTGGCCAACAACAACAAACCCCACAAGGTGCTCCACAACAAACCCCACCGTTTAATCCAAATCAACCTGGACAACAAGCTCAACCTCAACCTCAAGCTCAAAATCCAGCTCCACAGAATAATCAAGGTGCTGGACAAGGTTTTGGTCAAGCCGGTGGTCAAGGAACTGGAACGGACGTGCCATTCTAATGAATATACAAAAACACTCAATCTACCAGATTAGTGTTCCGTTTGAAACTGTAGTGACTGAGGATTCTTATATCTTCAGTCGCTACATCATGCTTAATTGTTTCACAATAGAAGATATAAATCATGTCAATCTTGAAATTGAAGAGGCATATGAAATTAAAGGTGTTAAACCTAGTAATAAATTACTTCGAATTGTCAATACAACGATATTTAATGAGCGTGAAATCAATGGTTCACTCCATATGATGTTAAATGGATTAAGTAAGAATGAAGTTACTGGAACTACTGAAACAGTTTTTGCAATCACATTATTTTCAGAACTACTTACTAAATTAAATAGTGAAGATAAACTTAATTATATTCAAGAATATTTTCCAGAATGGGATATTGACCAGTTCATTAATGAACCAACTATACCTGGAAAACTATCTAAATTAAATAGAATGCAACAGGAGATAAAAGATGAACCGAACTAATCTCATTATTGGGATCATCGTTGGGATCATAACAATTATTGGAAGTTCATTCGCATTTGATAAACGGTATGCTAAAGCAGACCAATTTGAATCCCAACAACAACAAATACACATAACTCAAGTTAGTATCCAAGATATTGTATTGCAACAAGAAATACAGATGCTTCGTGAAGAAATACGAGATATCTATAAAAATATTAAATATGAGGGGCGTAAAACACCTACAATCAATGAACAATTACAAATTGATAAACTCAAAAATAGAATTAATGATTTGCAAGATAAACGCAAGCAGAACTTTAAACAGGTATCATAATGAAACAAATTCGAATTTATACTGATGGTGCATGTTCTGGAAACAACAATAAGAATCATGACAGTTCTGGAGGTATTGGAGCTGTCATGTCTTGGAATGAACATGAAAAGGAAGTTTCATTTGGATTCAATTCAACAACGAACAATCAAATGGAACTATTGGCTCCAATTGTCGCATTAACTAATTTAAAAGAACGATGTGATGTACTAATCTTTTCTGACTCAGCATATGTTGTAAATGGCTTTGAAAAGAAGTGGATTGTTGGATGGAAAAAGAATGGATGGAAAAATGCATCTGGTAAAGATGTTAAAAACCAAACATTATGGAAAGCGTTAGATCGACTTGTTAGAAAACACAATGTTAAATTCAAACATGTAAAAGCTCATTCTGGAATTAGATTAAATGAAAGGGCTGATGTACTTGCAGTCAGAGGAAGTAAAGTTCCTAAAAAGTATGATGTAGATAAATTCTTGAAAGAACTAATGGTAAAGGTTAAATAATGAATGAATCAATAATTGATAAATCGATATTATATAGTGATGAAAATCGAATTGACCAATTGGAACAATTAATCGACCATCACGATCATCAATATTGGGTTTTACACGAACCTCAGATTTCAGATCCAGACTATGATAATCTCATTAAAGAATTATCTCGTCTAGATCCAAACAATAAACGAGTCACCAAAATTAATACTACCGTTACTGGAGCTGGTAAAGTTAAACACTCCAGACCAATGCTATCATTAGATAAAGTATATAATGATAATGATTTAAATAAATGGTTAGATAAAACCTCAAGAACAACCACTGAAGGTTATCATCTTGAACCAAAATTAGATGGTCTATCAGCAGATAGAAATAATAGTATACTGGCAACCCGTGGTGATGGAACTATTGGAGAAGATATTTCCAATAAAATTGCAATCATTACTGTTGAATCATTAGATTATAATGGTCCAATGGCTAATGATCCAAATCCAATTCGACGTGGTGAAATTGTCGTATCTAAAGAAGCATATGAAAAATATAAGGATGTTGTCCTTAAGGGTGATGGAACTAAATATAAGACCCCTCGTGGTATGTGTAGTGGTTTAATTAATCAAGATGATGTAGATTTGTCTTTAACGGCAATTTTAACATTTGTTGAGTTTAATAAATTTGGTGTTAAATATTTCGATTTACAACTCCGTGATTTAAATTTCTTGGAGATGTTAACAAATATGAAGGATTGGGATTATCCAACTGATGGGTTAGTAATTAAACTTCTCGATATGGAATATTCTGATAGTTTAGGATTTACATCACACCATCCACGTGGTCAGATTGCCTATAAAGGTGCAAATCCATCCGCTACAACAAAATTACTTGATGTAATTTGGAGTGCTGGAAAGAATAAACTTACTCCAGTTGGTGTGATTGAGCCCGTTGAAATTGCTGGTGCTATTATTACGAGAGTTTCTCTGCATAACGCCAAGAACATTGTTGATAGAGATATTAATATTAATGATGAATTGACAGTAGAGCGTGCTGGAGAAATAATTCCATACGTAGTTGCAGTATCACCAGCGGTAGATAGAAAACGAATTGAAATCAATTTCTGTCCGGATTGTAGTATGGATGTCGTGTATGAAGAACCAAATATCATATGCCAAAATCCAAACTGTGGTGGTAAATTGGCTAAACGATTAACTGACTCTGTAGCAAGATTAGGTTTTGAATATTTAGCTGGAGCTACTGTTGAAAAGCTTATTGATATTGGAATTGAAAACGTAGTTGACATATTAGATTTAACTAGAGCTGACATCTTTGAATTAGATGGATTTGCTGAAGCATCTACTGATAAATTATTTAATGAAATTCAACGAATACGAACTACTCCACTTGAAGATTGGAAATTTGCAGCATCTCTAAATATGAAAGGTATTGGTAAACGAGTATGTAGAAAAATACTTGATACTATGACTCTTGCAGAATTTAGAATGTGTGAAGTTGATGATCTTGTATTAATTGATTCTATTGGAATTGAACGAGCAATTGAAATATCAACATATTTTGATAACAATAACCGATATGTTGGAGAACTACTTAGAAGATTAACAGTAGTCAAAATTGAAACTGGAGAAACTAAACTGATTTGTTTTACTGGCAAAGCTGATCAACCAAGAGGTAAATTAAACCAACTTGCGGAATCTAAAGGATTAACTCCAACAAATTCAGTAAGTAAAGAATTATCGATATTAGTAACAAATAACTTAAATAGTAATTCATCGAAAATGAAAAAGGCTAGAGCTAACAGTACTATTCAAATTATGACATATGATCAATTCTATGACTTATGAACCGGAAATCATATACCACCACATTAATGTTACAAATGAAAGTGGTGAAACTGAATTCTTTGAGAACATAAGTAAAGATTTCATTGTTGTTGGAGTGGAAGTCACACTTCCACAATATGAAGAATACTGTATGATCTCAATTGATCCACAACACTCACCAAATCAACAAAATCAAATCACATCAATAGAGTATATATTTAACTTTCAAGATAGTATTCTTGAAGTAGTTAAGGAATTCAATAAAATTGTTTTAACAACGGTTAAAACTGATATTGACTCTATTGGAACGATGGCAATTATTACATTATTATTAAGAAATGAATTAAAATTAGATGGTGATTTAATTCTTAGATTAAAAGCAATTGCTAAATCAGATCGTCATGGTAGACGTAATTGGAAGATGCAAAAAGAAGATTATTTTCATTTTAATGACTATAACATATTCGGACTACCATCAGGATTGGCATACATGACTTCTGATCATAAAATAACTATTGATCAGAAGGTTAAGAATGTAATATCATATTTAATTACAGGAACATTCAAAACGTTAAATAAATATAACAATCTTGTGTATAATAATTTGAAGCAATCAAATAAAAATACATCACTGAAAATTATAGTTCCAAAGAAACTATGCTTTGTAGAATCAAAACATAGAGGAGGTATTGCATATGGATATAAACAAACATCATGTGTAATAGCTAAAAATCCAAGCTTTAGCTTTGGTCAAGAACCAAGTAAAATCATTGGAACAAAAATAACTATAGCTCAATATAGTGATTCTAACTTTATCGATTTAAATAAAGTTAGATTTGAGTTAAACCAGATTGAGCCTGGTTGGGGTGGATCTAATGTAATTATTGGATCCCCATTAACAAAACCTACTACAATTTCTAATGAGCAAGTAATCGCGATTTGTAAGAAACACTTACTATAAACCAATGTGGAAGAGATACGTTTGTATCTCTTCCCTTTTTATTAATTATGGAACATTATGGAACATTCAACACATAAATACGAATTTGAAATATCTGTATTTGGTGAAACCCATTCTGATGTTTCATCAATGTCTACAATTAGATGCCCTTTAGTTCATACTGCTTCATATACTATTATAAATTTACCATTGCGAACAATTGTATATTTGGTAATGCAATCTGAAATTGAGCAAGGAAAATATCCAGAAGTTGAGATTACATGCCATGTATTAGATACATCAAAACCATCGGCAAATTCTGGAGGAATTAAGGTTGGTGATCGAATTGAAGAGTTATTCAAAAAAACATTTGTAGTATTAAAATGTACAACTCATGAATATGTAACAAAAGAAGCTAATAAAATAAATGCAGCATTAGTATTAGTTCACCCAGTATTATTATATTTAAATACTGTTAATTCATATAATAAAATTTTATTAGGTAAGACTGCATTGGACATGGTTGAAGACTATGAAATGCATCTAAAAAATACATATGGTGACATATTTGAGTTTAAGAAAGTAGGTGAAAACCATGAGAAGAATGATCATGATTATGAACAAGTATTAATTAGATTAGAAAATGATCTAAATATTCCTGGTTGGATTCTTCAGACATATAAACCATTCAATACACCAGCATTTTATTTTTTTGATGATTTCAGAATTGATGATAAATCGAAAAAAGATATAACTGCTTATCTTATCAATCTTGGTGATAAAAAGAAATTTGATAAGAAGACAACATTAGATGCTCCAGATATAT
>Ga0164315_10000883_pt1 | contig 21929 bp, 22 predicted proteins | sample GuaBasSedimGuay6_FD_113737 | JGI IMG/M metagenome (GOLD analysis project Ga0164315, IMG submission 113737) | Subseafloor sediment microbial communities from Guaymas Basin, Gulf of California, Mexico - Guay6, Core 4569-2, 0-3 cm | ecosystem: Environmental > Aquatic > Marine > Hydrothermal vents... | reverse complement strand
GCAATTTCAGGACGTAGAACTTCGGTATCCAGAATATTATCAGCTTTAAATTCAATGGTTATTGGTGCTTTATTAAAAGGTTTAATGTTTAATCCTGTATTTAGCAAAGTGTATGAAGGTGCAGCACCCCAATCACTTAAATACTTTAATGAGCTTGTAAAGCTGAGTTGCGGTATTATGTTCCAATTTAACCCTAAACTAAACATGTGATTATAGGTGAAAAGATTAGTTTCACTGGTTTCTGTATCACAACCCTTTGTGTAAGCATATCCGGCAAAGGAGTGAAAATGATTTTTAATGATAAATTTGGTATTTATTTCTAGCCCACAATAACTTGATGTGCCTGTATTCATGTTTATTTTCATTTCCGGGTCAGCAGGTGAATCAACTCTTTTAATCTGATCAAAAATTTTCGTACGAAAAACATTAACATCCACTTGAAATCCTTTATAAATTCCCATGACAACAAAATCATATGATTGACTTCGCTCTGGCAATAGATTTGGATTACCAATTACTCTATGAGAAAACACTTCTTTCTCAAAATAGGTAGGTACTCTAAATGAATTTCCGTAAATAAGCTTTAAGGCAATAAATTTTACTGGTTTATATGTTAATGCCAATCTGGGTGAAAAGTTATCAAGAATTATATCATCATATTTTGACACAAAATATCTTCCCCCATAGAAAAAGTTAAACTGTTTCAAAAACTCAACATTTCCATTTAAGTAGGCAGCAAACTCATCCGTCCAAATATTGTCCCTACCCACATCATAAGCATTATATTGTGATTTAAACCTACGGCCTATGAAGTGGTTATAACTTACACCAGCTATATTTTTCCATTTGGTGTTTGGAATATATGAAAACTCTATATCATTATAGAAACCATTAGCAGAGTACTCCCAATATCCATCAGGTAAATTTTTTACATTATGCCAACTATTGTAATTGCTACGCAGGTGGATTGCGGTTTTATCCGTAAACGAATGATTATATTCAATACTACTAATAGTTACCAACTCGTGATTTGGTTCGGTAACCAGTCTGCCAATAGAATCGTCAATACTTGTATATATTCTCTTGAATTCCCGTGTTCTAACCGCATCTTCTGCCCGGTTGTAAAACTGGAAATGGAATTTAAAATCACCATAACCCAAATTAACAGCCATTGAATTACCTTTATATTCTTTGGTAAAATTCAGGACATTACCCTCTTCATCATTATAGCTTAATTTTTCACCATCTAAATAATTAATATCTGCAAAAAGACTAAAACTCACCTTTTCATTACTGTAAAGAATAGAGCTTTCGCCATGTAATGTATTAAATGAACCATATTTTAAACTTCCCGAAGCAGAAACAGGGTTTTCATCCAAATAATCCTCCTTTTTCGAAATAATATTAATTAGTCCATTAATTGCATTGGATCCATACAAAACGGAATTTGAGCCTTTTACAATTTCAATCTTTTCAATAGCACTTAATGGAATTACCTGAAAGTCGAAACTACCATGATAAGCATTTAGAATAGGTATCCCATCAATTAAAAGTAATGTATTGGTATTGTAATTAACCAGTGTGTTGCCACGAATAGTGGTTGTGGTAAAAAAATTTGCTTCACCATTTATTGAAGACATTCCTGTAGCATATTCCAGGACTTCCTGTAGAGTGTTAAAATTCAGAAACTGTATTTCTTCCTTAGTGATAACCTGTATTGATGTTGAAGTTTCAAGTATTCTTTCAGGAATTTTTGCAGAGCTTACTACCTTAATATTCAATAATTCTTCAAATGAAAAATCAAATAGGTCAATAGTATCTTTATTTTGAGAAAAAGCATAGCTTGAAGTGCAAAGGCTAAAAATTAAAATAATTATTGGTTTATATATTTGCATTCAACTAAAATTAAAAGATGAGCTCAATACAAATATAAACAATCAATTCTTTTTTTCCAATTTTACAGCTGTTCCATAAGCCAATAGCTCGGCTGAACCCTGCATTACAGCAGAAGTGGTAAATCGCAGACAAACAATACCATCTGCACCCATGTTTGTTGCCTGTTCCATCATTCGGTCCAGTGATTGTTCTCGTGATTCAGCAAGCATTTTTGTGTATTCGGTAATTTCGCCACCGACAATAGTTCGTAAACTGGCCATAATATCTTTACCAATATGACGGGCACGAATAGTGTTACCTTTTACCAATCCCAGCGTTTCAATTATCTGAAAATCTGCAAATTCATCTTGTGTTGTTACTAAAATTTTTTCCATGATAAATCTTAATTCTATGTGTTTTCAATATAAAATTAACTAACCTGCAATATTTGTTTATTATATGACATAATCAACACAATACAGTGTTTTTGTCATTTTTTATGAATGAAGCAGGCTAATTATAATCAGGCAACGAAATAGCATTTTAATACGTATTGTGAGTTACAGCTTACATGTTTTAGTTGAACTTGCAACCCGTAACTTGTAACAATATTATGACGTTTATATAAATATCTTACTAATTTAAACAGCAAATAAGTAAAAACAAACCCCCAAATATCTTATTTTTCCACATTATCTGAATAATAATCATCCTCCTTATTCTCCAAACGATCTTTAACTACCTTGGCAAAGAGAAAACCTATCCCGACAATAGCAATAAACCCTATAATCCCAAAAGGGAAAGCAGCAATCATTCCGGCAAGGATAGCAATTAGCCAGCCCGCAGCAGCAACAGACAATAAAATATATCCAACCCGTTCCATAATGTTGTTTTATAGTTTAAAGCAAGATACAAAAAAAAATAGACTTTCAATTTATTTAAGAAGTATAAATTATAAAAGTAATTGCTTATTTTTGCAAACTAGAAATTGAAAATTATAATCTAAAAATAAAAAATTATGGTAATTGAAGTAACTGATGCAAATTTTGAAGAAGTTGTACTTAAATCTGACAAACCGGTAATTGTTGATTTTTGGGCAGTTTGGTGTGGCCCATGTAGAATGGTAGGTCCAATTATTGAAGAAATGTCAAATGAATATGATGGTAAAGCGGTTATGGTAAAAATGGATGTAGATGCAAATACGGCTACACCCGGTCAGTTTGGTATCAGAAATATCCCAACCATGTTATTCTTTAAAGATGGCAAACAGGTTGATAAACAGGTTGGTGCTGTACCAAAGAAGACCTTGGCAGCAAAACTTGATGCTTTGTTATAATCTTGTCATTAAATTGTCATTGGTAGTCATTAAATTGTCATTAAAAAACATAAATTGACTATCAATGATAACGAAGTGAAATAACCACTTAATGACAGCGAAGCAAAATGACTACTAAATGACAGCGAAGCGAAATGACTAATAATGTAAAAACCACCCTCGACATCCAAAATTTTCAGGAATTTGATAATTTGGAATTTCTTGCAAAACAAGTGGTTGAAGGATTTATCACAGGTTTGCATAAAAGCCCATTTCATGGATTTTCTGTTGAGTTTGCTGAACATCGCCTGTACAATAAAGGTGAACCTACCCGCCACATTGACTGGAAATTATTTGCCAGAACAGACAGATTATTTGTAAAACGATACGAAGAAGAGACTAATTTACGTTGCCAGATTATCATTGACACTTCCTCGTCCATGTTGTTTCCTTATGGTGAAAAATTTCCTAAAAACAAGCTGTCGTTTTCGGTTATAATGGCTTCTGCATTAATTTACCTCTTACGAAAACAACGTGATGCAGTAGGATTAAGCCTTTTTTCTGATCAAATTGAAATACACACGGACACAAGACTTTCTACAGTACATTCAAAAAGACTGTACGCTGAATTAGGTAATTTGCTGAAAAAAGAAAATTACGAGCTAAAAAAAACAACTTCTGTAACCAGTGTACTTCATGATATTGCTGAATTAATTCATAAACGGTCACTGGTAATTATTTTCAGTGATATGATTGCAGAAGAAGATCCCGATGCTGTGTTTTCTGCATTACAACATTTGCGGTATAACAAGCATGAAGTTATTCTTTTTCATGTGCATGATAAAAAACACGAGCTTGAGTTTAAATATGAAAACCGGCCACATAAATTTGTTGACCTCGAAACCGGAAAAACAATTAAGTTAAACCCGAATGATGTTCGCCAATTATACAAAAAGCAATCAGTTGAATATTTTGAAGAACTTAAGGTAAAATGTGGTCAATATCATATTGATTTTGTAGAAGCTGATATTAATGCAGATTTTGGTGATGTTTTATCTTCCTATTTGATTAAGAGAAAGAAGCTGTATTGATATGTGCCAGAAATACAATTTAGTTTTGATGTATCTTTTCCCTGCTGTGTTTCCATCTGCGGTGTGACCAAAGATAATTTTCCGGCTTTTCTATAATTCGTTGTTCAAGCGTGCACATATATTTTTCTGTTATTTCACCCGTACTTGTATTAGTCGGGTTATCTTCAAGCATTTTTAATTTCACTTTATAGTACCCTCTTTTAACCCGTTGAACATCAAAATAAACCACTACTAATCGGTTTCTTCTTGCAAAAAATTCAGGGCCTTTCAAACATGCAGTATCCTGGTTAAGAAACTTCATCCAATGAGCACCTTTTGGATTATACGGGCTTTGATCCGCACCAAAAAAATAGCTCAGGGGCTTACCCTGTTTTTTACTTAACGCTTTTTTTACTTCTTGGCTTGCAATAAGTTCAGCACCCCACTTCATACGGTTCTTATGCATAAAAGTGTCAATGTGCTTGTTTGTCAAAGGTGTATAAAAAACATATAGCTTGTGCTTTAGTTTTAAAGGGGCAGCTATAATTCCCCACTCCCAATTAGCATAATGAGCTCCTACAGATACTACATCTTGTCCCTTTTCATACAAATTGTTCATAAGATCAGGATTAACAAAAATATACCTTTTTTGTAGGTTCTTTTTAGTAATTGTGAACCCTTTAATACCTTCCAGTAAAATATCACAAAGATTGTGGTAAAACTTTTTCATGATCCTTTTATGCCCTGTCTCTGATAAATGTGGAAAAGATTGCTCAATATTAGTACGGATAACCTTTTTCCGATAGGGTATTAAGTAATAAAATAGCAGATAAAACATGTCGGACAACAAATAAAGCATCCAAAAGGGTATCACAGCAAATAAACGTGTAAAAAGGAAAAATATGTAGTACGAAATGCGCATTAAGCTAGCTCAACTATTTTAATCCAAATTTACTACAAATAATAAATAAACCACTGTTAATCAATGATAAATTCTACTAATCGGTTTGTTTTTTATAATAAAATACCATTTTCTACAAATTTTCTATTATATTTCCAATAATTTAAACCAGCCGATATGAATAAAAAAAAATTAACGCTTACCGGGATTCTGTTTTTGCTTGCCTTATTTGCGTTTACTTACATTTCTGAAAAAAAACCGGTTGAAGAAAAATCAATTTCCATTGAAAAGGCATTGAACGAGGGAATTGTTTCCGCAGAATTTAGTGGAGCAGGTGGCCATTCAGGAGATGTAATTGATTTGGAATTAAAAAGCCTGATTCCAGTTGACACACTAATAAAAATTGAAGCAGGTCGACGATTGACTTCTGACGATACTTTGCTTCAGGACATACTAATTGTTAGAGAACTAGAATTATTTCTAGCAGCTAATGAAGTTAAAAGGCTTAAATTGTTTGGTTTCTGTTGCCAGGCAAGCAATGGTGGGCCAAAATTGGACTCAGGATTTAAAGTTGGTTTTATGGAAGATAGTTCATTTATTTACCTTGCCCGGTTTTTATCAAAATCAAATTTACCAATAGGTGTTATGCAAAGCGCTATTTGGGTATTGAGTGACAACCATGCCTTAAACTCTATCCATAACGATAATGAAAAAGACAGGGGAAAAATGAAAGGTCTATTTGGACTTTTAGCCTCAATTAAAGGTCTTGAATACAAGTATCCATGGTATACATTAAAGTACAAAACAGATACCAGCCGTGTATTCTCAGGCAGGCCTAACCAAATGTTCGCTGAAGTTGAATATTATTTAAGCCACCAAGGTAATGTTGATTTGTTTATTAAGGACTCCAATAATTTACTGGTAAAAAAAATATTTATGAACCGCCCACATCATCGTGGCGAATACAACTATCGTTTTACACTTGATGTTGCTAATATGCCAAAAGGGAAATACTACCTGCGTTTATATGCTGATAATCAGTTGAAGATGCTGAAAGAATTTGAACTCTAGGCTTTTAAGTTTCAAGGGGTTATCCGAAAAGTCGTCATTCCGAATGAAATGAAGGAATCCCTAAAATATAACACGTAGGTTTTCAAAAGATTACTTCTTCGTTCCTCATCGTAATGACGTTCATTATTTACTTTTCGGACAGCCTGTTAAACTCTTAGAACCTATATCTCTCAGAACTATTTGCAAATTACCATTTCTTTGTCTCAAAATATTTAATTAATCTATCTAAAATTGGTAGAAATGACTTTATTTTATAAGTTTACTTCAAAAACTTGTAATTATGAATACATTAACCTTAGCCAGCCTGTTTCTTATTATTTTTCAGTTGGGACTATTCGCTCAGGAAAAAGATACTGATGTTGATATTGAAAAACTATACAAAACAGTAACGAAGCAAAATGACAATTTAAGACACCGTTTAGATGAATTGGAAAAAGCGGTTGATGACATTTATTGGCAGAATAAGGTGGGTGATGTAGCCTATATAGATAAAGTATATATTTATGGCCCACCACTGGCAAAAGAAAAGAACCCGACAGCACAGGGTGCTGGGAATCCTGTTAAGTTCTGGGCGTATATTTATATCCCCAAAAACATTGAGCCTTCAAAAAAGTATCCCTTGCTGGTATTTCCACATGGCGGTGTACACAGTAATTTTGGAACCTATTATACACACATTATTCGCGAAATGATGGCGCAGGGTTATATTGTTATTGCCGCGGAATATCGTGGAAGTACCGGATACGGAGGAAATCATTACCGAAAAATTGATTATGGCGGACTAGAGGTAGAAGATGTGGATGCAAGCAGAAAGTACATGATTGAAAATTATGACATTGTGGATAAAAACAGGGTGGGAATTATTGGTTGGAGCCATGGCGGATTAATAGCCTTATTTAATGTTTATAATAATCCTGAAAACTATAAAGTTGCCTATGCCGGTGTTCCAGTCAGTGATTTAATTGCCCGCATGGGTTATAAAACACAAGGATATCGTGATTTGTACTCAGCTGATTTTCATATTGGAAAAACCGCTTATGAAGATGTTGAAGAATATCGAAAACGTTCACCTGCCTGGCAGGCACACAAACTAAAAACGCCATTATTGATACATACAAATACGAATGATGCTGATGTAAATGTGCTGGAAGTAGAACATTTAATTAATGCGCTGAAAGCGCATGGAAAAAAATTCGAATATAAAATTTATAAGGATATTCCGGGTGGGCATTCTTTTAACCGTATGGACACTAAAATAGCCAAAAAAATCAGGCTTGAAATTTATGATTTCCTGGCAAAATACTTAAATCCACCAAAGAAATTTAAATCGTTGCAGGAGTTACAAAAGGCAGCTTATAGATTTTAAATGGACTGGATAACATTAATAGGTTCCGTAGCAGCAGTTTGCACAACAGTGGCATTTTTTCCACAAGTAATGAAAATTATAAAAACTAAGCAAACAAAAGATATTGCCCTGGGTATGTATGCAATTATGATTGTTGGTATAGGACTATGGCTGCTGTATGGAATATTACTTCACAAATGGCCAATAATTATTGCAAATGCTATTACCTTTGTTTTGGCAGTAGTAATTTTGATTTATAAGCTAATTTATAAGTAATAACTGCTATACAAGTTGATTTAGCAAACCTCAGTATCCTTGACATCACCCTCTTTTGCTTTTGGAAAATACTTTTTTTGAAACTTCAAAGCCACACGTACTAATAAAATTAATACAGGTACTTCAAACAAAGGGCCAATTACGGCAGCAAAAGCCTCACCTGAATTAATACCGAAGACAGCTATGTCAACCGCAATGGCCAGTTCAAAATTATTGCTGGGATAAACCCCGTATTTTCCAATTTCGGAAAACATCTTTTAATTCTTCATATTTTACTTTTGCCAAAGGTGGGTACATCATAACAACCAAACCAATAGCAATAGGGATGTTTGTGGTGTCAACTGATTGACTTTCCCAAAATTCAGCTACTGATGGAAAAAAATAACCGGATAAAACCCCAATAAACATGGCAATAAAAATCCAAAGAGTTAAAAACCGGTCTAAAAATGAAAGTTTTTTCATACTTACTTGTAGTTTTATAAAAGAAACATTACCGCTGAGACGCAAGGACGCAAAGATTTAATGCAAAAATCAATCATTCCTATTATCCACAACAAATAATTAACTTACTGATAGTCACGGCGTGGTTTTTAAATTAAGGCGTATAATATTTGTTGTAAAATACTGTTTGCTACAGAACCACACCGTAACTTTGCATGTTCAAGGTCATTTATGAATTCCTCTTTATATCGCTCCACCTACTCTGTTAATATAGATTTTTGATAAAACTTCTCAAAATCTCTTTCTATTTCATCCCTAACCCTTCTAAAAACCGCTAAAATTTCTTCTTCTGTTCCTGTAGCATCAGCCGGGTCATCAAAACCTATATGCAAATTGTGTTTCACATCACCACTAAATACCGGGCAGGTTTCTTTTGCATCTCCGCAAACGATAATAATATAATCAAAACTTTGATCAATAAATTCACTTACATTCTGTGGGTACCCGTTGCTAATATCAATATCCAGCTCCTTCATTACCTGAACCGCTTTAGGGTGTATCTTTGATGATGGATTGGTGCCTGCAGAATACACATTCATTTTATTATTAAAGGATTTTTAAAACCCTTCAGCCATTTGGCTACGGCAGGAGTTACCCGTACATAAAATAAGTATATTCATAAATTTTTTCTGATATAAAAAAGACATCTATTCGGTGAGCATGAATGAGATTACCTAATTTTTTACGAGCAGTTATTTTTTTATTGGTTTAAGTTTCTTATTCTAATTATCTTAGAATTAATGTTCTCATCAGCTAATATCATGATGCTTTGGCTATTTCAATTACTTCCTCTTTTGCTATTACATCTGCTGCATATTGTAGACAAGCTTTCAAATCTTCCAATTGAAGTGTTGGGTACATTTCTAAAATTTCCTTTGCAATTGCACCCTCCGCCATTTTTCGCAGTAGTAATTCGACAGTAATACGAGTCCCCTTTATTACAGGTTTTCCAAGCATTATTTTATAATCTGAAATTATCCGGTCTTTATAATCCATAATTAATGTCTTTCTACAAAAATAAACTATTTATGAACTCTTGTCAAATAATCATAAAGTTTTTAATTATAAAGCCATTAATCTATTATTTTCAATCAAGCGCTGATTTAAAATGCCATTTGCAATAAAAATTATAAATTTACAGTCTCAATTTAATTTTTGATGGTTAGAAAAGACTATACAAAATGAATTTATCTAAAAGGTTATTTTTAGCAATAATTATAATGGTTTCGTTTTGGAACATTAGTGGGCAAAGTGTAAAGATACTGAATAAAGCTACTGAATTTCCAATAAGCGGCGCAAGTATTTTTAATCAATCACAGAGCATTTCAACAATGACCGATAGTGATGGTTATTTTGATTTAAGCTTGTTTGCCGAACAGGATACCATTTTCATAAAACATTTAGTATTTCATTTGGAAAGTTATAGTAAAAAGGATTTTGCTAAAATGGAATATGAAGTGTTTTTGTTACCTAATGTATTTCTAATGGAAGAATTTACGGTTGTTGCTAACATGCGTGACAATCCGGATGAATTACCCTACAAAATTGATATCATTAAGGCAGAAGATATAGAATCTTCAAGTGCGCAAACTTCTGCAGAAATATTGGAGTCATCAGGAACCATGATGATTCAAAAAAGCCAGGGAGGAGGTGGAAGTCCAATGATACGTGGATATGAGGCTAATAAAATCCTATTGGTTGTTGATGGTGTTCGTTTAAATAATGCTATTTATAGAAGCGGCCATCTGCAAAACTCAATAACTATTGGGCAAACAATGCTTGAAAAAGTTGAGTTGGTTTTCGGACCCAGCTCAATTGCTTATGGTAGTGATGCAATAGGTGGGGTGATACATTACCATACTAAGCAAGCACCACTGGCAAATCAGCACAATTTTAAATACACCCTAAATACGGGTCTTCAATATGCTACAGCCAATGAAGGAACAACCGGTTATGTTGATTTTTCCATGGGAAAAAATAACTTTTCTTCCTTAACAGGGTTCCAGTTCAGTAAATTTGGAGGCATAAAAATAGGTAAAAACCGTTCTTTTACCTCTGATGATCCTGATTTTGGATATACGAATTTTTATGTTGGACAAGATGCTTTAAATCAGGATGTAATGATTCATAACCCTGACCCTGAGACTCAAATTGGCACTGCTTATAATCAATATGATTTTCTGCAAAAATTTTTATATGTGCCTAATCAAAATATGGACATTAAGCTGAATTTTCAATATTCCAGCTCATCTGATATACCAAGATATGATCAACTTACGGAATATGATGGAAATGAGCTTGAGTACGCTGAATGGTATTATGGCCCACAAAAAAGATTATTGGCTTCGGCTTCGGTATTTTATAAGGAAGGTAACCGCTATTTTACTAATTTGAAAAGCACTTTTGCCTATCAAAATATTCATGAAGACCGTATTAACAGGAAGTTTCAAGATGAAGAACGCTTGTTTCAAAATGAAAGGGTTAATGTTTTAAGTGCCAATTTTGACTTTTTTAAACTTTCCGGGATTAATAAAATAAGTTATGGCCTGGAATTCACCCACAATGGTGTTGCTTCAACAGCTAATTACACAAATATTTTTACGGGCATAGAAAGTATTGCACAAACGCGTTATCCGGATGGAGGAAGTAATACCTTGTCATTAGCTGCTTATTTTAATTATAAGTGGATTATAAGAGATCAATATATATTAACAACAGGTTTGCGATATAGCTATTTCCATTTAGCTTCTGAGTTTTTAAACAGACCCACATTGATTCAGTTACCATACAGTGAAATAAGAATAAACAACAGTGCCCCTACGGGAATTATCAGTTTTGAAATGTATCCGGCAACGGAATGGAAAATTCGCAGCGTATTGTCTACAGGTTTTCGATCACCAAATGTTGATGATTATGGGAAAGTCAGGACGAAATCAGATATGGTGTCCGTGCCTAATGACAATTTAAAACCGGAATATGTTTATAATGCTGAGTTTGGTGTACAGTACCAGTTTAAAGAATATATCAGTTTTGATTTTTCTGCGTATTATAATTTGTTGACCAATGCAATTGTTCGGACTGATTTTCAATTAAACGGTCAGGATAGCTTGTTTTATGATGGTGATATGTACAAAATAATTACAAATTCTAATACTGCAAAAGCAGTAGTCAGAGGATTGAGTGTTGGTGTTGATATTAATTATCCAATTTCTGAACTTAAGGAACAGGAGCTCCTGTTTAGGGCAACACTTAATTATAATAAAGGACATAATATTACTGAGGATATTCCGCTTGGACATATTTCTCCTGTTTTTGGCATGATAAAACTTGGATTAAAGAGCGGAAAATTCTATTATGAGCTCTTATCCCGTTTTCAGGGCTTAAAAATGCTTGAAGATATGTCGCCCTACGGAGAAGATAATGAAAATAAGGGCACAGCAGAAGGTTTTCCTGCATGGAACACCCTGAATGCAAAGGCTATTTATAATTTAAATGAAAATTTATCGCTACGCTTTTCCATTGAAAATATTTTTAACCAAATGTATCGACCGTTTGCATCAGGAGTAAGTGGAGCAGGTAGGAATTTTATATTTTCAATTAAATATGGGATAAAATAGTTAGGAAGTATTATAAAAACAATAAAAACTATGCCTATTAAATTATTTACAATAATAATTATTGGACTTGTAACGGTAAATGCGTTTTCTCAGGATGTTGAAAATGTGCGAAAACCTGATTATTTAACTTTTCAAACAGGGTTGATGATTGATGGATACAATTCAATGGGAATTCGAACATTTTTTGAATATCAAAAGGATTTTAAAGGAAATTGGCAATTTGGAATCTCATATGAACATTCCAGACATTTTACATCTTTTGCTACTGACCAACTTGATGAACTTCCCACCAATTTGAGTTTATTAAGTTATAATTGCTATTATAAACTAAATCTAATTCCGAATAGATTATTTTGGACAGCAGGAATAGGCCTTGGTGGGGTTCATGCCTATTGGAATGTTAATGATAAGTTTGGGCTAACAATTAATGCAAGCTTGACATTAAATATTAGAGTATCGAAACGAATTTATTTTGAATCTTCCCCACTTGTAGTGTTACTACCATCAAACCGGGTTTATTTTTCAACAATGAAAGTTGAGAATTATAATAATTTTTATGCTTTGTCATTTTTTCCATTTGGATTAAAAGTAAAACTGTGAAAGTAAAAACCTATAGAAAATTACATCGTGTTTTGGTGCCCTCATTCGCACTTTTCTTTTTATTTGTATCCTTAAGTGGTTTAATTCTGGCATGGAAAAAAAATTCTGCAGGCATATTGTTACCTAAAACAGAACAAGGGCTAAGTTCGGATATGCAAAATTGGCTACCAATGGATTCCCTTCATACTATTGCAGTTTACAGTCTGAAAGATTCCGGTTTAAATGAGTATTCCACCGAAATAGCAAAAATCGATCTTCGACCCAAAAAAGGTATCGCAAAATTTATTTTTGAACATCACTATTATGAGGTACAGGTAGATTGCACCAGCGGAAAAATCCTTTCACTAAAAAAACGAAATGCTGATTGGATTGAAGAAATTCATGATGGTTCTATTATTGACCGTTTTTTTAATATTAAAGGCGATCCTGTAAAAGTTATTTATTCTTCGGCACTTTCTTTTGGAGCTTTATTTATGATCATTACCGGCTTTATTATCTGGAATAAACGCAGGAAGAAAATGAATAATAAAGTAAATACTTGATTTTTTTAGTGTTTATGGTAAATAAATCCAATCCCTGCTTTTTTATCATCTTATTTTTTGTTGTTTTTAACTAAAGGGACAAAATATTTTGTCTTTGAGTTTTCTTCAATTACTATTATGTCTTTTAGATTTAAATAACCTTTATCTGCATCTGCTTTTTCCAGGATTATATCTAATTGCTCTTTTAAATCATTAAGGTGTAAGTATAATGAACTACCCCACCGCAAGCGGATGGGGTATCAAAAAAGGAATTACTTTTTATCAATTTCGCCCCAAGGGGCGGGAAATAAGAATCGGATAGGAGAAATGGGATTAATTCCCATTTCGTCCTTCCACACCACCGTACGTACAGTTCTCGTATACGGCGGTTCTTCAATCACACCCGCACCTGCTTATAATAATCAGAAAAGAAAATATAACCCGACTGTTTTAAACGGTCATTAGTTATACTTGTGTTAAGAATAGGGCTATTGGCTGTTCGCCAATAACTTTTATGAGTATTTGCAAACTCCCAAGCCTTGTATTTATTAATACCCAACTTTATGAGATTACGACCCCGTGTCCGTATCCTTTTCCATTGTTTCCAGATTATCATTCGTAATCGTCGGCGATACCATTCATCAGTGTTATTCATCAAACTTTTCATGTCAACGTATTTATAGTAACTTATCCATCCTTTTATAAAGTAAGATAATTGCCGTTTACGTCTCTCTTTTCCCCATCCATTGCTCCGTTTTGTCAGCTCCCTAATTTTAGAGCGCATCTTCAAAACACTTTTGGGATGAATCCGGAATCTGGTCTCTCCTTTCGTTTTATAAAAAGAGTAACCCAGAAACTTGATCCTGTTGAAATAAACTACTGAGGTCTTTTCCCTATTTACTTTTAAGAAAAGTCGGTCTTCTATGAATGTGGTAAGACTCTTCAAAATACGCTCCCCCGCTCTTTTGCTCTTACAGAAAATAACCAGATCATCTGCATAACGAACAAAGCGGTGTCCCCGACTTGTCAGTTCTGTATCCAATTATTTAAGCATGATATTGCTCAAAAGGGGACTAAGCGGTCCACCTTGTGGCACTCCTTGCTCTGTGTTCTCAAATTGATGATTCACAACTACACCTGCATTGAGGTATTTTTGTATCAATGAGATTACACGACAATCTGTCTCGTCCTGAATTTAGCTTTTTAGGTGCCGGTTTTACTCATTTCCCAATATTGACGGAATAATATAATTTTCAATTATTTCATCCGCTTGTTGGTGCATATAAGGTTGACCATAAGCAGTTGCAGTTATCACAACCACAACACCTATATCATTAAAAATCATTATTTTATTACCACCATTTCCACTTGCATAATAGGCTTCAACCTCATTATCGTTTACGCTATATTTCTTATTCCATAGCAGATAGCCATAAAATTCATTTTCTCTTTTTGGTAATGCTATTTGTTTGGAAAGACTTGATTTTACCCATATTTCAGGTAAAATCTGTTTTTCTTCATAAACTCCTTTATTAAGATACAATTGTCCATAGCGGGCATTATCTAAACTATTCATTTGAAATCCGCCTGCCGTATTAGGAACATTAGTTGGTGTGAATTGCCATTTATAGTTGGATATACCCAAAGGTTGAAATAATTTTTCATCTGCATATTTTTCTAAGCCTTCGGGAACGGTTTTATTTAGTATGTCACCCAAGATGATAGCACCTGCTGTAAGGTAATCCCAATCCTTTCCTATAATTTTATTCTCATCCATTGGCAAATCCAGTCCAAATTTTACCCAATCGGAAGTTGGGTACATATTTTCTTCATTGCCCGGGGAGTTTGGATCCATGTCAGAACCATTGAGTCCGGAACTCATGGTCAATAAATTTTTAAGTGATACTTTTTCTTTTTTTATTGTATAATTTTTATAAGAATTTAGCTTGTAGAAGTCTTTTAATGTTTGGTTTTCGTCTTTGATATATCCTTCCCCAATAGCAATCCCCACGACAGAAGATGCTAATGTTTTTCCCACCGAACGAGTATCGTGCAAGGTGCTTCTGGCTGCTCCGTTAAAATACTCCTCAATGATTAATTTGCCATCCTTGATAACAACTATACTTGTAATACTTTTAAAATAATTTTGAGCAATCTTTTGATTTAATTTTCTGATAATCGTTTTGTCAAAACCTGCATCAGAGATTTTCCATTTATTTGTAGGCTGAATAGGCTGTATTACCATTTGGGCTTCTTCAACCTCCTTTTCAACAAAGGATAATTTTACTTCTCCTTTCGCAATAATATCGCCAACTTTAAATTGTTTATGCTCAATGTATGGACGAACCTCAATCCTTAAAAGATGACTTCCTTCCGAAAGTGCTTTTTGACCACCTTCTTTTTTCATGAATTTCATCCATAAGAATCGTCCCCAATGGTCTGGATTATCTTTCCTTACACAAGGAACCCCATACGCAGTTGCCGAGTTTTTGTAATCGCATGATCCTGCACCTGTTTGTAAGTTGTATTTATAAATCTCTTTATTATCAACAAAGAAGTTCAGTTGAAAATTACCATTTTCACATAGTTCTCTAACGGGTAAATCTGGTTCTAATTGGCTAAGGTAATAGGTCAATGTTTTCCCCAAAAACATTCTAAAACCAAAATCAGAAGTAGACGAAAGTGACAGTTCATTAATAAAATGTTTTTCAGAGAACTCATCTAAAGGAATCCAATCACTCATAAAAGCAATTTTCCCTATGTTATTTTTATGTACTTCATTAAATAATTCACCTTCGTTCAATGTCAAAGGTGGGTTGTCCTTACACGAATGAATAAGGAGGAGTGTCAATATTGAAATAGATAGTATTCTTTTCATTTATAATATGTTGTAATTTATATTTGATCTCAAACTTGTCATATTTTACTAGAACCTAACGGTTGATACATGAAGCCTTGGACAATGCAACGCTCCAACCTTTCAATTTACTACTATGTTAATTAATTGCTACCATCTTCATATTTAGCACTATATTTTTTGTTGCCCACAGTATTTAATTCATTCCCTTTTAGTTGCTATGTAGTCGTATAATAATTCCCAATATTGATAATTCCCAACGCCACCTTTCATTACTCCCCAATTAACTAATGTTGGAACACTGTATTTATGAGCAACTACAACATTTAGTTTAGGAATCACCGTAATAAATTGTCCTCCCCAACCACTTGCAGTATATGCTCCTTCAAAATCAGGATGATGTTTAAAATTATCAACTAACCACCACATATATCCATATGAAAACTGAAAGGGACTTGACTCATTACCTCCTTCTCGTTCATTCACTACTTCTGTTGGGGTTACTGTTGAAGTAATTTTACTAATCCAACCTTTAGAAATTATTTGCTTTCCATTCCACTCTCCTTCATTGAGCATTAGTTGTCCAATTTTTGCCATATCTCTGGTTGAAATGTAGATATGATAAGCAGAATATCTTGATTTACTCTTTTTATATTTTTTCTTTTGATTTTTTATATTCCAATCTTGAAATCCAAGAGGTATGGCAAGTTGTTTTTCTATTTCTTGATAAACACTATTTCCCGATTTTTCTTCTAAAATGTAACCTGCAACATTGAAATCCCAATTATTATACACAAAGTATTCTCCAGGTTTTACGGAACCTCTTTTTAAGATATTATTTTTGTCATATCCGCCATTTGCCGGTTCGTAAAATACACCTGAACGAGAGGTAATGATGTTATTAACCGTTGCTGTTTTTTCTATATCTAATAGCCCTTTGTCTTCATCTATCCCAATATCTCCAATTGTTTGATTTAAGTCAATAATGCCATTTTCAACATACTTACCATAGAGAATACTCAGAACACTTTTTCGACAAGAAGCGATATAACTTACTTCTTCTATATCTCCATACTCATACAGAATTTTGCCATCCTTTAGGATTAGCATTCCTGTTGTCTCAAGGCTATTTTTTAAGTAGTTAGTTAACGAATCTAGTCCTTGTTGAGTAAATCCTGTAGTTTCTAAAAATGAATGTTTTTTAAAAGTATTTCCTACAAACTGGACTTTGTGTGTTCCACAACCAATAAATAAAATAATGCCGCTAATAGTAATAAATATTTTCCTCATCAATTCAGTTATTTAAAAATACACTCAATTATTCAATTTGTTACAATTTACAATCGTAATAACTCCATTAAATACGATTCCTACATAAATTAGGTGAGGAAACCCCATAAATAAAAAAGATATTAATCCAGATAGCATATAGAATAACCATTTGTTTATTTGAAAATTTACAACATCTCTGTAATGATTTGTAATTTCTTTAATATAGTCTTTTTTCTTATACCAAATAATTATAGTAGGAAAAAAGAGGAGAAATAACCCACTTAAATGTATCAATGCAAACCAGATTCTTTCTTTCTCCTTATCGATTTCATTTTGTTTCTCAGAATTTGTTTCCGTAAATAAACTTATATCAACATCAAGTGCTTTAGACACATTTTCAAATCTGCAATTAGCCAATTTTTTTAATTTGGTAAATATAGTATTTCTAAACGTCAACCTTTAGCTCATAGCTTGTCCCGATTTTTTCGGGAAGCACCATAAAAATAATAAAAAATAGCGAATAAATCGAAAGATTTGGCGGAGATAATTCAATATAAGCAATTTATTTACAGCCTATTACCTTATTGGATTTAGCTTTTGTGTGGTGTTTTTATTTTATTCGGGATATTTCCTTGAATATTTCATAGTAAAATTCTTCTTCTTATCTAAAAAAAGGAGGAGGGCATGCTCCAGAGTATCCACTCCAGCCATAAGCTTGTTTTTTTATTTTTAACATTTATTTAAGAAATTATATTATCTTTAAATCTCAAATATAGTAGAGATGAAGGTCAATAATTTATTACTTGCTTTCACATTTTTATTTCTCTTTCAAACTAGTTTTAGCCAGGTAAAAGAAGATAAAGGCTTAAATGTGAAATATCAAGAAAATGTTGAATTAGAAATTGATGGGGTATTAGATGAATCCATCTGGGAAACAATCACTCCTTCAGGAGATTTTTGGGAACACTTTCCTGAGGATCTTAAACTTGCCAAGGATCAGACCGAAATTAAAATGATGTATGACGATAAGTTCCTTTATATTGGTGTAATCGTTCATACGGTTGGTACCAATTTTAAAAATATTTCATTGATGAGAGATTATGATGGTGGTTCAAACGATGCTGTTCATTTTCTTTTTGATACCTATAGTGATAATGTAAATGCTTTTTACTTTAGTGTTACCCCTTACGGAGTTGTTCGTGATGGATATGTATCTAAAAGTGGAAGCGACAATGATCTTTTTTGGGATGTTACCTGGTATGCAGATGCTGAAATTTATGATAACAAATATACCATTGAGATCAAAATACCATTTTTTGCGTTTAAATATAAAAACAATATCTCACAATGGAGATTTAACTGTTACAGAGATGATCCACAAACACTGGTAAACAGTGTCTGGGCAGCTGTACCAAGAAATCAGGATAAAAACAATCTGGGTTTTTTTGGAAAAATAAATTTTGAAAAACCACTTCAAAAATCAAGAAACCCTATTGCTATAATTCCTTATGCATTATATTCAGGTGAACAAAATCACACAAATGGTACCAAAACTTCAATTTCAAGTGCGAAAATTGGTGGGGATGTGAAAATTCCTATTGGATCATCGCTAAATTTAGATTTAACAGCCAATCCTGATTTTTCCAATACTGCAGTAAATGAAGGAAGCACAAATATTACTCGTTTTGAATTAAATTTTCCTGAACAAAGACAGTTTTTTCTTGATAATAGTGACTTATTTGGAGGATTTGGCACCAAAAATAATAAGGCTTTTTACTCCAGAAGAGTTGGTTTTGCAACAGATAAGGAAGGGAATGATATTGAAAATGACATTCTTTTAGGAGCCAGATTAAGTGGTAAAATTGGAGATAATTTTAGAATTGGGCTCTTAGATGTGCAAACTGCAGAAGATAAAGAAAATGAAATCCCTTCCAATAATAACATGGTTATTGCCATACAACAAAATGTATTTAAAAAATCTAATATTGGAATGGTCTTTATCAACAGACAAGCAACCAATCCTCCTGACTCTGTAGAAGAATCAGAAAGATATAACCGAGTAGTGGGCTTAGATTATAACTATTATTCTAATAATAACAAATGGAATGGCAAAACATATTTTCATAAATCATTTACTCCGGAAGCTGGCGATAAAGACCTATCAGCAGGAGGTTATATAAACTACGATACAAGAAAATTCTTTTTTGAATCTATATTAACCTATGTTGGTGGAGATTATAAATCAGACCTTGGTTTTAATAAACGTACAAATACTGCAATTGTAGCTGAAAAAGGAGGCTATCGGTGGTATCCTGAAAATACATCAGTTAACAGATTTCAATTTAGATTCGATAGTAAATATGAATTTCAGCCAGACACAAAAAAAAGTACTGATTATTATATTGGTCTGCAGCTTGAAGCTAGATTCATAAATGATTCAAGAGCAAAAATAGAATTCTGGAATGATTTTATTTATTTGGATAAACCTTTTGATCCTACAAAAACTGGTAAAGGTGAAATTCCTGTAGGAAATTATTCTACTTATGGAGCTTGGGCAATATTTACTTCAAACCAAGCCAATTTGTTTTCATATGACTTATATGCACATATAGGCTCCTTCTTTAATGGGAAAAAAATGTCAACTGAGACGACATTGAGATATAGAATTCAACCTAAGTTTAATACTTTTATTGTGGCGAATATAGATTATATCTCACTGCCTTATGCTGCTGAAACCATTATGTATATTGGTCCAAGAGTTGAATTTACATTTACAAAAAATTTGTATTGGACTACTGACATTCAATTCAACTCTCAAGATGAGAATTTGGGAATAAATTCAAGAATACAATGGAGGTACAGACCACTATCAGATATTTTTCTTATTTATAAAGATAATTATCGAACAGATGAGTTTTCTCCAACTGCAAGAGCCATATTTTTAAAAGCAACATTCTGGTTGAATATTTGATAGTTATATAGTTTTTGTATATCCCATCACTTCGTTAGCAATAAAGATACTACATTGGTAGATTAATATGCAGATATTATTGTTGCAGATGCATGATTTCAGAAATGATAAATCCTTCATTTTTTAATTGTTCTATTAATCCATATTTTTGATATAGGTGTGCAAGGCCAACAGCAATAAAACAATTATTTTCTTTAATCTTGGCAGACAATAACTTCATCCAGTTTTTATTAAATTGTGTTTGCGTCAATTTTATCATATTCTGGATGTGTCCCTATAAACCAATAACATTATCTAATGTAAAAATAACACTTGGATTATATTTTTCGATTGCATCCTCAATGTAAATCTTCAATGAATCAATTTTGTAATTGTCCTGGAACTTGTCATAAGGAATTGGCATCCATGGATTATTTACTGTATCCAGACGATTTCTAACTGTAAAGTCAACAAGGTCAATATTTTTAAGCCCTTGAATTTCAGCTATATTATTCATTTCTTGTCTTCTTGTTGGATTATCTTCTGGTCTCCAATAATCAGTGTAAAAGCACATAAAACTAATATCCCATCCATTTGCTGCTAAAAGTGAAGTTGTTCCACTGAAAACCACAGCATCATCGTCATGCGCTACTATAACCAAAGCAGTTTTTTTCAATTCATTTTTTAAATATGAGTCCTCAGGATATGTTTCTTTTGGCGTTAGGGTAATTAAGTAAATAATCTGTACTCCTATAACACATACTCCTATGAAGATAATTACAATTCCAATTCTTCTAATTGTTTTCATATAATGATGGATTATTTGAAATTACTGCCAACTAGTGAGTAAGTGCAAGTCTAACTAGTGAGTATACGCAAGGCTATTGCTATTATTCCAATTATGTGTTTAGTTCATTGGCTCTCTAATAAATAGCCAATCAAAATGTTAGCTGTTTTTTGAAAAAACAGGTGTTTTATAAACTTGCGTTTACTCAAATTCTATTACAAATATAATCTTAATATCCAATTTTATAAAGCTTACCACCCTGTTTTAAACATGGCTCTCATGGCTTTTCGGCTTTTTTTGTGTACCCGGTACATAGCATCGCCTGCTGCTAAGCGAATTTCCTCATTTGTTTTCATCAAGGCCCAACTGTTAATTATCCCTTCGGCAACATAAGCTTCGGGTGGTAAAAAACTAACAGAAGTAACTAAAGGGTATGCCTTCAGACATTTCAGATGATTTGCAAAATAGTCGTATGATACACATGAAATAACAGCAGCATCACGAAAAATACCATCCTCATTATAGATTAAATCCATATCAACATCCATTAAACCATTATGCCCGTTAAAAATTAACAAATCTGAATGACTATTTATGCCAATCTGCTTATTTTCTATATTTAGTAAATCTTTTTTAGTTCCCACTAAGGAGTTTAAATAATCATCAAGGCATTGTTCCATCCTATCGCCGCGATAGCCATCAGCAATAAGGTATACTTTTGCATGATTACTAAAGACTTTAAAAAAAACGACCCTTTCCAAAATGTTTGAATCTGTATTGTATTGTTGATAAACCAGTTTCCAGTCTTTTTTCCTTTTAAAATGTGTTTTAATCCCGTATCCCGCACCCCAATACAGATTCGTTTTCAGGTTTAAGCCATTGCCCAATGACTTGCTGGTTGGTATAATTCCCTGGTTATCATTGTCGCACAATGGAACAAAAATGTGTACAATAAGAGCGTCGCCATTTTT
>Ga0164315_10000882_pt1 | contig 21959 bp, 19 predicted proteins | sample GuaBasSedimGuay6_FD_113737 | JGI IMG/M metagenome (GOLD analysis project Ga0164315, IMG submission 113737) | Subseafloor sediment microbial communities from Guaymas Basin, Gulf of California, Mexico - Guay6, Core 4569-2, 0-3 cm | ecosystem: Environmental > Aquatic > Marine > Hydrothermal vents... | reverse complement strand
CCGTGGCCGCCTGTCAGTTCTTTGATTTGTTCGCGCCAGTTGTCATCATAACCAAAGGCGGCCTCGGCACCTTGCTGAAGACAAAATTGGCGTTTCTCTTCGCTACCAGCGGTAACAAACACGCGTGCTTGCCAGTGCTTTGCTAGCTGCAGACAGGCTGACCCCACGCCGCCGGCACCAGCATGGATGAGTACCGATTCTCCAGGCTGTAGGTTGGCGCGCAATTTCAGCGCACACCAGGCAGTTGGGTAAACCACCGGGATGATAGACCCGGTAACAAAATTGATGCTATCGGGCAGGTTTAACAAGCCAGTGTCAGGGGTGACCACCTGTTCAGCAAAACCACCGTGGTCGATTAGTCCGCAGACTCTCTGTCCTACTGACAGTCTACTGTCGGGTCCGGCTTCAATAACCGTGCCGGCAATTTCAACGCCTGGGGTAAAGGGTAGCAGCGGTTTAACCTGGTACTGACCGCGTATCATTAATGTGTCGAGGAAGTTCAGTGCCGCTGATTTAACCTGAATTTTGACCTGATTACCCTGCACGGGCGGCAGGTTAATTTCGGCCCAATCCATCGACTCGGGTTCACACCATTCTCTGACAATCCATCCGTACATTATTCAAGCCCTGTTTCTTTTGGGGTGTTGAGTTTTGTGTGCCAATAGGCAGCACGTGGACTCATTAAGGGCTGAAATTGTACTTGATCAGGAGGTGGTAGCGCGGAGCTGAAGGGCTCGCCACGCAGTGTTACGCAAGCGTGCAGTCTTCCAGAAATCCTGCCAGTTGCTCAACATTGGTCTCAGTTAGTTTCAGGTATTCAATAGCTAGCACGTAGTGATCTTGAGCCAGGCGTCGGGAATTGACCAGTACGGCTGTCCCGTCGATCGCTATTGGTGAAACGCCCGGCAGTTCAATTGAAAAGTGTATAACTCTGCGTTTGTGGGCAGCTTTATCGCTGTTTTTCGCCATCATCTGTAGCATGGCAAGCTGATTACAGTTTACTTCCAGGCCCACCATGGAGATCATGCGTGTTCCAACAGCCAGGTGTTCCCCAGTGGGCGTGACCAACTGAGCAGGGATCTGTGCCCGATAGCGGGGGTAGCAGCGCGCGTCGCGAGGCGCGTCCGATTTAGGAGCCTGCGTGGCTGTTGTTGCTGGCATATTTAAGGTTCTGCACGAGAATGATTAAAAAAAATTATTAACCGAAGCCTATAGCTGTTGTTACACGCTTTAAGAATTTTAATAACTGTTCTAAATGGCGAGTAACACTTGATCCTGTCGGCCTGAGTCTGGAAAACATTAGGAGCTTTCAAATGGGACGGACATATACGCTACAAAAGAGTAAAAAATGATGGCTGATCAAATTCAGGTTGGTGAGGTTATTGATCGTAGTCGCATGGGTGCGCAGCAGTGGTGGGTGATGCTGTTTTGCACGTTAGTAGTGGTGCTTGATGGTTTTGATGTCCAGGCAATTGCCTTCACCGCCCCACAGATCGGTGCCGAACTCGGTATCGCCACCCACAAATTTGGCACTTTATTTTCCGCCGGCCTGATTGGCATGGCCATTGGGGCATTACTGATCGGACCGGTCGGTGACCGACTGGGGCGAAAACTGGCAATTATTGGTAGCCTGTTCGCTTTTGGGCTGTTTACGCTGGCAACGGCCTGGGCCAGTTCTTACGAACAACTGCTGGTGTTAAGACTGCTTACCGGATTGGGGCTGGGTGGTGCGTTACCCAATGCCACGGCGTTGATGTCCGAATATGCCAACCGTGCCTGGCGCAATGTGGCGATCAGTATTATTTTTCTGGGAATTCCGATTGGTGGAATCGTTGGCAGCCTGGTGGCGGGTAAATTGATGCCAATTTGGGGATGGCAATCAGTTTATGTCGTCGGTGGGGTGTTGCCATTAATTACTGCGGTGTTGTTGATATGGATGATGCCAGAGTCGATTCGTTATCTGGCCACTCGTCGCGGGCGTAACGAGCAAATTGCGAAGACGCTAAATCGAATTAACCCGGCCGGTGATTATCGGGCCGAGCAGACGTTCGAGGTCGAGCAGGCATCCACTGACTCGGGTCCAATCGGTCAGCTATTTGCTCCTGGCTATGGTCGAGATACGCTGCTGCTATGGGCTGCGTTTTTTACTAATTTGATAGTCGTCTATTTTTTGATTAGTTGGACCCCTACGCTTTTCTCTACCCTCAGCGATGAACCCGGTCAGGGGGTCAAGGGGGCGCTAATACTCAACCTTGGTGGTGCAGTGGGTCCTCTGCTGTTGGCATGGTTGACCAGCCGGTATGGCAGTAAACGGATGTTACCGATTGTGTTTGTGCTGGGTGCCATAGTTATCATTGGAATTGGTCAGGTTGGCGACAGCATCAACTTGGTCACGGTGGGTATTTTTCTTGCCGGATTTCTCACCTTTGGTGCACAAATCGGTATGAACGCGCTGGCCGCTTCAATCTATCCGACGGCCAGTCGAGCTACAGGGGTCGGCTGGGCATTGGGGATAGGTCGCTGGGGATCGATCCTGGGTCCGGTGATCGGTGGCATATTGTTAGCCAGGAATTTAGGAATGCCAGTCTATTTCACATTTTTCGGGTCAATCTTGTTGTTGTCGGCATTAGCGATTGGTCTGCTGGACCGCCACCAGCAGTCGATGGAGAGGAGTTAGCACGGTGATTATTGCAATATCTTCCCGAGCACTTTTTGACCTGGAAGAGAGTCATAAAGTGTTCGTTGAGCAGGGTAAAGCGGCCTATTGCGACTATCAGGTTGACAATGAAAACGTGCTACTGGAGCCGGGAATAGCGTTTCCGCTAGTCCGTAAGCTGTTGGCGCTCAACCAGAGTTTACCGGGCGAGCAGAAAGTTGAAATAATTCTACTGTCTCGCAATAGCGCCGATACCGGCCTGCGCGTGTTCAATTCCATTCAACATCATCAAATGGATATCACCCGTGCAGCCTTTACCAGCGGAGAGTCGCCTTATCGTTACGTGGCACCTTTTCGGGCGGACCTGTTTCTGTCGGCGGAGGCTGATGATGTTCGCGCTGCGCTGGACGCGGGTTACGCAGCTGCTGCGATTATTCCGTCGCCCTCTATTGGGCCAGAAAGCGAGCAGCTACGGATTGCCTTTGATGGTGACGCGGTGCTGTTTTCAGATGAGGCGGAGAGGGTTTTCCGTGATGGTGGGCTGGAGGCCTTTAAAGATAGTGAAACCGGTGCGGCGCATCAGCCGCTGTCCGGCGGACCCTTCAAGAATTTTCTTGCCGCATTACAGCGTATTCAGGCGGCTTACCCTGATGACCATTCGCCGATTCGTACTGCCCTGGTTACTGCCCGGGCAGCACCTACCCATGAACGGGTAATTCGCACCCTGCGGGCGTGGAACATTCGTATCGATGAGGCTATTTTCCTGGGTGGTCTGGCCAAGGGTGAATTTTTGAAAACATTTGCTGCCGATATCTATTTTGATGACCAACAGGGCCATATCGATTCTGCTGCAGAGCATGTTGCTGCCGGTCACGTGCCCCATGGGGTGGCTAATGAAGAATAGGGTCGCCCTTGCGGCTGCGCTGCTGGTGGTCGCTCAGCTCTGTCACGGGTTGCCAGCGCTGCAGCGATTGCCAAAAATTTATACTACCGATGATGGCATCCGTTTTCAGGTCGAGCTGGTTGCGAGCGGGCTGTTAGTGCCCTCTGACCTGGCTTTTACCCCGGCTGGGGGTCTCATTATTACTGAACGGCCGGGTCGCCTGTCATTGCTTACCCCCACCGGCGAGCTTGACGAGCTTGATCAGCTGTATCAAGTGCATGCGAGGGATGAGGCCGGTTTGATGGGCATGGCACTGAATTCTGTGAGTCGTGACCAACTGTTTATTTATCTCTGTTACAGCGCCAGAAAAGGTATGTTTGGCATTGAAAACAGGCTGGTAAAGGCGATGCTGGGGCGGTTTGGTTTACTGCAGGAGGAGGTGCTCCTGAGTTGGCCCGGCCACCGTTTTAATAATGGCTGCCAACTGGCAATTGGACCCGACCAGAAGCTCTATATCTCCACCGGCGACGCGACTGAAGGTGAAGTAGCACAGCAGCATGACTCATTATTAGGCAAGATGCTGCGGCTAAACCTGAACGGTTCCATTCCGGCTGATAATCCGCGGCCGGATTCGCCGATTTATTCAATGGGTCATCAAAACCTGCAGGGCTTCGACTGGCAACCCTCTACCGATCGACTTTACGCGGTCGAGCGGGGCCGCTCCGGGGATGATGACAGTGATGAACTTAACCTGATTGAGGGTGGCGCTAATTACGGCTGGCCGCTGGCCAGTCATGGCCAGTTGCAGCCAGGTATGGTTGTGCCACTGCTGTTCTGGCCTAAGCCGATGGGCCCGGCGGGGGTGGTGGTTTATCAGGGTGGACAACTCCCGGGGATGAGCACCAATCTGTTTATTACCGGCCTGACAGGGGAAACCTTGCTGCGGGTAGTGCTCGATGTTCGGGGGCAACCCGTTGCTCAGGAAGAACTGCTCAAAGGGGAGTTTGGCCGTCTGCGAGCGATTACCCAGGGGCCAGACGGCTACCTCTACTTTGCGACCAGTAATCTTGATGGCGAGGGTGAACCGGGTGTCGACGGCGACCTTTTACTGCGGTTAGTGCCGGCAGAGTGACCAGCTTCAGTTGGCCGGTGATGGGTCTAATCTATCGTAGATTTTGTACTAATCAACTGGTCCAACTGTTCTTTGAGAATCGGTAAGATTTCATCATAAGGATAGGCTCCCAGAGGAATTCCGCCCTTTTTCAGGTTAACAAAACGCGGCGCACACCAGAGGCCTAAATCCGCGTCGTCGGTCTCCCCCGGACCATTTACCCGGCAGCCCATTACCGCGATAGTGATGTCGTAATCTTGGGCGTACTCGGTCATCTCTTTGACTTGCTCGGCGAGGTCGACGAAGGCTTCGTTCTCGACCCGTGAGCAGCTTGGGCAGCTGATTATATTGAGACCGCCGTCAAGGGCGCCGCTGCCGAGGCGCTCACCACGAGCGATGGCGCTGAGAATATCGAACCCGGCGGTGACTTCGTCGCCTTTGCGATCGTTCGGCAAGGTTAACGACACACGAATGGTATCGCCGATGCCCTGGCCGATGAGGGCCTCAAAGGCGATGCGGGTTTTGATTATTCCGCCAGGGGGCATGCCGGCTTCGGTCACGCCAAGATGCAGAGGGATTTTCGGCCGTAACTCGGCAAAGCGCTGATTCAGCTGGATAACTTTGGCCGGGTCTGAGTCTTTAAGTGACACGCAATAACGGTAAAAACCAAGTTCGTCGAGCAGATCGCAATGGCTCAACGCACTTTCGATCATCGGCGATATTGAGTCTTCCGGGTCGAACCGGTCGCTGAGCGCCGGGTCGACCGATCCGGCGTTGACCCCTACTCGCATCGCACAATCGTTACTGCCGGCGATATCAACCAGATAGCGAACCTTGTCTTGCCAGGGTTTGCGTTTTTCGTGGTGGTAGAGGTGGCCTGGGTTGTAGCGAATTTTCTCCACCAGCGGCGCGACCTTTTCGGCCATGCGGTAATTTTCCTGCAAGTCGACAGTCAGATTGGCATCGACTTGCTCGCGGATCGAGGCCAGCGCCTTCGCTTCCGTGCTTTTATCGACGGCGAGCCGGATCACCTCAGCACCGGCCTGCTGCAGGTCGATAATCTGTGCGACGGTGGCATCAATGTCGGTAGTCTTGGTTGCGCACATGCTCTGTACTGCAATGGGTGCACCAGCGCCGATAGTAATAGAACCAATTTTTACCGACCGGGTCGGGTTACGCGGTAATGTGGAATTTGCGTTTAGAGGTTGGTTCATGAGGTAGGGAACTCGTGTTGGATGGTGGGCCGGAGTCGATAACAGGTTAGTCGTAGTTAATCGATTTGCTCGCCAAGAGTATCCGCTGAGAGCATGATCTGGGCAATGGAACCTTCGGCACGCTTGTCGGTGCGCAGGCGAATGTAGTTGCTGCTCCAGCCGAGTTGTCGTTCTTCTACAAGTACTGAAACAGTTTGCCCTATCTGATCGGCGATGAATTTTTGCCGCAGCGTTTTGCCTAGTGAGCGTAATCTTGCGGCGCGGGCCTTACGCATATCAGGGGGCAAGTGCCCGGGCATTCTGGCGGCAGCGGTGCCCTCGCGGGCAGAATATGGAAATACGTGCAGTTTGCTAAAGCCAACCGACTGCACCAGGTCGAGCGTTTGTTGGTGATGCGCATCGCTCTCCGCGGGAAATCCGGCGATGAAATCGGCAGCCAGTGCCGTGGCCGGGCGTACTTTACGTGATTGCTCGGCAATGTTTATCACCTCAGCTGTACCGTGACCCCGGTCCATTAGCTTGAGTACCGGATCACTGCCGCTTTGCACTGACAGGTGCAGGTAGTCGCAAATTCGGGGGTCGGCGTAGACTTCCCAAAAGCCATCACGCAGATATTGTGGGCCGAGCGAGGAAAGGCGAATACGCGGTATCGATGTATTGACTAGCAAGGCCTGCAGAAGTTTGTGTAATTGTGCCTGTTGGGACTGGTGTTTGGTGTCGGGTGCTCCCCAGGCTGCAAGATTAATGCCGGTGAGTACGATTTCTTTGATGTCCTGGCGGTGCGCTTCCTGAATCTCTTCGGTAATTTTTTCGATCGACAATGACCGGTGTGCACCGCGGGCCAGGGTGGTAATGCAAAAACTGCAGGTATCGTCACAGCCGGTCTGAATAGCTACCGGTAGCCGTGTTCGCGATGTGAGGGGCATCTGTGCATTGTCAGCTTCCACATCAAAGTAACGATACATCTCTTCGTCGTCGGCAAATACTAGTGCACCCGGTAACGCCGCTTGCCATTTGGGGGCATCGATACGCACGCTGCACCCAAGCACCGCTACCTGACGAGCATTACGGTCAGCGGTGTTGGCTCCTTTTCGAGATTTTCGGTCTGCCTGGGCGGTAACCGTGCAGGTATTTACAAAGGCATAGTCAGCCTCAGTCTCGGTTTCTACTGCTTCATGGCCTGCGCTGCACAGCGCCGCGCGCAAGCGGGCGCTGTCGAGCTGGTTCATTTTGCAACCAAGGGTACGGATGTGGAATTTCACAGACAGAGTGTTTAAGGTTGATGGGCAAAATAACGCTGATAACCACGGATGGTAAGACCGGTGTAAAATTAGCATCGGCAGCTTGATGCCCATTATAGACGTAGATGCTTGATTTCAGGATTTGGTGATTACGGGGTTTTTATATTGTTACCGCCGTCCGGCAGGTTTGGTGAATTTCCGTAAGCAGGTATTATTTCTGGTTGATAGGGTTTACGCGGGTAGTAATTTTCAGGCGAGTGTAAATTAGAGGCGGGTACCTTGGATCAAGCTTTAATTAACCGGTTGCAGACAGAGCTCACAGCGCTGCAGGGCTGGATGCGACGCGAACACGCAGACCTTGCTGCGGCTGTTGCCGATATAGTGGCGGTGATCGCCACCACGCTAAAGGCAGACGGTGCAGGTGTGTGGTTGTTCGATGACGATGACAGGCTGGTTAGCCGCGCACAGTTTCCTGTTGTTGAAAAAAATATGGCCTTGCTCGGTGAGCTGACTCAAGACCAGTACCCCGTCTATTTTACTGCGTTGGAATCGGAAAGTTATTTGCTGCATCGAGATGTTGACGATGCAGCGGTGTTGCCCGAACTGGCCGATAGTTACTTCAAACCTGCAGGCATGATTTCGATGCTCGACCTGCCGGTCCGCCAATCCGGGGAATTGATCGGTGTGGTCTGTATTGATTCGCAGACCGAGCGCATCTGGAGTGACGATGAAGTGCAGTTTGCAAGCTCTATCGCAACGCTGGTTTCCCTTTCGGTTGAAAAGGCTAATAGGCGAGCCGCTGACAGGCGTCTACTGCGCCAGCAGCATGAGCTGCAACAGGTGCTCGATAGCATAGTTGAAGGCGTGATTACCGTTGATGCGGTTGGGCGGATACTTGTTAGTAACCTGGCTGCAGAGCAAATTTTGGGTTATGACCGAGGTGAGTTGTTGACAGTTACGGTGAAGGAACTGTCGCCGGCACTCGATGCAACTGCCACTGAAGCTGAAATAATCGAGGTGATAAAACTTGCCGGGGTAGATATTAATGATGCAACCCAGGAACAGCAGGCGCGGTGCAAAGATGGCAGTTTGATTCCTATTCGGCTGTCGCTTGTGGAATTACCTGGGGGCCCGGGTAGTGGGAGCCATTATGTGGGTTCATTTTTAGATATTACTACTGAGAAAGCACAGCAGGAACGGTTACGCCGCTCTGAAGCGCTGGAGTCACTGGGCCATTTGAGTGGTGGTGTTGCCCACGATTTCAATAATATGCTTGGGGTAGTGCTTGGGTATGCGGAGCTGATTCGTAACCGGGCAAAGGTACTGAACGACACTGATCTAATTTCTAAGGCCGAGAAAATTATTCATGCCGGCCGGCGTGGCAGTGATCTAACTCGACGTCTGCTAACGTTTTCCAGTCGCTCGCCCGGCACTGCAAAAAGTGTTGATGTGAACCACTTGTTAGAAACCAGTGCCGAGCTGTTGCGGAAAACATTGACGCCTCGAATTGAACTTAAACTCACTTGTCAGGCTGAGTTGTGGTCGGTATTTCTGGACCCGGGTGAATTTGAAGACGCCATTTTGAATCTTGCGGTCAATGCCACCCATGCGATAGAACAGCGCGGTACCCTGGAACTGCGTACCGAAAATTGTGAGGTGATGCCGAGGCGTGCCGGGGAGCTGGAAATGACCCCGGGGGATTACATAAGAGTGAGCGTGATTGATGACGGCAAGGGGATGGAGGGAGCTACCCTGGCGCGGGTGTATGAGCCTTTCTTCACCTCACGACCTGGCGAGGGCAGCGGCCTTGGACTCAGCCAGGTCTACGGTTTTACCAAAGGAGTGAAGGGCGGCGTGTTTATCCGTTCGCAGCCAGGCCTCGGTACCCGCGTAGAGTTGTATTTCCCCAGGCATGATGCGGTCAGTGAAGTCGATCTGGAGATGTTCAGCACCGCCGAGCGGCCCGTGCTAAAGCGCCCCGGCGGTAGTGTGTTAGTAATTGATGACGAATCCGCACTGCGACAGCTGGTCGAGACGGTACTTATTGCCGCTGGCTATCGTGTTGTTGTTGCACAGAACGGCGCAGAGGGCCTAGCGCTTGCTCTTGAGCAGACCTTTGATCTGGTGTTAAGCGATGTGATCATGCCAGTGATGGACGGATATCAACTAACGGAAGCGTTGCTGAAAAAACGGCCTACGCAGAAAATTACCTTGATGACCGGTTACGAGCAATCTGCTACCGGAGATCATGCCTATGCGCAGCGAGTAGTGTTGCGCAAACCGTTTACGTCGGCGGAGCTTATCAGTGTGGTCGATAAGGCGTTGATGGGATCTTGATTACCAATGTTATTTTTGATTTTGATGGGGTGATTGCCGAGCAGGGGTTTCGCCAGGCGCTAGCAGAGTTGACACCAGATAATAATGTCGAGCTTACGGACATTGCCAAGCAAGGCATGCGCGCGCTGCTCAAATCTGGCTACGTTACTGGCCAGGGTAGTGAGGCTGATTTCTGGGCGCTGCTGAGTGTTAGCACGAAGCTTGTCGGTGATTCGGCTACGCTTCGAGCGGCGGTGATTCGCTGTTCCTCGTTGCGGCCACAAATGTTAGCCCTGGTAGATCAATTGCGCAGTAGAGGAGTGCTGGTTGGCCTGTTAAGTGACCACACCGATTGGCTCGATGAAATTGCGGCCAGCACCGGACTTGCTGGCCATTTCGATTATTTTTACAACAGTTACCACCTACAACGTAGTAAGCGCGATCCGCTGGTGTTTGATCAGGTATTGACATTAATGGGCCGCAACGCGGAGCAGACATTGTTTGTGGATGATAATCCGGCCAATGTTGAGCGTGCTATTGACCGAGGGTTGCAGGGTATTGTGTATCAGAACTACGCGCAGTTCAGTGAAGAAATGTCGGCGCTGGGTTTGGCTAAGGCGGTAATTAACGCCGCTGAGGATTAAACCGCGGTGACCCCGCCATCTACCGGGATAGCGACACCGGTTATATATGAGGCCTCATCACTGGCCAGAAACAGGGCGACCTGAGCGATCTCATGGGGCTCTGCTCCGCGTCCTAGCAGGGACATCTTTGCGCCGGCTTCAAGTACGTTTTCGCCCAGGCGAGCGACCATGTCGGTGCCGACGAAACCGGGGCAGATGGTGTTGGCTCGGATGCCCTTGCGACCATAAGTTGCCGCGACCGACCGGGTAAGCGAGATAATTGCCGCCTTGTTCGCGCTGTAAATATGCAATACCGGCCCACCGATCAACGCAGCCACCGAGGCGGTGCTGATAACACTGCCACCGCCACTGTCGAGCATTGCTGGCACGGCGTGTTTGCACATCAGGAATACCCCTCTGGCATTTGCGTCGGTGAGGCGTTGCCAATCATCAACGGTTAGTTTGGTGAGGTTGCCGTCACCACCCTCAACCCCGGCATTGTTGTAGAGCACATCAAGCTGGCCGTAGTGATCGAGGGTAGCGGAAATCAATGATTTAACGGAGTCTTCGTCGCTGACATCGCAGGGGTGCCAGAAGGTTTCTAATCCTTGTGCGCGTAACTCGTCAGCCCACTGACTGCCGCCGGGGTCAATGTCGCTGATGACCACTTTTGCCCCTTCACGAGCAAAAAGCTCTGCTGCTACTCTGCCGATGCCATTGGCTGCACCGGTGATGATGGTTACTTTGTTCTTCAGTCGTTCAGTCATTATTTGGTTAACTCATGCAACGCCGGTTGGCAGGTTAATACGCTAATTGAACTGATTTACCTTTTGGGGCTGGTATAAGTTTACTGGGCTTCCCAGTCAAGCAGTGCCCGTTTGGTTTCAATACCCCAACGATAGCCTCCGAGCGAGCCATTTTTCTGGATTACCCGGTGGCAGGGTACCAACAGCGCTACCGGGTTAGCGCCGATAGCCTGGCCGACCGCTCGCGCACTGTTGCAGCAAATCTGGTCGGCAATCTCGCCGTAACTGCGGGTTTGGCCGCGAGGGATTTTCATCAGTGCCGCCCATACTTTTTTCTGAAAACCAGTGCCGGTCAATAACAGGGTTGAAGTATCCAGACCCTCGATGACTGCTCTTAGCTTTTGACTAGCGCGCGTGTCATTACGCCTGTGATTGGCTTTGAGGTCTTTCTGTTCGGGTTCACCGAAGCCTAATGCGCAAATTGGGCCCTCTGATTCGGGGGTCTGTCGCCAAATTACGAACGCGTTGCCAAAACGAGTCAGCGCCTGCCCCCACTCAAACCGCGGTGAAGGAGGTGAGTGCTTTGTTCTCACGCTTGAAAATGGCGTGCTTTGGCGGTTTTCATTTCGGTACGAACCATTTTTATCATTGCCGGCAATATGCCAATGTCCGGGTTCGGGGGCTGGTTATCAGCGATCCGTGTCATTTGTTCGGCAAACCAGCCGACCTGACCCTGCATGGTAATCATTTTTACGATGCCGATTCTGCTGTTCTGGCTGAGAAACCCCGGTCCGAGGCGCTTATCTTGTTCAATAGCGGGTACTTGCTGCAGGGAGCCATCAAGAAGCCCTCTGGCAAGTTCTGGATCGGCGGCGAAGGGTCGGGACATGCCGATCATATCCAGTTCACCAGCCGCCAGAGCATCCTGCATCACTCTTAAACTGCGAAACCCTCCGGTAACCGCCACCGGCATGGTGGCGACCTTGCGAATGGCCTGGGTGTAGTCAAGAAAATAGGCTTCGCGGTCGAGGGTGCTTTGCCGGGGCGGTAATTCTGTTTTTGCTTTATCGCCAGCAAATCCCATCAGCTGCGGGGCCTCATAGCTACCGCCGGATATTTCCAACAGGTCGATTCCGACTTCGTTAAGCCAGGTGACGACCTGTACGCATTCGTCGAGGGTGAAACCGCCTTTTTGAAAATCGGCAGAATTTAATTTGATGCTAATTGGGAAACCCTTCCCCACCCGCTCGCGGGTCGCCTCGACCGACCGTAACAACAGCCGAGCGCGGTTCTCCAGGGGCCCCCCCCACTGATCAGTCCGACGATTCGTCACCGGCGACAGAAACTGACTGATCAGATAGCCATGGGCGCCATGCAATTGCACGCCGCTAAATCCTGCCTTTTTCGCGATCTCCGCAGTGGTGGCGTAGCGCTGGATAATCTCTTCGATTTCTGCGCTCTCAAGCCATCGTGGTTTGCCAAAGCCACCGGCAAGATGCAGTTGTACATCTGAGGCGGATACTGGCTGTTTGTTATTGAGTTTGGCGCACTGGCGGCCAGGGTGGCTAATCTGCATCCACAACTGATTGCCCCCTTCCTGGCCGGTTTTAGCCCATGCCTGTAGAGCTTCCAGTCCGGATTCATTCTCGATCACCACGTTACCGGCTTTTTCCAGGTAACGGCGGTCGATCATCACGTTCCCGGTAATCAGTAACCCTGCACCACCGTGAGACCATCGCCGATAGAGATTTAAATGGCGGCTTGTAGCATGGTCATTAGCGTCGGCCAGTCCTTCAGTCATCGCCGATTTCATGATTCGATTCGGTATGATCTGCCCACAGGGTAGTGTGAGCGCGTCGGTCAGTTTGGCTGGCATGTTTTTCTCTAATCCTGCTGATGTTGGGTAATTGGGTGTTATCTGGATCCTACCTTGTTTTCGCTTCGGTGTTGTCGGTTATCGCTCTTTGTTAAGAGGTGTTTTTGAAATATGAAGGTCACGGTAGACGGATTATTTAATTATCCGGTGAAATCTCTTCGCGCCCGCAGTCAGCAACAACTGACTCTAGATGCAGCGGGCCTGCAAGGTGACCGGCGGTGGATGATCGTCGATGATAAAGGCGGATTTATTACTCAACGGCAATGTCCAAAAATGGCTACGTTGTCCGCAATGCCGGTGGCGGATGGATTGAAGCTGGAAAACCTGGCGGGCGAGGTCATCGCTGTACGTATCCCTGGGGCAGGTGCTCCGGCGTTGACCGTGCAGGTTTGGCAGGATAGTTGCCTTGCTAAAAGTGCAGGCGAAGAAGTTGACCGCTGGTTGTCTGATTATCTGGGTCAATCCTGCCATCTGGTTTACATGCCCGAAGACTGTCGAAGGCTAGTGAACGGTTTTATGAATAATCTGGTCGGTTTTGCCGATGGCTATCCGCTGCTGTTGACCTCAACGGCTTCGCTTGATGAGCTAAACCGACGACTCAGCAAGAAAGGGGCTGATGCGGTGCCGATGAGTCGTTTCAGGCCTAATCTGGTGGTTGAAGGGGGTGAGTTGCTGGAGGCCTTTGCCGAAGACGGATGGGCTGCGCTCACTATCGATGGGTTGCGACTGGTGAATGCCAAACCTTGTGGTCGCTGCATGGTGATTACGACTGATCAACTTACTGGTGAAAAACATCGCAGACGAGAACCTTTAACGACACTGCGGGAGTTTCGCATTGATGCCGAGGGTGAAATTCTGTTTGGTATTAATTTGGTACCCGAGTTCTCCGGTTTGCAACAAAGTCAGGCCATCAAACTCGGTGATTGGTTACAGGTCCATTTAAGTTGAAAGAAAATTCAGCAGCAGATGCGGCGGATGCTGGAGTCAGTGTGGTGATTCCCACCTTCAACCGCCGTGAATTACTGCTGCGGGCGTTGGCCTCAGTTTACGCACAGACGTTGCCACCGCAACAGGTGATTGTGGTTGATGATGGCTCGACCGATGGCACTGGCCTGGCTCTGCAGCAAGCCTACCCGCAGGTCGACTATTTGTGGCAGCCAAATCGCGGCGTTAGCAGTGCGCGTAATGTCGGCATCGGTCAGGCGGATCAGCCCTGGATCGCCCTGCTCGATAGCGATGACGAGTGGATGCCGGGTAAGCTGGAACGCCAGTTTCAGCGTCTGCGAGAAACCCCGGAGGTCAGAGTTTGCCACTGCGAGGAGATCTGGATTCGCAACGGGCGTCGAGTAAATTCAGGCAAGCGCCATGTTAAACCCGAGGGTGATGTGTTCGATGATTGCTTGCCACTGTGCGCTATGTCGCCTTCGTCGATTCTGGTGCACCGCAGTGTCTGGTCAGCGGTCGGCCTGTTCGACGAGCAGCTGCCGGCCTGTGAAGATTATGATTTGTGGTTGCGGATTGCCGCCCGCTACCCGGTGGCTTTAGTGAAGGAGCCGCAGATAAAAAAATATGGTGGTCACACGGACCAACTCTCGAACGCCTTTTGGGGCATGGACCGATTTCGCATCCGCGCGTTACAACGGCTGTTGCAGCAGACTCAATTGAGTGCTGAGCAGTATCAGGCGGCGCTGGCAGTGCTGACCGACAAAACTGAAATTTATGTTGCTGGCGTTCTCAAGCGCGGACGGCACGCAGAAGCTCAACGGTTGCGGGAGGTTTTGCGAACGTTGACGGATTTGGCGCCAGTGCAGCCAACGCCCGCTAGTGAGCAAAGTCTATGATTAACCTGCTGGTTGCTTTGCAGGCCGAAGCAAAGCCGATCATCCGTCATTTTGGCTTGAGCGGTAAGCCACCGGTGGCGGGGTTTCGCCGGTATGGGAATGCACAGATAAATTTACTGGTGACCGGCGTGGGCTCGGTGGCGATGGCCAGTGGCGTAACCCTGCTGGCGATGGAGTCTCTGTTGGCGGAGGGATCAGCACCGAGTGCCGCTGCATGGGTTAACGTTGGTATTGCCGGGCATGGCGACCTGCCACTGGGTACTGCTTTTCTGGCTAGTAAAATCACGGATCAGAGCTCCGGATTATGCTGGTATCCGCCTCAGGTTTTGCAGGCAGATATTCCCCGACATGAATTGATTACCGTGGCCACCCCGGCGCAGGAATACCCTGGGGATGCTGCAGTAGACATGGAAGCCAGCGGGTTTTATCCGACCGCGTGTCGTTTTGTCACCGGGGAGTTGGTGCAGTGTTTGAAGGTGGTTTCTGATAACAGGGGCCACCCTGCGACGCGACTGGATGAAGGCGTGATTGGTGAACGAATGGTCGAACTGCTCGAACCATTAGCAGGGGTAATAGACGAATTACACAGCCTGGCGATGACACTGCCGCGACCAGTTATAGGTGAAGTGGCTCTGCAGCCTTATTTACAACGCTGGCGTTTCAGCCACGCCCAACGGCTTCAGTTATCCCGCCTGCTGCACGACTATCAGCTGCTCAGTGGTGCTTTGCCTGATATGGGCGTTTTTAAACAGCAGAAGACGGGGAAAGCACTATTGATCGCACTGGACGCTGACTTGCTTGTCCAGCGCGCAGATTATTTGTTATCGATGGGTTCCGATTTAGCCTCTGCAGGTTGATCATTGGCCGGCATTCTTGCGTCCATCAACTTTTGGGTTGAGATTCGCTGCCACGCAGTGACCTGATCGAAAAATTCTGTTTGCGATTGATGGATTCGGGCCGCCAGCGGATCACTGTCGATGAGCTCCTGAATCACCTCTGCCGTGAGTTCGCGAAATTTTTCGATGACCTGCGGCGGGAACTGCTTCAGCTCAACTTTGTCATCTGCCAGTAGCACCTGCAGCGCGCGGTGATTGTTGGCGGTGAAGTCGGCCAGGACTTCATGGCCCGAAGCCTCCGCCGCCCGCACGACGATTTCCCGCAGGTCGTCAGGCAATCCATCAAGCGCCTCCTGGTTAAAGAGCACTTCGATGGTGCCGCCAGGTTCGTGCCAGCCCGGCCAGTAGTAGTAACGGGCGGCTTTGTTGAGGCCAAACGCCAGGTCGTTATAAGGCGCAATCCAGTCCGTAGCGTCGATAGTGCCGGCTTGCAGTGCCGGGAATATTTCGGATCCCGGCAGGTTGACGGTGGTGGCCCCGGCGCGGCTATAGACTTCGCCGCCGAGGCCTGGCACACGAATTTTTAGCCCCTGTAAATCTGCTAACGAATTGATTTCTTTGTTAAACCAGCCGCCCATTTGCGGGCCGGTGTTGCCGCCAAGCACCGGGTAAATGCCAAAGGGTGCGTAGGCTTCCCGCCAAAGTTCCATGCCGCCGCCATAAAGAAACCAGGCGTTGCTCTCTTCGGCGGTCATGCCAAACGGTGTGGTCGCCAGTAGTTGAGCGGCGGGAATTTTGCCTTTCCAGAAATAGGGCGCGCCCTGGCCCATCTCAACCGTGCCGCGAGAGACCGCGTCGAAGACCTCAAACGCGTTCACCAATTCACCTGCGCCGTAGACCTTCACCGAAATACGTCCCTGGCTCATGGTTTCGATCGCTTTGGCGAGGCGATTGGCACCGGTGCCAAATACCGGAAAATTGGGCGGGACCACGGTGGCGTATTTCCAGTTAAATTCAGCCCCGTGGGTAGTGGCAGTGGCTAGCAGTGTTAGTAATCCGAATAGAGCTGGCCGCAGGTTCATCATCATCTTTCTCTCTAGTCAGCCGAGTTGGGAATGGGCCGAGTGGCCATAATTGCCTGTTCAGAAATGGCGTGCCACTCCATTACCTGTTGGCGATATTTGCTGAAAGATTCAAAGACCTTTGCCGATGCCGGATCCCGGTCGACGAGCTCCTGGAACACCGCCTGGCTATGCTGCTGTAGTTCCTCAAGCACCGCCGGTGGAAACGCCCGTAGCTCCACGCCATGTTCGTTAATCAGCGTTGCCAGCGCGGCGCTGTTGCGGGCGGTGAACTCCGCCAGCATTCGTAAGTTGGCCTGGGTGGCAGCCTGGGTAATGATTTCCTGCAGGTCTGCTGGCAGGGCGTTGTAGGCGTCGCGATTAACCAGCAACTCGATGGTCGAGCCAGGCTCATGCCAGCCGGGGTAGTAGTAATAGCGAGCCGCCTTGTGCAGGCCAAAAGCCAGATCATTGTAGGGTCCGACCCACTCGGTGGCGTCGATGGCGCCCGATTGCAGGGCGGTGAATATCTCGCCGCCAGGCAGGTTGATGGTGGTGGCCCCGGCGCGGGTCAGCACCTCGCCGCCGAGACCCGGCATGCGAATTTTGAGCCCTTTGATGTCGGCGACGCTGTTGATCTCCTTGTTAAACCAGCCGCCCATCTGCGTGCCAGTGTTACCGGCGGGGAAAGGGATAATGCCAAAGGGGGCATAGAGTTCACGCCACAGTTCCAGACCGCCACCAAAATAGAGCCAGCCGTTCATCTCCTGAGCGGTAAGGCCAAACGGCACAGAGGAGAAAAACTGCGCGGCCTCGACCTTGCCTTTCCAGTAATACGCGCCGCTGTGGCCCATCTCTGCGGTGCCGCGAGAAACCGCATCGAAGGATTCAAACGGTCCCACTAGCTCACCGGCCCCATAGACTTTAATTTTCAGGCGACCACCACTCATGGCTTCGATCGCCTCTGCCAGCTCGTTGGCGCTGGTGCCCAGGCCGGGGAAGTTCTTCGGCCAGGTAGTGACCATTTTCCATTCGTAGGTCCGTGCTGGTTCGCCGTTGGTGGCCGCTGCCGGTTTTTCGGTTACCGGATCAGAACAGCCGGTAATCAGTAAGGTGCTCACGAGCAGAGTGAGTAAACCGAATAATTTATGCATCGTCTTCCTGTTAGGTCTTGTCGCGGTCATCGCGTTATAGTGATTGGGTGATTATATAGCGGCTCGCCAGAGCGGATGGCCAACGGCGCCGTTTCAAGTAAACCGAGAATAAAAAAATGATTTCAGTGCGGGCGAAAGCTCACCTGGCCTTGACTGCGGCCTGCTTTTTCTGGGCGGGCAACATGGTTGTGGCGCAGATGATGAGCGATTATTTGGGTGGTTGGCACGTGGTGGCGATTCGTTGTTCGGCGTCAGCGGGACTGTTTTTTTTGTTGTTGCGGATGATCGAGCCAGACCAGCGACTGCAGTGGCGGCCGTTGGGGGTCGGGCTGTTTCTGGCGTTAACCGGAGTCGTTGGCTACCAGGGTCTGCTCTATTTTGGGGTGCGTATGACCAGTGTGATCAATACCAGCCTGATCCACGCCACCGCGCCGCTGGTAACCATGATTATGGCAGCGATTTATTTGCGCAGCCCGTTAAAACGGAGTCAATTATTTGCAGGCCTGCTCTCGTTAGCGGGTGTGGTAGTCATTGTTAGCAAGGGCAGTTGGCAAGCCGTAGCAGCCGCCGAACTGGCACGCGGAGATTTATTGATCATGTTAGCGACGGTGAGCTTTGCCGCCTACTCGGTGGTCGGTCGAAAAGTGATGACCCAGCGAACCGTGCTGGAGTTGACCACCATGATTACCATCTGGGCGGCGCTGATTGCGGTGCCGTTGGCGGGGTGGGAGAGCCAGACGGTGCCGGCGCGTTGGGGGTGGCAGGCAATTGCGGGCATGACCTATATCACTATTTTCCCCGGCGTACTGGCGATGCTTGCCTGGAACTTTGCGGTGAAAGTGGTGGGGCCTACCGAGGCAATGCTGTATATGAATACGGTGCCGGTGATCGCGGTGCTGATGTCGGTCGGGTTCCTCGGGGAGCAATTATTGCCGAGTCATCTGGTCGGCGGCGTCATGGTATTAGCCGGTTGTTTTGGGTCGGTACTGCTGGCGCAAATGGCGATGCGCTCTGCCGCGAAGGCGTAATGTTGTGCCGAGCGGTCAATCAGTCATGCGATTGAAAATGAGTGCGTAGAAAGGGCTTTCGCCGGTCTGGCTGAAATACCAGCCGAGGTGAGCGCCACATTGACGGCACAGGGCTATTTGCCACTGATAGCCGCGGAACCAGCTATGCAGTCGGTAGGGGTTTCCGGCGGCGAGACATCCATCGGCCTGGCTAAAACAACCGACTAAAAATTCAATGCTGTGGGGATTGTTGACCCGGTGGCCGTGGCGACCAGCCACCTCGATGCGGAACTGCTCGCCGGTTACCGGGTGGCCGCAGGCACGGCATTTAATGGCGGCGTGGTGTCGATTGGTGGACTGACTTTCTGGCTTAGTTTTACCGGGTTGCTGGGTTGCTGGGCGGTCGGGTCGGCGTGCCTGGTAACGCTTGTTCAGGCCCGAAGGGTCTCTAGCGTTCCAGGTAATGAATACTGAACCAGTGGTTTTCATCAGTCCATACTTTGGCCGGGTTAAAACCGGCCGCGCGAGCGAGTTGCTGAAACTCTTCGACATCATATTTATGCGAGTTTTCAGTGTGGATGCTCTCCTCGCTGGCGAGGTTGAACTGATCATTTCCGAGCTTGATCTGCTGTTCAGTTTTGCTCACCAGGTGCATCTCGACACGGCCATGCTCATGGTTGTAGCTGGCTTCATGATTAAACGCATCAGGGTCAAGTTTGGCGCCGAGTTCATGGTTAATGCGTGATAGCAGGTTAAGGTTAAATGCGGCGGTGATTCCCTTTGCATCGTTATAAGCGGCGTGCAATATTTGCGGGTCTTTTTTCAGGTCAACGCCAACAATGAAACCGTCGCCGGGCTGTAATTGTCGGGCGACATTCTGTAAAAAATGGCGGGCTTCGTCGCGGGTAAAGTTGCCAATGCTGGAACCGGGGAAAAACCCAACTTTGCGCAGTTCTGGGTTGGCCGCGTAAATCGGCAGGTCGGTCAGCTGGCTGTAATCGGCACATACCGGCAGGACGGCCAGTTTCGGGTAATCGTTGGCAATGCGTTCGGCTGACTGCTGCAGGTGCTCGCGGGAAATATCAATCGGCATGTAAGCGGCCAGAGGCAGCTGGTCGAGCAAGATACGAATTTTCACGCTGCTGCCGCTGCCGTATTCCACCAGTAAACGGTTGTCACCGATGAGCGTGGCCAGTTCGTCGACACACTCTCGCAGAATGCCGATCTCGGTGCGGGTTGGGTAGTACTCGTCGAGTTCGCATATCTGGTCAAACAGGGCCGATCCGGCAGCGTCGTAAAAAAATTTACAGGGCAGGGTTTTTTGCGGGCTAGTCGATAGGCCCTCGACCACGGCCTGGCGAAAATCCTCCAGTTCTGGTTCGAGGTCGATCAGTTCGAGCGCTATATTTGTTTTCGCATCCATAAGCTTAATTTAAATCCAGTCGGCAAGACGTATCCCGGAGAACTGCCAGCGAGCATCTGCGGGGAAGAAATTTCGATAAGTGGCGCGAATATGGTCAGCCGGTGTGACGCAGGAGCCACCGCGCAGGACCATCTGGTTGCACATGAACTTGCCATTATATTCACCCACGGGTCCCGCCGGCGCTTTGAACCCGGGGTAAGGATTGTAGGGAGAAGCGGTCCATTCCCAGACATCGCCGTAGAGCTGTTGTATGCCATCACTGGCGGCGCTGGGTACCGGTTTGAGATGATCTGAGTCGAGTAGATTGCCAGCGATGGGTTGACCGGCCGCCGCCTGTTCCCACTCCGCCTCGGTGGGTAACCGTTTACCGGCCCAGGTGGCGAAGGCATCAGCCTCAAAGTAGCTCAAATGGCTAACTGGCGCAGCGAGGTCGAGCGGCCGTAATCCGTAAAGTGAAAATTCTCGCCAACCCTCTTCTGTTTGTTGCCAATAAAGAGGTTGCTGCCATTGCTCATTCTGAATTTTTGCCCAGCCGTCAGAGAGCCAAAGCACGGCGGTTTGGTAGCCCTGGTCCTCAATGAATTCCAAATATTCGCTGTTGGTTACCAGGCGGTTGGCAAGGCGGTAGGGCTGCAGGTAGACCGGGTGGCGTGGTGATTCATTGTCGAAACTGAAATCGCTACTGTCGGCGCCAATTTCGTGCAGGCCGCCATCGAAATCGGTGAAGGTTAATGGACTATGGCTCTCGGGGGCGACTGACAGTCCACCCTGGTGGTTGCGGTAGGTCGGCGCGAGTGGATTGAGACTGAAGTTGTAGAGAGTGTCGGTAAACAGGAGTTCCTGGTGCTGCTGCTCATGGTGGGTACCGAGTAAAATCAACGGTTCGATAGTCTGCCAGGTGCGCTTATCGCACTGCTCGACTAACGTCTGCAGGCGTTGCTCGATATTCGCACGGTAGTCGAGCACCTCGGCCACGGAGGGTCGAGATAAAAGTCCACGCTGCGGGCGCGGGTGAAACGTACCGACAGTTTCATAATAGGAGTTGAACAGGTGGCGAAACTGAGGGTTAAAAGGCTTAAATCCCGGTTCAAACTGTTCGAGGATAAAGGTTTCAAAAAACCAGGTGGTGTGGGCAAGATGCCACTTCGGCGGGCTGGCATCGGCCATCGCCTGCAGGCCCATATCCTCAACAGATAATGGCGCAACCTGGTCACGAGAAAAGCAGCGGATGGCGCGAAATCGCCGCAGCTGATCCGCAACAGGCTGTTCTGCATCTACGAAAGAAGACGCAGAGTTTTCGGATCTGCTGACCACTTAATTTCCCCTGGTTAAACGCTGTTATTCGCGGTTAATAACTCTCTTATTAAGGCTAAGTATGCGTGACCGGACGAGCGATATCCAGTTTCAGTTGTCGGATGCTATGATGGCATTTGCTGTAGACAAGCCGGCGTAATTGAGAGGCTATTACTCTGTTTTTCTGAAGGTTTTCAAGGCCTGCGTACAACTGGAGCGATAGTGATAACTCTGTGTATAGAAGTGTTCAACGCTGGCGGTATTTAAAGAGGAAACATCATGCAACCCGAACAACTAAAAGTTAGCGATATTGACCTGCTGTTCCGCGAAGATGCGGACGCCGGCGAGTACCTGCTCCACCGCGATGTCTTTCGCGATGAGCAGGTATTTGAGCTGGAGATGAAATACATCTTCGAGCGTAACTGGGTGTTTGTCGGGCTGGAGAGTCAGGCCCCGAATCCCAACGACTACTACACCAGCTGGGTGGGTCGTCAGCCGATTGTGGTGATGCGTGACGCGGACGGTGAGTTAGGTGCTTATATCAACTCCTGTACGCACAAGGGTGCGCGGATCGTCCACCACCGCAAAGGCAATGCCAAGCAGTTTGTCTGTTCCTATCACGGCTGGGCGTTTAATACGGCGGGTGAGTGTGTCTATATTAAAGACAAAGAGTCGGGT
>Ga0164315_10000880_pt1 | contig 21975 bp, 22 predicted proteins | sample GuaBasSedimGuay6_FD_113737 | JGI IMG/M metagenome (GOLD analysis project Ga0164315, IMG submission 113737) | Subseafloor sediment microbial communities from Guaymas Basin, Gulf of California, Mexico - Guay6, Core 4569-2, 0-3 cm | ecosystem: Environmental > Aquatic > Marine > Hydrothermal vents... | reverse complement strand
GGTCGCATCATGTAGTTCAGGAACAGGTGCGCGTTTTCTACATTTTGGGCGTCACCAGGAATGACCCAACTATCTACCCAGAACATGGGAGCGGGAGGTAAAAAGAAATCGAGGATTACGCCGGTGTTGGCTTCTTCCGCCTGTGCCATTGCCTGTAGACCGTCGGGTCCCCAGGTCACCGCAACGCAAAACTCACGCTGTGACATGCGTTGCCAGGCGTAATTGTCGAAGGTTTTGATGTAAGGCCGAACCTTTTTCAGCATGTCTTCCGCTTTCTGGTAATCTGCCTTTTTGGTCGAGTTGGGATCCAGGCCGAGATAAGTCAAAGCCATCGGGATAATATCCGTTGGTGAATCCATGAATGAAACGCCGCACCTGGCCAGCTCCTTCATATGCCTGGGGTCGAATATCATATCCATCGAACCGATCGGTGCCCCGGGGTAGGTCTTCTTTACCAGTGCCTCGTTGTAGGTGACACCGTGGGTGCCCCACATAAAGGGCACAATGTAGTTATGACCCGGATCCCACAGGGTGCCGATTTGTGCCATGACATCGGGGCTCATGTGCTTGAAATTGGGTAATTTGGTCTTGTCTATCTTCTGTAAGATGTTGCCCTTGAGCAAACGCGCAATGGAAGATGACGCGTGAACGACCACGTCATACCCTGAATTGCCGGCGAGTAATTTCGAGTCGATGGCTTCGACTGAATCGTAGGGAGTGAATGTGACTTCGATGTCATATTCCTTCGCGAAATTGGAGATCGTATCCTCCGCCATGTACTCGGCCCAATTGCTGACATTGAGTTTTCCGGCCGCCGATACCGTGGTGGCGGCAGCCATCAATGCGGCAGTCGTGACCCCGACCAGGGTAAATTTTAAAGCTGTGCAGGTTTTCATTATTTCCTCCTCGGAATTAAATCCCACTTTTGAAAAATCACGATTTCGAAAGAATTCATAAACCTCAGTTCTGCTCTACGCTTCGATTGAGGCGATAATCGGCTGCCCGGCGATGACCTTCCATACCCTCGCTCGCGCTTTGGCGGACGGCGGAAGGTGCGACGGCTTCGACCGCGCGGTTGTCAAGCCATTGGTGTGTACAGATTTTCAAATAAGCTCCGACCCAAAGACCACCGGTGTAACGCCCGGAACTCATCGTTGGCAGCGTGTGATTGGTACCGCAACAACCCTTGTCCGAATAAACAACACTGGCCAACTCACCGATAAAGAGAGACCCGTAGTTTCGTAACTTCTTTGCTGTCGCCTGCGGATCCGCGGTGTGAACCTGGAGGTGCTCGGCCGCGATAAAATCGGAATATGCGATCATTGATTGTTCATCGGCGCAAACTACAATCTCGCCAAAATCACGCCATGCTGGAGCGGCAACATCAGCGGTCGACAGGCCCTCCAGTTGACGTTCCACTTCGCTAAGGGTTGCTTCAGCCAGTTTGCGATCGGTGGTGATAAGACCGACACGCGTGCGGATATCGTGCTCGGCCTGGGCAAGCAGATCGACAGCGATCATTTCCGGGTTACCGGTTTCGTCGGCGACGACGAATATCTCGCTCGGACCCGCCAGCGCATCGATGCCGACCGGCCCGAAAACCTGCCGCTTCGCCTCGTTCACATAAGCGTTACCTGGACCGACGATTTTATCGACCGCTGGAATGCTTTCGGTGCCGTATGCCATGGCAGCAATTGCCTGGCCTCCACCGACCCGAAAGATGCGGTCGGCACCGCAGAGATGGCATATCGCGATCATCGACACATGCGCTCCGGGCGGCAGACAGGCGATGACTTCATCACAGCCCGCAACTTTTGCAGGAATGAGGGTCATCAGTGGGGCGGCAAGAATTGGATAACGTCCACCCGGCACATAGGCGCCGATGCGTTCGATCGGGATAACGCGGTGCCCGAGGTGCAGGCCCGGCAGCGTTTCGATATCGAGCGGCAGGATCGTATCAAACTGTGCTTTTGCGAATTGGGTAACCTGTTCAATCGCAAATTCGCTGTCTTTACGTGTCTGCGGATCGAGATTGCGAACGGCTGCTTCGCGCTCTTCCATGCTCACTTCGAAACTTTCAATGTCCACATGATCAAAGGCCTTTGAATAATCTCGTAGCGCCGCATCGCCTCTATTGCGGACGTTGTCAATGATGTCCCTGACCGTTGTCTCGATGGCGCCTGTATCTGCGTTTACGTCCTGTTTCGCATGCTTGATATAGGTGACCTTGCTCTGTAGCGCTGAATTGAGAGTAGACATTGAGTTGCTTTTACCATTTTCGAGTAATAAAAATCTGAAGCCAGGTCGATCGAATATAGATAAACGGTTACTTCGTAGACCATTGCCTGATGCTTATGCAGGCAAGAATAAATCCCGATCAGCAATTTAACAATTTCAAAACTCGAAAATGTGTTATTTGAATTTCACATAGCTTAAACTGAAAAACCATGGTGAAACGATTACCGGATCTGGACTATCTGAGAAGCTTGCTGGCGGTTGCGCGTCATGGCAGTATTAGCGCTGCATCCGAAGACCTGCACAGATCTCAATCGGCCATCAGCATCAAGATTTCTCAACTTGAAGATGCCCTGGGACACCGCCTGTTCAGGCGCCATGCGCGCGGCGTGGTGTTAACGCCCGAGGGACAGATAGTTGTCGATTATGCCCATCGTATTCTTAGCCTGGAAAACGAACTGCACGATACGCTGGAGCAGGAAACGATGCCGGAATCAATCAGGCTTGGACTGGCACCCGATTTCGCAGCCGGCCGCTTGCCAAAAATTCTGCGCGAGTTCACCGAGTTTCGCCAGAAACTCCAGATGGAGGTAACGGTCGCGCCGAGCACGGAACTCAATGAACTGGTACTCAAGAATGAACTCGATCTTGCGCTTGCCGCGGTTGAGTTCATGTCGATGCCATCCCTGACTTCCTGGACCGAACCTCTGCTGTGGGTTGCAAGCAGGGACTTTGTTGTCGATCGGTCTCAACCCTTGCCGATAATTTGCCAGGGCCGCGAGGAGCCCAGTAGAATGAACCATCCCTGGGAGCAAAGAATTTTTGACCGGTTATCAGAACAGGGGCTGAGCTGGCGGGTCGTCTATTCCACGACGACGGTTGAGTCGAAAAGGGCCGCCGTGGAGGCGGGTCTCGGGATCAGCAATCTGACCCGGGAATCCATGCTGCCGACGATGCGTGTACTGGGAGAATTCGATGGTCTTCCGCCGCCGATCACTGCCGAGTTCGGGATTTTCACGCCGGATAAATCGCTAGGTCCTGCAACCACGGCATTGACACACCGTCTGATGACGGTACTTCACAGTTAGGGTGACAGGTGACTGGCACTCAAATCGTTGGTTTCAGAACAGATACCATCTCGTAGAGAACCTGCGCCGAGAGCAAGCTCGTAAGATCCCTTACATCGTAGGGTGGCGAGACTTCATTGAGATCAAATCCAACTATATCCAGGCCCTTAAGGGCGCGAATGCATTCCAGGGATTCATCACTGGTTGGCCCGCCGATTTCGGGGCTCCCGGTTGCCGGTGCATAGGTGGGATCGACAAAATCGATATCAAAGGTGACGTAGACTTTGTGGTCCTTGAGGCGCTCGAAGCGTTTTGCAAGGGTATCGCGGAGTCCGGGCCCCATCATTTTGAGATCGCGCGCCGTGATGACTTCACACCCATTGTCAGCAAGGTAATCGAGCTCATGCTCATGAAACAACTTACGAATGCCAAGCTGAATTAGTTTATCACCAGAGACCAGGCCATCGTCGATGGCATGTCGTATGACACTGCCATGGTGAAATTTCTGTCCATAGCAATAGTCTGCGGTATCGGTATGGGCGTCAAAATGAATTAGCGCGACTTTTCCATGGGCGCTGTGAATGGCCTGCAGGATGGGATATGCAATAAAATGATCTCCACCAACGGAGATTGGCACCATTCCCTGCTCGATCAATTCCGTAATGGCAAGCCTGATTGACTGATGGCTGTCCTCTAGTGACAGGGGTGACAGTATGATATCGCCACAGTCAACAATTCGGTGACAGGCGTAGGGATTTACCCCTAGCTCTGCATTGTATTCATTCAGTCGCCAGCAGTAGTTGCGTATAGCACGCGGACCGAAACGACTGCCCGGTGTGCGGATCGTTCCACCATCATAAGGGACGCCGACGATACCTACTGTTGGATGCTCCACCTCTGCCGCGAGAGGCGTTTTTAAAAAGGTCGGAATGCCGGTAAAACGGCGTACATCACCCGTCGAAATGAGGCTTCCGTCCTGGTATGAACCGATCGTAAACCGATCCTTTCCTTTACCTGCCTGCTTATCAATCCCTGTACTGGACATTTGAATTACCTGTGATCAATGGACAATTAATTGTTATACATTGGCCGTCATTTGCGAGGGCGGTTGAAGAGTATCAATCAACTATCCATATAACCAATTCAAAACTCGGAGATATGTTATCTGTTTTTCGAATAGGTCTGATTGATGAACCGCAGGCAGTCGATCCAGGCTGGACAGATTTAAAACCCTATTTCCGAGTGACACAAACAAGTGTTTCAGGAAAACATTTCCCAATTTTACGAGGATAGTTATCTACTTGAATCTCCCGTCATGTGTCACGTTGGTTTAGAATGCTGGGAATTCACTCAAAACATATTCGCCGGAGATTTAGCGCACCATGGCTCAAAAGTTAACCCAGCCGCCTGGCACAACATCCGGCACATTTCTTGATTTTCCCCTGGTAACGGAGCTGGACAACTTCGCCGCGGACATTGCTATTCTGGGGATCCCTTTCGGCATGCCTTACGAACCGACTGCGATGGCAAACGACCAGAGCAGGGCGCCGGACGCCATACGGCAGTTGCCGGGCCCTGCCGATATCGCCTATACCCGGAACCATTTTGATTGGGACCTGGGCGGACCCCTGCTCGATGGACGTGACATCAAGGTAGTGGATTGCGGTAACGTCACGGCAGACATGAATGATCACCAGGAGCATTACCGTCGTGCCGAGCAGGTGGCGAGAAAGATTTTTAGCACCAACGCGACCCTGATCACGCTGGGCGGTGATCATGGCGTTCCGATTCCGGTGATGCGCGCCCTCGAAGTGCATGGCGCCCCGGTAACGCTGGTTCATGTCGACGCCCATTTGGACTGGCGCGATGAAATCAATGGTGAAACCGAGGGCTACTCCAGCCCGATAAGACGCGCCGCGGAGATGCCGTGGATCGACAAAATAGTGCAGATCGGCATGCGCGGCATCGGTAGCGCTCGTACCGGTGAAGTGGATGATGCCAGGGCCTATGGCGCCAAAATTATCGACGCGTATGAAATGCACGACATCGGCATGGATGCCGTGCTCGAGCAGATTCCCGACAATGGCCCCTATTATCTAACCATCGACGCCGACGGTATCGACCCCACCATCATGCCCGCGGTCATGGCGCAAACGCCTGGCGGACTGAGTTGGGTACAAATCCGCAAGCTGATTCACGGCCTGGTCAGGAAGGGGCGGGTGCTGGGTATGGACCTGGTCGAAATCGCTCCGACCCACGACGTTGGTAATACCACCATGGTCCATGCGGAACGATTGATCTGTAATTTCATCGGCGCCGCGGTTCGGGCCGGATACTACGACTGAGAACCGGACCAAAGGTCGGCGCAACAATTTTTCTCATGTTGGGACTTAGTTATCTGCGCTTGAATAATCCGTGACGGTTTAGCGATAATAATTCGGAGTTATACCGAGACGTCCTGGTGTTCATCCGTATATTTCCTTGCCATATCCATAATCCAGTCAGTGAAAATAGTCACCTTTTGGATATGCATATGATCTTCCGGGTAAACCAGGTAATAGGAGGCGATGCCGGTCTCGGTTTCATCAAATGCAGGGACAAGCAATCCCTCCTGGAGCTCGCGGGCGGTGAGCAGATCGCTCTCCAGCACAACGCCGACACCCCGTACGGCCGCTTCTATGGCAAGTTCCGAGGGGTCGAGAGAAACGCCGTGAAATTCATTATCAACCGGAACCCCCTGTTCGGCGAGCCACATTTTCCAGGTGACCAGGTTGCGCTCGGTATGTATCAGGGTGAAATTAACCAGATCGGCGATGGAGCGAAGCCCGTCGGGTTTGTTCTTGAGTTCGGGACTGCACATCGGCAAAACCCGCTCGGAGAGCAGGGGCTTGACCAGGCTTCCGGGCCATGTCGATTGACCGTAATGAATACCGATGTCGATTTTTTTCTTTCGGAAATCAAGCAACTCGGAGGTCGCTATTACCTTGACGTCGATATCCCTGTGCTTTTCAAGAAAATCGGGCAGGCGATCCAGCAGCCATTTCCTGGCAAAGCTGGGTGTCGATCTGATCGTCAATTGATCGGAATACTCCAGCTGCATAACCTGTTTGGTTGCATCGTCGATCGCGGCAAACGCAGGGCCCAGCAGTTTCAGGTAGGCGGCACCGGCATCGGTGATCGCAAGGCCACCACTTATGCGGTGAAACAGGTTTACACCAACCTGCTGTTCCAGCTGCTTGACCTGGTGGCTGATTGCGGAAGGCGTCAGAGAAAGCTCTTCTGCCGCGTCTTTGAAACTTTCGTGCCGGGCGGCGGATTCGAAGGTCGATATCGCTTTCAATGAAGGGCGTCGATATTTATCCATTTAATTTAATGCTGGTAAATAATATTAAGTCAGGAAATATTCTATGATGAATAGTAACAACAAGAAATCAGAAATGACGACAACTTCAGCCGAGGACGCCGATGAGCTCTGGCAAATTGTAGACCAACACCTGCTTCATTATGGCCGCGATTTTGTACGTGAATTCATCACCAGCGCGTCGGGCTCCTACCTCCATACCGCCACAGGGCGGAGCATCATCGATTTTTCGTCCGGGCAGATGTGCGCGACCCTGGGGCACAATCATGCGGCAATTCTCGAGGCCATGCAGCGTTCGGCCGACTCGGTGATTCACCTGGACAGCACGATGCTGTCTCCGTCCATCGCCCATCTGGCCAAAGAACTCTGCGCACTGTTACCGCCGCAATTGAGCAAGGTACTATTCCTCAATACCGGTGCGGAATCGAATGAAGCCGCGATTCGCCTGGCCAAGCTTTACACTGGTTGTTTTGAAATTATCGGGCTGACAGGATCCTGGCACGGCACCACCTACGGAGCCGCTTCAACGACCTATGCTCACGGCCGCAAGGGTTATGGTCCCGGCATGCCGGGAACTATCGCCATTCCAGCACCCAACTGTTACCGATGTCCACTAGGGCAATGCCAGACAAGCTGTAACCTTGCCTGTCTGGATTTTGGATTTGATTATGTGGATTCGGTATCGGTTGGGTCAACCGCGGCGATGATGATCGAACCGATCCAGAGCGCGGGTGGAATTATCGTGCCGCCCGAAGGTTACATGGAAAAATTACGGGGTTGGTGTGATGAGCGATCGATCCTGCTCATTTTTGATGAAGCCCAGACCGGGCTCGGCAGGGTTGGCACCAATTTCGCTTTCGAGCAGCAGGGAGTCGTGCCCGACATTCTATCGCTGTCAAAAACACTGGGGGCGGGTGTACCGTTAGCTGCGACCATTACCAGCAAGGAGATCGCCGACAACACTCATGAAAAAGGGTACTCGCATTACACTTCGCATGCATCCGACCCGCTCACGGTTGAAGTCGGTCTCGCGGTCGTGCGTACTATAGTCTCGGAGCAACTCGCGTCCAGGGCCGATGAAATCGGACAATACCTGATGGCGGGCTTGCAGGTGCTGCAGGATAAATACGAATCGATCGGGGATTTGCGCGGGCGGGGATTACTGCTCGGGGTTGAAATCGTCACCGATCGGGAGTCAAAAACCCCGGATAAGGAATACCTGGCCAGGTTAAGCCAGCGATGTTTTGAACTTGGCTTGAACGTGAACCGGGTCGGTGGATCGTTGGCGGTGTGGCGCATAGCGCCGCCATTGACAATTTCCAGAGCGGAAGTGGATTTGTCCCTGGAAATTATGGATGAGGCTTTTGCATCGACCCAGTAACATTCGACACCGCCGGGTTGCCAGCGCCGGCATGCTTTCGAACAATGGGGTCTATCGGGACGTCATCTGCTGCGGAAGCCAGGTGGCGATTCCGGGGAACGCGGTGAGCAGCACGATCGCGGCCATCAACAATAAAAAGAACGGCAGCGCGTAGCGTGCGACCTGCATGATGTTGATCCGGGTCAGCCCCTGTATCACGAACAGGTTGAACCCCACCGGCGGGGTGATTTGCGACATTTCCACTACCAGCACCACGTAAATGCCGAACCACATCAGGTCGATACCGCTGCGCTCGATCATCGGCAGGATGATGGACGTGGTCAGCACGACGATCGATATTCCATCCAGGAAACAACCGAGCAACATGAAAAAAAACGTCAATACCACGATCAGCATCAACGGCGATAGTCCCATCTGGGAAATCTGCTCGGCCAGCAGTCGCGGTACGCCCGTGAACCCCATCGCCAGGCTCAGAAACGCCGCGCCGGCGATGATAAAGATAATCATGCAAGAGGTTCGTGTCGCGCCCAGAAGGCTCGACCTGAAGGTCTCGAAACTCAGGTTACCCGTCGCCAGCGATAACGTCAGCGCGCCAAATACGCCGAGCGCCGCCGCTTCGGTCGCGGTTGCCCAGCCGGCGTAGATCGAGCCCAGCACGAACAGGATCAGCCCCATCACCGGGAACAGACGCCGCGTCATGTACAACTTTTCCTTCAGTGGCATCGGCGGGGTGTCGTCTTGCGGTATTTGATCGGCGTTGAATATCGACCATAGCGCGGTATAACCCATGAACAAAATGACCAGCATCAGGCCGGGCAAGACGCCTGCAATGAACAGGCGCGCGATTGAAACCTCCGCTGAAACGCCGTAGACGATCAGGATGATCGACGGTGGAATCAGGAATCCCAGCGTGCCCGAGCCGGCCAGTGTGCCGATCATCATACTTTTCGGATAGTTGCGCTTTTCGAGTTCACCCAGCGTCATGCGTCCGATCGTGGCCGCGGTTGCCGCCGACGAACCCGATACCGCGGCGAAAATGGTGCAGCCCAGTATATTTACGTGTAGCAGGCGCCCCGGCACGTTTTTCAGCCAGGGCGCGAGGCCATGAAACAGGTCCTCGGAAAGCCTGGTCCTGAACAGGATTTCGCCCATCCAGATGAACAGCGGCAGGGCCGATAGCGTCCAGGTGGCGGTAGCGCCCCAGGTCGTGGTCGCGAACAGGATGCCGATGCTGTCGTTTTCGTTGAGCACCAGCGCGACGAAAGCCACCAGGAACAGCGAGGCGGCCACCCACACGCCAGCCAGCAGTGCGCCGAACAACACCGCGGTGAAGATAATAATCAGGTTGGAGATTTCCATCCGCTTATCCTTCGAGGCCGATAAACGCCGGGGTTTTGCCCCTGAGCGACAGTATCAGGTCATCGAGTAGCGCGACGAAAAACAGGATCGCGCCCAGCGCCACCGGCACCTGGGGAATCCACAGCGGGACCGCGATATATCCCTGCGACAATTCATGGAAACTCCAGGACTCGTACACCAGGTAGGAAAGATGCCAGGCGCCGTAGCCGGTTACCGCGGTGAAAACGATCAACGCGAAATACATGAAAGCCCGTTGCCATCCGGGCGACAAATGGTGTATCAACAGCGTTACCCGGATATGCCCGCCGTGGCGAAAGGTATGCGCAAGCGCCAGGAACGAGGCCGCGGCCAGCAGGTAGCCCGAGAAATCCTCGGTCGACGGCACGATCACACCGAACCATCGCGCCACGATCTGCGTCAGGATCATGATGGTGATGAGCACGATGCAGGTGCCGGCGAGGTAACCCGAGCCTGCATAGATCTTGTTCAGGAACCGGCGCATTGTCGTATATCGCTTTAGTAGGCGGAGAGTATGTCTTTACCCGCCTGGCCGGCTTCCTCCGCCCACTCGGCGCCCATGGTTTCACCGATTTTCTGCAAATCAGCTTTTAACTGCGCACTCGGTTTTGCGACCTTGATGCCGTTCTCCGCGAGCGTTGCAGTCTTGGCTTCGGTTTCCTGTTGCGCCATTTCCCAGCCTCGCGCTTCGGCGGCGGCCGCGGCTTCCAGCACTGCTTTCTGGTTGTCTTCGTTCAAGCGTTTGAAGGAACGTGCGTTGACGATCACCATGTTTTTCGGAATCCAGGCCTGGGTATCGGTATAGTCGCTGATGTAGTCCCAGGACTGGCTGGACACGCCGGTGCTAGGCGAGGTCACCATGGCATCGATGATGCCGGTCGAAAATGCCTGGGGTATTTCGGGCGTCTGCACTGTGGTCGGGGTTGCTTTCAGCAGTATCGCCAGGCGCGACGTGGTCGGGCTGTAGGCGCGCATCTTGAGGCCTTCCAGATCAGCTGCGGATTGAATCGGCTTCTTGGTGTAAAACCCCTGCGGTGGCCAGGGCACCGCGTATAGCAGCATCAGGCCGTCTTTCTTGAGCGCCTTCTCGATCAGCGGACGCGATGCGCTCCAGAGCCTTTTCGCGCTATCGAAATCGGAAGCCAGGAACGGGATATTGTCCGCCTTGAAAATCGCGTTGTCGTTGCCGAGCAAGCCCATGAACATTTCCCCGATCGGCACCTGCCCGGTACGCACCGCGCGGTGTATCTCGGGGTGCTTGATCAACGAGGCCCCGGAATGTACCACTATTTTCAGATCTCCGTTTGTGGCCTTGCCCACGTCTTCGGCGAACTGGCGTACATTTTTAGTGTGGTGGACGCCGTCCCCGTAAGGAGTCGGCATATCCCACTTGGCCGCGAACGCGGACATGGAGAGAATAGTTGTAGATATAAAAAACAAGCCAAGATTTAGAATTTTCATTGAACTCCTCATATCGGATAAATAATTTGAAAAAATATTTATAGTTACTGATTATCGGCAATTTTAATAATCGCAAAATCACCATATTCCAGATTTTTCTATTGATGTCGAGGACATTACACAAATAATTCCTGCTTGTGGCAAGAAACTCCGCTTCATTACGCAATTGATACTCGAGGCCAATCCCGGCGGCGAGACCTTCGAGGCCGGTTACGCTTCGCCAGGATTTTCTGTTGCGGCGTCGATGGCTTCGCGCAGCACCGCGAGGTCGCCGATGTGGTTGGCCAGCAGCAGAATCAGGCGCGCGTTGAGCTTCTGGCTTTGTGCGTCGCTTAGGTCGCGGTGCGCGTCGATCAGGTATTGGTAAAAATCGTCGCCGGGGCGATAGGCGCGGAAACAGGTTTTACCGCTTTCGTGGAAATTGGAATCGGTGGTCAACGGTTTGTTATCAGGCATGTTGCTTCCTCAGTGTTGCGCGCTGGCGCGTGCCACGGCCTGGCGTATCTTGTCGACACTGGTTGTGCGCATGCGTGCGGCGAGGTGCTGGTCGGGCCGGATCAGGTAGGCGCTGCCGTCGCGCGCATCGTAGCGTTCGGCGATCATGCCCTTGACGTCGCACAGCGCATGGATGCCGGCCGGGGCTTCGCCGCTGCGGTAAATCACCACGGTCTCGATCGGGATGGCGTCGTCCTGCATTGCCCGCAGGGCATCGAGCGTGGCGCGATCGCAAGCGTCGATGTCGTCGACGTAAAACATGACTTGAAATCGGTTGCCGAAAGCGTTCAGCAGCCAGTCGGCGCTGCCGCCCTCGACCGGGGCGTCGGCCATTACCGCGCCGGCCACCAGCAGGCTGCCGAATTCGCCATCGTCCGGACTATTGAGCGATGAATCGGTGAGCACCGTGGTATCGGAAAGACGCCCCGAGTTGGTCAGCTTGCGCGCGAAATCGAAACGCTTGGACAATTCCAGCGTTGCGTCGCGAAATTGACGTGAAGTATTCGATTTCGGCGTGATGAAATCGGTCGAGCGGGTCGAGTTCATGATGTTTTCGTCGGCGGCGACCTCGCGCTCCTCGCAATAGCTGTCGAGCAGGCTCTGCGGCGCCTTCCCGTCCATGACCAGTTTCAGTTTCCACGCCAGGTTATCGATATCCTGTAATCCAGAGTTGGCGCCGCGCGCGCCGAATGGCGAAACCTGGTGCGCCGCATCGCCGGTGAACAGCACAGGCCCCTTGCGAAAGCGCGGCATGCGGCGGCACTGGAAGGTGTAGACGCTGGCCCATTCGAGTTCGAACTCGACGTCGTCGCCGAGCATCGCCCTGACGCGCGGAATAATATTTTCCGGCTTCTTTTCCTCGTCCGGGTCCTTGTCCCAGCCGAGCTGAAAGTCGAGGCGCCAGACGTTGTCCGCCTGGCGGTGCAGCAGGGTCGATTGTCCGCGATGATAGGACGGGTCGAAATTGAACCAGCGCTCCGGCGGGAAATCGGCCTTCATGACGATATCGGCGATCAGGAAGCGATCCTCGAAGACCTTGCCGGTGCTTTCCAGTCCCAGCATCGCGCGCAGGTCGCTATTGGCGCCATCGGCGACGATTAGCCAGTCGCAGGTCAGGTTGTAGACCCCATCCGGGGTTTCGACGCTGATGCGCGTTTGTTCACTGCTGTCATCGACGGCTATGACCTTGTTCTTCCAGCGCACTTCGATGTTGTCAAACTCGTTCATGCGTTCGACCATGTACTCTTCGAGGTAATACTGCTGCAGGTTGATGAAGGCCGGCATCTTGTGCCCGGGCTCGGGCAGCAGGTCGAACTGGGTGACCAGTTTGTCGCGGAAAAACACCTTGCCGACGTTCCAGGTCACACCCTTGTCGACCATGCGCTCGCCACAGCCAAGCCGGTCGAGTACTTCGAGCGCGCGCTTGGAAAAACAGATCGCGCGTGAACCGACGCTGACGGTGTTATTGTCGTCGAGCACCAGCGTATCGACCCCGTGCAGGGCGAGGTCGAGCGCCGCGCCCATGCCGATCGGTCCGGCGCCGACGACGATCACCGGGTGGTGCGCCGCCTGGATCGCAGCCTGGTCGGGCGACCTGACGTATTCGTAGACCGGATTCTGGTAGGTTAAAGACATGCTTACCCCCAAATCATCTAGTTCTTTTTCACCCCGCGGTCATTGCGAGCACAGCGAAGCAATCTAACAAAGATTGCTTCGTCGCGTTGCTCCTCGCAATGACGCTCGGAAATCATCAGGTGGATGGTTTTTCCAGCTGCAGTCCGTGCCACATTTCCTGGTCGCGCTGCTCGGTCCAGATGCGCGGGTCGGCGACGCCGCTGGCTTCGTCGAAAGCGCGCGTGACGTCGAACGGCAGGCAGTGCTCGTAGATGAAGACATGGCCGAAGTCGGGGTCCATGTTTTTCCGCGTCAGCGCCATCGCGCCCTTGAGGTCAAGATTCTGCTCGACCGCCTGTTTGGCGCTGTCGAGCAGCGCGGTGACGAAGGCGCGCGTATAGGCGTAACCTTCGGTGACGCGTGCGGGCGATTCCAGTGCGGGCCCGCGTCCCGGAACCACCTTTTCGGCACCCAGCGCCTCGATTGCATCCAGCGTTGCCGGCCAGTCACTGAGGTAGGCGTCGCCGGTGTAGCAGGCGGCTTCGAATTCGACCAGGTCGCCCGAAAACAGCACCTTTTCCGACTCGACCCAGACCACGGTGTCGCCCTGGGTATGACCACGACCCGGATTCCAGATCTGTACCTTGAGATCGCCCATCATCAGCGTCATACGCTCATCGAACACCAGCGTCGGCCAGGTTAGTCCGGGAATGCTTTCGACCGAATCGAACAGGCGTGGGAAGCGGGTGATTTCGGAATCCATGTCCTGCTGGCCGCGTTCGACGATGAGGTCGTGGGTGCGCTGGCTGGCGATAACCTGCTCGAGGCCCGCGTCGCGGTAACCGGAAGCGCCGAGCACGCGGACCGCGTGATAGTGTGTCAACACCACGTACTTGATCGGCTTGTCGGTAATTTCGCGAACCTTGGCGATGACCGACTGAGCCGCCACCGGGGTAGCCGTGGCGTCGATGATCATGACCGAATCGTCACCGATGATGACGCCTGTATTGGGATCGCCCTCGGCGGTAAACGCGTAGCAGTGCTCGGACAGTTGTAAAAAGGTAAGCTTTTTCTCTTCGAGATCGGCTACCGATGCAAATTGCTTGGACATAATGACTCCTGTTAAATCTGTTGGTTTGAATAATTACCTGACCGGCAGGATGGTCGCGCTGGCCGAACCGAAGCCAATGCGCGCCGCGCCCGGTTTTGAGCAGTATCCCGACATGATGATGCAATCACCATCGATAAGAAACTTGCGAATTTCGCCGTTGGGCAGTTCCAGCTCCTGTTTACCACCGCGGCTAATTTCGAGCATCGAGCCGAGCTCGTTATCACCCGTACCCGACTGGGTGCCGCTGCCGAAAAAATCGCCCGGCTGCAGGTTGCAGCCGTTGACCGTATGGTGCGTGACCATTTGCGCCACGCTCCAGTAGGACTGGGCGAAATTCGATTCACCCAGCAAATGCGGCGCATCTCCGTCGGTGCGCATTTTTGCGCTTTGCAGATAAGTCTGCAATTTCAAGTCGAGCGCGCCCTGGCTGCGATTCTGTTCAGAATCCAGGTAGTCCAGCGGTTGCGGATCGTCGGCCGCGCGCGACCACTCGGTACGGTAAGGCAGCAGCGCTTCGCTGGTCACGATCCACGGCGAAACCGTCGATGCGAAACTTTTCGACAGGAACGGCCCTAGCGGTTGGTACTCCCAGGCCTGGATATCGCGCGCCGACCAGTCGTTGAAAATACAGTAGCCAAATACGTGGCTGTCAGCATCGTCGATAGCGATGCGATCCCCCAGATCGTTGCCGGCGCCGATGTAAATACCAAGCTCGGTCTCGTAGTCGAGGCGTTGGCAGGGGCCGAAGCTGGGGCTATCGGCATCGGGCGCCTTTGTTTGCCCCAATGGGCGGTGTATATCCTGGCCGGAAACGCCGATCGACGATGCACGACCGTGATAGCCGATCGGGACCCACTTATAGTTCGGCAGTACAGGATTATCGGGACGGAACAGCCTGCCGACATTAGTGGCGTGATTGAGCGAGGAGTAAAAGTCGGTGTAGTCGCCGATACGGCTGGGCAGGGTGTATTCGACCAGGTCCTGCGCCACCAGGCAGGGCTGCAGCTGGTCCTGCAAATCGGAGCCCGTGCGCAGCGCTCTCGAAAGCGCCAGGCGCAATGCGGAAGCCGCCGCTGCGCCACGTCCCATGAAGGCGTTCAGGCTCGACCCGGCGCACAGTTGCAGCAACTCGTTGATTTCGCTGTCGAAGGCCCTGGTTTCGGCCAGGCGCGCCAGGTCCAGCACCTGGTCGCCGATGGCGATGCCACCGCGTAAGGATTCGTCGCTGATGCGCAACCGAAACACCGCGAATGGCAGGTTCTGGATCGGAAAATCGGCGCCCTCGAGATTGGCGCTTTCGACCCAGCTGGTCAGACCCGGGTCATGGGTTTCGTTGAGATTCATCGTGGCATTGTCCAGCGGGCTTATTCGGGAATGGAATCGACCATGCTGCCGTCGTGCATCCAGCGCGCATGCTCGGGTGCCTTGCGGGTTTCAGCCCATTCGTTGAGCATGTCCCACTTGACTTCGTCGAGGCGGGTGTCCATCTCCGGGGTGCCTGTGTTGGCCGCGAGTTCGAGGCGATGACCGCTGGGGTCGAAGAAGTAGATCGATTTGAAAATAGTATGATCGGTCGGGCCGACAACGTCGATTCCGTCGGCTTCGAGCCTTGCCTTGGTTTCCACCAGGTCGGCGACGCTGTCGACCTGCATCGCGAGGTGCTGTACCCAGGCCGGGGTGTTCGGGTCACGCCCCATCGGCGCCTTTGTAGGCAGCTCGAAAAAAGCGAGGATGTTGCCGCCGCCGGCGTCTAGAAAGACGTGCATGTAGGGATCGGGTTCCCCGGTGGACGGGACCTGGTTCTCGGCGATGGCGAGCACGAAGTCCATATTCAGGTACTTGCCGTACCATTCGACGGTTTCCTTTGCATCGGCGCAGCGATAGGCGACGTGGTGAATCTTGCGAATCTGGGGCATGCTGGACTCCCGGTTTTTTGCTCGTATGGACCTGTTAGCTGGTATCATATGTTGCTATTGTCAGGCTTGTACACCAGTATTTCGATTCTATAAAAGATGAAAAAAAATAACACCGAAGCCCTGGACCTGCGCCTGCTCTTTCCCTGTCCGCTGCCGAGCAAGATCAATTGCTGAACATCCTGGCCAAACTCGAAACTTCGCTCGGCTGAGCGGATCCGGCGTCCCGTTAGTGATCAATCCGGCCTCATTCGCCTGCACCCTGTCGATCGCGCTGCTGGTCGCGCTTGGACCCTTGTCGACGGATATGTACCTGCCGTCGCTGCCGAGTTTGGCCGGGGAATTTGCAACCAGCGCGGGACGCGTACAGCTCACATTGAGCCTGTTTCTTGCCGGTTTTGCACTTGCGCAAATCATCTACGGTCCGTTGTCTGACCGCTTCGGGCGCAAGCCGGTGCTGTTGGCCGGATTATTGTTGTTCGTCATCGCCAGCATTGCCTGCGCGCTCGCGGTGAACATCGAAATGCTGATCCTGGCGCGTTTTTTACAGGCGCTGGGCGGAAGCGCGGGGCCGGTTATCGGACGCGCGATGGTGCGCGATATTCACGGCCCGGGTGAATCTGCGCGGGTGCTGTCGCACATCGGCTCGGCGATGGCGCTGGCGCCGGCATTCGCGCCGATCCTGGGTGGATACATGGGCGTTTATCTCGGCTGGGAATCTATTTTCTGGTTCCTGGCCGTGGTCGGAATCTTTTGTGCGGCGCTGTTGTACTTCGCCATCGGCGAAACCGTGCCCGAGGAATTTCGACACCCGAGATCGATTGCAAACATCGTCGCGGATTACGGGCGCCTGATCGCCGATCCGGTTTACCTCGGTTATACGCTGACCTGTACGCTCGCCTTTGCCGGCCTGTTTGCCTTTTTATCGGGATCGTCATTCGTCATCATCGAGTATTTTGGCGTCAACCAGGAGCACTTCGGCCTGCTGTTCATGCTGGTGGTTGCCGGTTACATTAGCGGTACGCTACTCGGCGCGCGCCTCTGCCGATACTTTGATTTTCATCGACTGGTGGGGGCCGGATCCATGCTGCTGTTCTTTTCCGGCGCGATCATGCTCGCGGTTGCGCTCAATCAACCCGGCCATGTCATGAGCATCGTGTTGCCGATGATGCTGTTCATGCACGGCGTCGGCCTGGTAATGCCGCAGTCGATGGCGGGCGCACTGGCCAACTATTCACATATCGCCGGCAGCGCGTCGGGGTTGCTCGGTTTTATTCAAATGTCCGTGGCCGGGCTCGTCGGTGTGGCGGTCGGACACAGTTACAACGGATCCCCGGTCGGAATGGCGTTCGCGATTGCGAGCATGGGATTGTTGTGCTTTTTTGCTTACCTGGGGCTGCTGCGGCGGCGCGATCACCAGCCACGCCGATAGGCGTGGATACGCGCTATATTATCGACTTCCCATTCTGCTAACATTACTGTTTTTACGCTGAAGATTAACGATGGCACGTAACGATTTTACCCTCCGCAGCTTTGGGCTGCGCTTCGCCTTTGCGTTCGCGCTGGTTTTTCTGACCTACAATCCCACGGGGTTTTCCTGGGTCGGCTGGTTGTTGTCGGAGACACCGCTGGTTTACAAAGTGGCGGCCGGTATCGTGTTGCTGATTGGTTGGGCCATGTTTCTACGCGCTACCTGGAATTCGCTGGGCGCGCTCGGCACAACCCTGACGGCGGCTTTTTTCGCCGTTATCATCTGGTTGTTAATCGAATGGGGACTGGTCGCGCTAGACGGTACCGGCACGATCCAGTGGATCCTGCTGTTCGTACTGACCGGGGTGCTCGCGGTCGGTATGTCCTGGTCCCATATCCGCCGTAAACTCTCGGGGCAATACGACACCGATGAAATCGAAGGTTAGTACGCTGATCCTGCTGGTGTTGTTCGCCGGCTTGTCACTACCCGCGACGGCCGCGAACGTGATCCTGTTGCACGGACTGGCACGCACCGACAAGTCGATGGGGAAGATTGAAAACGCCCTCTCGAGGCAGGGCTACTGCGTCACCAATGTCAGTTACGACTCGCGCGCGGGGGATATCGAAACACTCGCCAGCAAGGCCATTATTCCCGCACTGAGCGACTGCCCTTTAGCCGACAGCGTGCACTTCGTCACGCATTCGCTCGGTGGCATCCTGCTGCGCCAATACCTGTCAAATCACAGCATTGAAAATCTGGGCCGGGTTGTCATGCTGGGCCCGCCGAACCAGGGCAGCGAAGTGGTCGATGAATTGCACGATGTTCCGGGATTCGGTTTTATCAACGGTGAGGCCGGCCAGGAACTGGGTACCGGCGCGAACAGCGTGCCCAGGCGGCTCGGTCCGGCGAATTTCGACCTCGGTGTCATCGCCGGGACGAGCAGTGTCAACCCGGTGCTGTCGGAGATGATTCCAGGCCCGGACGACGGTAAGGTATCGATTGAAAGTACCCGCCTCGAGGGCATGAGCGATCATATCGTAATGGATGTTTCGCATACCTTCATGATGCGCGACGACGAAGTCATCGAGCAGGTCATCAGTTTCCTGCAATCCGGGAAATTCAGACGCGCGGACTAGCCCGTATAAACCACCGTCATTGCTTCGCTTCGCTCTTGTGCCCTTTGGGTGCGCAATGACGCAAGGGGCGTTACTTTTGCCTGTTGAGGCTTGAGTTGTACCTGCCTAGTGCGGCCAGTTTGTCACCGTCATGTAACGGCCTGGCGCCGACATTCCTGCCGTCTTCCAGCACTACAGTCTGGTCTTCGTAATTCATGTAGAAATGGCAGCGTTTTTCCCAGCGTGGAACCTGGTAGCAGAGGGTGCCGTCGTCGGACACCTCCCAGCTACCATTGGAAAAAACCTTGCGCCATATGACTCTCAACTGGCCGTCCTCCATGTAGTAGGCCCCGCCACGGTCCCATTCTTCGGTCTTGCCGGTAACGTGGGCTTTAACCTGTGCCGGGTTCAGCCGGGTCGCACCGGCCAGGGTCAGTCCTTCCTCGTCCGAGGTGCCGCTAACCGTAATGCAGGCCGAGGCGCCGACTGCGAGAAAGAGTATTAAAAACCGTTTTGTCATTTTTGTTTGCATTGTGCTCTCACTGATTGCTGTTGTCGCAATGTCGCTTGCGATCATGGTTGATCCTGGTTGCTGAGGTGTTCGAAGGCTTCAGAATATTTCCGCAGGCGGTCGATGGCGTGCTTTAGCTGGGCCTTGCTGAGCCCGTCGCTGATCTCTTCGACGATTTGTGCATAGACCTGCCAGTAGGCGTTGCGTTCCACTTCGAAGGCGCGCGTAATGTCGGTTTCGGGGTCGAGTAAAATGGTCTTCAACTGCTGCTGTGAAAGGCCCGCGGTCGGAGCCTCGCGTAACGCCGTGACCAGCGCCTGCTGCCGCTCATCGCGAAACTTGATCCAGACCTCGTAAAACTCCGGCAACTGGCGCAGGCGCGGCCGTATTTTTTGCAGCTGGTTTGCGTCAAATGGGCCGAACCATTTTTCGAGGCGCTCGATCGTCTGTTCCTCACGGTAAATCTCGCGCTGTTGTAGCGACATTTCGAGGTAATCGTAATACTCCGCGGAGATTTCCCTGTAATACTGGTCATAGTGATCGATCTGCGCCGGCGTCAGTGTCAGCCCCATATCGCCGAAGCTAATGATCGCCTGTCCCAGCAGACGCCGAAAGGCGAGCCGGAGTCCTTCGATAAATTGCAGAAACTCCGGCGCTGATATGCCATCGGCGGCGTTCAGCGCCGCATCGTCAAGAACCTGCTGGTAGCGACCCAGTTCCTGCTGCCGGTGCCAGCTGAAAAATTGTTGCATGCGGGTGTCGAGCTCACGGCGTTGCGTATCGTCCAGATCGAAGGCGTCTTCCAACTCGCTGGTGACGTAGGACGGGGCATTATTGTAGGCGAAACCAATGGCGCTGCAGCCTGTCGTTAACAGTGTGCAGATGACCAGGAGGCATAATGTTCGGGTCGGTCTCATCGATTCCGTATCGAGCTGCCGGTTATCTTATCGATTTCGGTAACGGAAAAATAACGTCTTCCGTGAACCCGAGCGAGGATGCCTTGCCGGCGCCCTGTTGTTGCAGGAACTGGACGACATTGTTCACCAGCAGTTCGGGTGCCGAGGCGCCGGCGGTAACACCGATACAGGTTTTGTTTTTTAGCCATTCGAGCTTGATATCATCTGCGCTGTCGATCAGATAGCCGTCGATGCGTTTGTTCTCGGCGATTTCACGCAGGCGGTTCGAATTCGAACTGTTCCTGGAGCCGACCACCAGGATCAGGTCGCAGCGCTCGGCGAGCTGTTTGACGGCATCCTGGCGGTTTTGCGTGGCATAGCAGATGTCTTCCTTTTTTGGCCCCTGGATCCGGGGGAATACTTCGTAGAGGCAATCGATGACGATCGCGGTATCGTCCTTTGACAGGGTGGTTTGCGTGACGTAACGCAACTCCTCGGCATTACGCACCTCGAGTTTGCGTACGTCGGCGGACGATTCGACCAGGTAAATATCACCGCCGTTAGTGGTGTCGTACTGCCCCATGGTGCCTTCCACCTCGGGGTGGCCGCGGTGGCCGATGAGAATGGTCTCTATGCCCTTGCGGCTGTAGCGGCTGACCTCCATGTGGACCTTGGTAACCAACGGGCAGGTCGCATCGAACACCTTCAACTTGCGCCGTTCGGCTTCACGTTGTACCGATTTGGATACGCCGTGGGCGCTGAAGATGACGTAGTTATCGTCCGGCACCTGGTCGAGTTCATCGACGAAGATGGCGCCTTTTTGCTTGAGGTCGTCGACCACGAAACGGTTGTGAACGACCTCGTGGCGCACGTATATCGGTGTGCCGAAAAGGTGGATTGCACGTTCGACGATTTCGATGGCGCGATCCACGCCGGCGCAAAATCCGCGCGGGTTAGCGAGCAGGACATCCATTAATGCAGGGTCTTCGGTTCGACCGGTTCGTTATCGACGGCGACTATCTTAACGCTGTAGCGAACGGTTTGACCAGCGAGTGGATGATTCAGGTCGATACGAACTTCATCTTCGTTGAAATCCAGAATCGTTCCCGGCAGGGTATCGCCGGCCTCGTTGGCGAACTCGATGATCAGGCCCGGCTCGAGTTCGAGCTCGGGATCAAACTCGATCCGTGGCAGCGAACGAAACAGTGTTTCGTCGACGTAGCCGAAGGCGAGATCGGGGTCGATTTCGATGGTCTGTTCATCACCGCTGCGCAAGCCTAGCAGCGCCAGTTCCAGTCCTTCCGCCATTTCGCCCTGGCCGAGGGTGACGGTCATCGGTTCGTCGTCGAAATTATCTTCCAGTATATCGTCGTTGGTGAGGCCGAGGCGATAGTAAAGAGTGACGCGGCTGGTTCGTTCTATCATGCTCATGTTGTGCTATTCGCTATCGGTTTTACGCGTGCTGAGAAAGCTGCTCAATATCAGTAAAACCGCGCCTACGCTGATGGCAGCGTCGGCGAGATTAAATGCCGGGAACGGGTAGCTGCCAAGCCACACCTGGATGTAGTCGATGACATGGCCGAGGAAGATGCGATCGATGAGGTTGCCGATGGCTCCGCCCAGGATCAGGCACAGCGATACCGCGGTCAGGGTTTCCTCGCCCGGCAGTTTGCGCACCCACTGAACGATGACGATGCTGATCACGATCGCGATAACGGTAAACAGCCAGCGTTGCCAGCCGCCGGCGTCGGCGAGCAGGCTGAATGCGGCGCCGGTATTGTAGGTCAGGTACCAGTCGAAGTAGGGGAACAAGTTGACCGGCTGGTGAGGCGTCAGCTGTAATTCCGCGACCTGCTTGCTGGCCTGATCAAGGATTACCACCAAGAGGCTGGCCCATAACCATTTGAACTGGGGGCTGGATATGCTCATCAACGGCTACGCAGGCATTCAGGCGTAATGGCGTTGTT
>Ga0164315_10000879_pt1 | contig 21983 bp, 18 predicted proteins | sample GuaBasSedimGuay6_FD_113737 | JGI IMG/M metagenome (GOLD analysis project Ga0164315, IMG submission 113737) | Subseafloor sediment microbial communities from Guaymas Basin, Gulf of California, Mexico - Guay6, Core 4569-2, 0-3 cm | ecosystem: Environmental > Aquatic > Marine > Hydrothermal vents... | reverse complement strand
TGATGCCTGTTTCTGTTGTTGTAGCGGAGAAATATCCATCTCATTGTGGGCCTTGCCCGACGAAATCATCGGATAAACATTGGCTTCCCGGTCGGTGATAATGTCGAGGAACACGGTGCGGTCCTTCAATTTGAAGGCTTCCACCATGGCATCGTGTAAATCTGCCGGCTTGTCGACGAGAATGCCGACGTGGCCATAAGCCTCGGCGAGTTTGACAAAATCGGGCAGTGAATCCATGTAAACATGCGAGTAGCGTTTCTCGTAGAAGAATTCCTGCCACTGACGCACCATGCCGAGGTAGCGGTTGTTGAGGTTGATGATTTTCACCGGCGTGTCGTATTGCAGGCAGGTGGATAGCTCCTGTATGCACATCTGAATGCTGCCCTCACCGGTAATACAGGCGACGTCCTTGTCGGGAAAGGCGAACTTGACGCCCATCGCTGCGGGCAGGCCGAATCCCATGGTGCCGAGACCGCCGGAATTGATCCAGCGGCGCGGCTCGTCGAAGGGATAAAACTGTGCCGCGAACATCTGGTGCTGGCCGACGTCCGAGGTGATATAGGCTTCGCCGTTGGTGACCCGGTAAAGTTCTTCGACGGCGGCCTGCGGCTGGATCAAATCGCTGTCTTTATCGTAGGCGAAACTGTCCTGCGCCTGCCACGACTTGATGCGCTTCCACCATTCATCGAGCGCGGCCTGATCGACAGTGGACTCGGTACTGTCGAGAATTTTGTTCATTTCCGTCAGTACCTGTTTGGCGCCACCGACAATAGGAACGTCGGCGTTGATGGTTTTAGAAATCGAGGCCGGGTCGATATCGACGTGAATGATCTGGGCGTAGGGGCAAAACTTGCTGGTGACTCCGGTTATGCGGTCATCGAAGCGGGCGCCGATACAGATCAGGACATCGCATTCGTGCATTGCCAGGTTGGCTTCGTAGGTGCCGTGCATACCGAGCATACCGATGAACAGGGGATCGGTTCCGGGAAATGCGCCCAGCCCCATCAGGGTTTGCGTAATCGGAAAGCCAAGCTTGCGCACAAACTGACGCAGTTCGGCGGATGCATCGTCGAGGATGATACCGCCGCCGGTATAAATCATCGGTCGCTTGGCGCTTTGCAACAATCCAATCGCGCGCTTGATCTGGCGCGGGTGTCCCTTGAAGTTGGGATTGTAGGAGCGCATTTTTACCTTTTCAGGGTACTGGTAGGGGATCTTGATGTGCGGCGCGGTAATGTCTTTCGGAATATCCACGACAACCGGGCCGGGGCGGCCTGTGGTCGCAACGTAGAAAGCCTTCTTCAGGGTTTCCGCGAGCTTGTTCAAATCCTTGACCAGGAAATTGTGTTTGACGCAGGGACGGCTTATGCCGACCGCGTCGACTTCCTGGAAGGCGTCGCTGCCGATGGCATGGCTGGGTACCTGGCCGGTTAGCACCACCAACGGGATCGAGTCCATATAGGCGGTTGCGATACCGGTTACCGCATTGGTTGCCCCCGGGCCGGAGGTAACCAGGCAGACGCCGGGTTTGCCGGTGGCGCGGGCGTAACCATCCGCGGCATGCGTGGCGCCCTGTTCGTGGCGCACCAGCACGTGCAGGACGTCGTCCTGTTTTTGCAATGCATCATAAATATGTAGCACCGCACCACCCGGGTAACCGAACAGATGTTTGACACCTTCGTCCTTTAAAAACTGAATGATTATTTCAGAACCCGATAATTCCACGCTAACCTCTGAGATGCCTGTTTATACTTTGCGTATTTAACTTACGCTAAACCCAAAATTTTATTATGGTTAAAAAACAAATGCACTACTAACAGCTTGGAATTATTAAAGATAATTCAAAAAAAAGGCTAATTATGGGTGCGCTGGGCGAGAATAGGGGCGAATTGCGATATTTACCGGACTGAGCTGCCCTGTGAAGAAGCTGGTATGGAATTACTGCTTCAGGCTTTCTTCAGCAAAAATATGAATTTTCCACCTTGCTCAGCCGAAGATAACAGCGGATTATTGGTTTGTTTGGCGAAGGCTTCGAAGTCCTTGACCGACCCCTGGTCAGTGGAAATGATCTTCAGTACCTGTCCGCGCGCCATGTCGCCGAGTGCCTTCCTGGCACGCAGAATCGGCAGTGGGCAGTTCAGTCCGGAAGCATCGAGTTCGCGGTCGAAATCGGCCATGGTAAATCTCCCTGTATGGTTTGTTGGTTTACGCGGGAATGCATTTATATGCCAGCGCATTCGAAAACGCAAGCGAGGACGAGATCAGCCGATGACTTCGCGCGGCTTGCGGTCCATTTGATGTCCGGCGGAGGCCCACTTGACAATCCCGCCGCGTAAATTGATCACATTGTGAATTCCCTGCTGGTTGAGGAAACGACAAACCTGGGCTGATCGGCTTCCGGTGCGGCAATACACGACGATTTGTCGCGGCGACTCCGAAAAGTAGGTCAGTTTCAACGGCACCATGTGCATCGCCATCGACCTGGCGTTGGGCAAAACACCGCGCTCGATTTCCCCCGCTGTGCGAATATCGAGTAAATCGAAGCGCTCTTCGTCGCCTAACATGCGTACCAGGTCGGAAACGCTTATTTCTTTAATTCTGGGCATTTAGCTTGGATTTGAGGAACGAATGTTATACGGTCGAGTCGATACTATTCTAATACTGTTCATATTCCAATCGAACCAATTCACATGTCACTTCGACGCCGCCAATCATCCCATGCAAACCTGCTCGCTCGTCTGATGGCAGCCCTGTTGCTGGTGCTCGGCACTGTCGTGTGCGCTGCAACTTCCGAGTTGCCGAGTCTGGGTGCGAATTCTGCGATCAACATCGATCGCGAAACCCGGCTGGGTCGGTCGGTTTACGAACGCTTGCGCGCGGTAGGCCTGGTCGAAAGCCATCCGCTGCTGGATCGATACATCAACGAACTCGGTTTCCGCTTACTGGCAGGCATTGATAACCGGGTCCGTGGTTACCGGTTTTTCATCGTACGTGACGACGCGGTTAACGCGTTTGCATTACCCGGAGGGTTTATCGGCATCAATCGCGGCCTGATCTGGCAGGCGAATACGCAGCATCAGCTGGCGTCGGTAATGGCTCACGAAATAGCCCACGTCGAGCTGAGGCATGGGCTCGACATGATGGAAAAAGGGGGTGAGATCAATACCGCGACGATTCTAACCATGCTTGCGGGCATGTTGCTGGGTAGCGTCGATTCGCAGGTGGGTTCCGCGGTCATGTTCGGCGGCGCTGCGGCCGGCCAGCAGGCGATGGTCAATTTTACGCGAGATAACGAATACGAGGCCGACCGTATTGGCATCGGTTTGATGGGCGATGCCTTGTTTGACACCACTGGCATGATCGAGTTTTTCACCATCATGTCGAAGCTGTCCGGTAGCGGCGGGGGTGGCATCGAGTATCTGAGAACTCATCCGCTTGACAACAACCGTATTGCCGAGGCGACTGGCCGGGCCAGGAATAACCCGGGAAGTGGCGACCAGGTCGATAACTACCTGCTGTTCAAGGATTACCTGCGTTTCGTCAGCAGCGATCACCTGCCCGTTCAAGGAAGTCCCTATCTGCGCGCCCTGGCATGGTTAAAGGCGGCCGACTACGAGCGCGCCGAGCAGCTGCTGAGCGACCTGTATCGCGTCAACAATGAAAACATCTGGTACAGCATCGCCTATGCCGAATGCCTGGAACACCTTGGTCGCGAATCGGAAGCCGAGCTGGTCTACCGCCGTCTGCTCGATATTTTCCCCGGGGATTACGTGCTTTCGATACGCTTGCTGCACCTGTTGATTGCAAGCGGCCGCAACCAGTCTGCGCTGGAAATAACGCGTCGACTCGAAATCCGGTTTCCACGGGAAACGCAGATTTATTCTCTGTTATCCGAAATTTATAAATCCCTGCAGCGCCCGGCCCTGCAAAAGATGGCGGAAGCCGAGTACCATCGCCTGAATGGTAATCCGCGGCAATCGATCCGCCTCTACGACGAGGTGCTCAAACAGGCGGACGCGGACCAGGCGACGCTCTCCAAGGCGCGTGAAAAACGCCAGCTACTGTTGAATTAGCAAAATATCCGCTTCACGTCATTTTCCTGTTAGAATCCGCGAAATTTTTCAGGGATCGTCGATTCGTGTATATCAATTTCCAGGCGCTCGGCTGTCGGCTCAACGAGGCCGAGCTGGAAACCTGGGCAAATCAATTCATGCAACTCGGACATCAGGTGACTACCGATGCCGGGGAAGCCGACGTCGTGGTGTTTAATTCCTGCGCGGTGACCGCGCAGGCGGATCGCAAATCGCGCCAGCAAATCGGTCGCCTGCAGCGTCGTAATCCGCAAGCAAGGCTGGTGGTTACCGGCTGTCACGCCAGCCTCAATCCCGAGACGGTCAAGGACTACCTGGGCGTTGACCTGGTGGTTGATAATCAACAAAAGGAGGGGCTTGTCGATCAGGCGTTGCAACTGCTGGGCGACGAGGACGAAATCAGCGCGCATGCGCCGGTGCCTTTGGCTGATTCGCTGAATCCATTGTTGTTGCGCGGCCGTCATCGCGGCTTCATCAAGATTCAGGATGGCTGTCGTTATCGCTGTACCTATTGCATCGTTACCATTGCGCGCGGCGAAGAACGCAGTCGCAGCGAGTCCGAAATTCTGGCCGAAATCAATCGCCTGCATCGTCAGGGCGTGCAGGAAATCGCGTTAACCGGGGTGCACGTCGGCGGTTACGGTAGCGATATCGACTCCAGCCTTTACCGATTACTGAATGAAATTCTCGAGCACAGCGAGATACCGCGTATTCGGTTGGCCTCGGTCGAACCCTGGGATCTGCCAGCGCAATTTTTCAAGCTGTTCGACAGCCCTCGACTGATGCCGCATATGCACCTGCCGATTCAAAGTGGCTGCGACACGGTGCTGCGACGCATGGCGCGGCGCTGCAAAACGACCGAGTTCGCGCGTCTTGTCGACAAGGCGCGCACGGCGATTCCGCGCTTCAACGTGACGACCGACCTTATCGCCGGTTTCCCCGGTGAAACCGAGCAGGAGTGGCGCCAGAGCATGAACTTTGTCGCTGAAACCGGTTTTGGGCACATACATATTTTCCCCTTTTCGGCGCGCGCTGGAACCAGGGCGGCAAGGCTGCCCGATCAGGTTGACGGTGCAACCAAAAAGGCGCGTAGCCGTGAGATGCATGCGCTCGCGGCGGATCTGAAACGTCACGAACTGTTGCAACATATCGGCGAGCGCGCAGAGGTGCTATGGGAACAGCAAATCAACAGCGATGCCGGGCAATGGACTGGATATACCCCGCACTACCACAAGATCCTGTCGCTGAACCCGGATATCCAGGCGTCGAGCATTAGCGAAGTCGCTATCGATGCGCTGTCCGAAGATGGCACCGCGCTCATCAATCATGCCAGCCACGCGCACATCGCCCTCGCCGATATTGGTCGATATGCCGTCTGATTCTCCAGTACCCGGGTGCCATATTCGCCAGAATCCCGATTTTACCTGGCAGTTTGAGTACGAGCATTTCGAGCCCGACTACTGGCGGCATCAGCCCGATTTCGTGGCTACCATCGGTGGACGTGGTGGCAGCAGCCTGATTGAAATCGATGGTCGCAAGGCGGTTTTGCGGCGCTACCATCGCGGTGGCGCCGCCGGTGAATTGCTTCATGATCAGTATTTTTGGGCAGGTCAATCTCTGACCCGTCCATGGCGCGAATGGGATATTCTGGTGCGCGCGCGCAAGGCGGGCTTACCGGCGCCGGAGCCGATCGCTGCCCTGGCCCACCGTACTTATCTATGGTATCGCGCGGCCTTGATCACTGCCTACCTCGAGGATACCGAGATGCTGACGCAGCGCCTGCGGCGCGAGAAATTGCCCGAGGATGGCTGGTACCGGTTGGGATTGTTGATCAAGCGTATGCATGCGGCGGGTATCCGCCATGCCGACCTTACTTCCGACAATATACTGATGGATTCACGGGATAATTTTTACCTGGTTGATTTTGACAAGGCGCGCATCATGAACCAGATCGATGACTGGCAATGGCAGCCGCTTTATCGCTTCCAGCGGTCGATGAACAAGCGACACCAGCAGCAGGCGCTGAATTTCGATGAAGACGACTGGCAGCTACTGATGGACGGCTACCAGTCCTGAAGAAATCCGGGGACAGTATACCTATTTCATGTAACTGTCCCGGCCATTAAAAATTAAACGAAATAGGTATACTGTCCCCGTATTCACAGCCGCGGTGAAATGGCGTCGAGGTAACTTTCTATGACGTCGGGTTGTCGCGCCAGCCTCAAGCGCGCCTCCTGTCCCAGGGCCTGCACGCGCTCGGGATGATCGAGCAGTTCGCGGATCGCGCTCCAGCAGGCGTCGATATTCTCGACCTGAAGCACGCCGTCGCCGGCGCCCAGCATGGCGATATCCTCGATGATGTTGTTGTCCGACGGGCCGGTGATGATGGCGCTTCCAAGGTTGGCCGGTTCGATCAGGTTATGACCGCCGGTGGAATCGAATGACCCGCCCATGATGACGACCCTGGCGAAGGCCATCAGGGAGTTCAGTTCGCCGAGCGTATCCGCCAGGTAAACCTCGGTCTGCTGGTCAACCACTTGCGCCTTGCTGCGCACAGAGTATCGCATTCCCAGGTCTTCGATCTGCGCCTGAATCGATGCGCTGCGATCGGGGTGACGCGGCGCGATTACCAGTAACTGGTGTTTCAGATCGGCGGGGCGAGCCGCCAGAAACTGTTGTTCTTCGCCGGCATGACTGGAGGCCAGCAGCAGGTAGTCGCGTTCGACGATGCGCGCCGGAGGCGCCGCTAGCGCATTGTGCGCCTTCAGATTGCCGATGATGGATATTCGTTCATCCTGTGCACCGAAATTGAGCAAGGCATCGCGATCACTACTTGCGCGGGTCAGGATGAACGTGAAATAGCCGAGCGTGCGTGACAGCAGGGCGCGTACGAACTTGCCGACCTGCAGTGATTTCTGCGACAGCCGGGCATTCACCAGCATCAGCGTGACGTCCTGCCTGCGCGCCTGGTACAGCAGCTCGGGCCAGAGTTCGGTTTCCATCACCAGGCCGAGCTTGATGTTGTATCGTTTGAAAAAACGCCGGCAATGCCAGCTGTGCTCGACCGGGATGACGCCGCTGCGAACCGTGTCGGCAAAGTTTTGTTGAATCGCCTGGTACCCGGTGGCGGTAAAACTGGTGAATAGAATCTCCTCGCCACGCTCCATCAACGCCCTTACCAGCGGCGTTATTGCGCGTACCTCACCGACCGAGGAAGCGTGCACCCAGACCCGTGCCTCGGCATCGCCCGGTGTTGCGCAAAACCGCATCGACAGGTAGTTGGCGAGGCCGTGTTTGCGGCCATGCATGAAAGCGTGCACTACCCACAACAGGTAGAGCGGTAGCGACAGTAATCGGTATCCCCAACCCGGTGAAGGAATCTTCATCGCGGGCGATTCACGGGTAAAAGCGTGGCTCGCCGGGAGGGCGGGTCTTGAAGCGCTGATGTATCCACATGTAGTTTTCGGGGAACTTGCGCACCCAGGTTTCGATCGAGTGATTGATGGCGGTGGCATCGGCGACTTCGTCATCGCTGGGGACGTTCTCGAGTGGGGCGCCGATGTGAAGCAGGTATCCGCTGCCGTCTTTTTTGCGTTCGGGATAATACGGCAGCATGACCGCATTGGATGCCTGCGCCAGGCGAGAACTTGCCGAAATTGTTGCCGTGGCAATGCCCATGAACGGCGCAAAGACGTTGCGTTCGCGTCTGAAATCCTGGTCCGGCGCATACCAGGTCGGAACCTGTTTGCGGATACCCCTGATTAGCTGACGGGTATCTTTGCGCGAAACGATGTCGACCAGGTAGCTGTGGCGGCGCGTGAAGAGATAACTGTCGAACATCGGGTTGCGCTGGGTACGATACATGCCCTGCAGCGGCATGAACAGGGTCAGCAAGCGGCCGCCGATTTCGAGGCTGGTGTAATGCCCGGTCAGCAGGATGGCTCCGCGTCCGCTGGTGAGCACCGCGTCGAGGTGTTCGCGTCCTTCGATTTCGACGAGTGGTTTAAGCTTGTCCGCGCTCCACCACCAGCACATCGTCGTTTCGATCAGCGAAATGCCCAGGTTGCGGTAGCATTCCAGCTTGATGCGATTTCGTTCTTCGATGGATTTTTGCGGAAAACAGCGAGCCAGGTTGGTGTCGACAGTTTGCTGGCGTGAGCCCGAAATGAGGAACAGAAACTGGCCGAGCAGGCGGCCAGCCGTGAGCGCGGCGCGGTAAGGTAAAAGGGACACCAGGCGCAGACCCGCGAAGGTAAACCACATGGGCCAGTACCTGGGGTGTAAATAATCGCTCGCCCTGAAGAATACGGAGCTTTGTTCGCCCATCGCCTGCTACTGGGTCAATGAATTGTTAACTTCTAACAAATCGTCTTCCGTCAGTATGCCCGCCGCCTGCTTCAACCTCAGTTTATTGAGCAGGTACTGGTAGCGTGATCCCGCGTAGTCGCGCTGGGTACGGTAGGTTTCGCGTAGCGATATCAATACGTCGACCGAGGTCCGCGTACCGACGTCGAAGCCGGCCTGCGTCGCCTGGAGTGCGAGGTTGCTGGATGCGAGTGCCTGCTTGAGCGCCTTCACCCCACTGATTCCGGATACCACGTCGAGGTAGGCGGTGCGTGATTGCTGAGAGGCGAGGCGATTCTGCAATAGAAGGTTGTTTTGCGCGGAGGCATATCTTGCCGTGGATTCGACGCGCTCGGTGCCGAGGCGTCCGCCGGCGTACAGCGGAATCTCCAGCTGGACGCCAACCGTCAGTTCATCCCGTTGCGTGTCACCCAGTAAATGGTCATTGAGATCGGTGTCCTCGTAACTGGCGTAAAGGTCGACGGTCGGGTATCGGTTGCGGACGTCCTTGTCACGGTTGTAACGCGCGGCATTGAGAGTATGTTGCGCGGCAAGAAGATCGAGGTTGTTGTTTAACGCCAGGAGTACCCATGACTGCACTATGCTAGGGTCGGGCAGTGACATCTTGATATCTTCGCCCAGGGGCGCCAACTTCCTGATCGAGTTGTCGGCGGTCAGGACCACCAGCGCCTGCAGGGCGTTTTCGAGTATGTTTTCGGCCAGGATCACCTGCGCCTCGGAGTTGTCAAAGCTGGCCTGGGCTTCCTGTACATCGGTGATGGCTATCAGGCCTACTTCGAAGCGTTTTTGCGCCTGTTCGAGCTGGCGTGCAATCGCGTTGCGTTCCGCATAAGCGAATTCGACATTATCCTCGGCTGCAAGAATCGAGAAATAGCTGTTTGCGACACGAATCATCAATCCCTGGCGAGCCGACTTGAGGCGCGCCAATTCGGCGGCGGCGTTAGCCTCGGCGATCCTCACATTACCGTCGGATTCGGTGTCGTAAAGCGTCTGGTTCAGGTTAAGGCCGTAACGGAGGCGATCGATACTGTTAGTACCGGTCACGGAATTGTCCGCTTCGCGCACCTCGGCAATTGCGTTAAAAGATACCTGTGGTTTGCGCACCGACTGGGCCAGCGGCAAGCCCTGGATGGCCGCGATGTAATTGGACTCCGCGATCATCAGTTCGGCATCATTTTTTAGCGCGAGTCGGTAAACCTCGGCCAGGTCCGCGGCAGGTGACGCCTGCCACCACAGCAGCGTGAGCAGTAAAACGAGTTTCGATGAAAGCTTTTGCATGGGGAGATTCAGTTTTGCGTAGAGTCGGATTATAGAGAAATTGCCGTGTGATTAATACACGGGCATGTCGGCATCAACCGTGCGCGCCCAGGCATCGACACCGCCATCGAGATTGACCAGGTTTTCAAGCGCCTGCTGCTGCAAAAACCAGATCACTTGCTGGCTGCGGATACCGTGATGACAGATATCAAACCCCCAGGGCTCGCGTACGTCGAGTAACAACGGCGCCGCGGTTTGAAGGTGGGTCGCCAGCTGGGTGGCGCTCATTTTGAGCATCGTTCGGGATGACTACTGCCTGAGGCGCGGCAAATCGGTTTCGAACAGCGACTGCGTCGTCCATTCGGCGGTCGTGACACGCGTCACCAGCAGCGCCTCCATCACCGGTGAATCGCCTACGATGACAAACATTCTGCCACCCGTTTTGAGCGCCTGCCTGAGGTTTTCCGGTACCTGCGGCAAGGAGGCGGTAACCGCGATCGCGTCGTAACTCTCGGGCGCGTCCAGCTGCGCCAGGCTCATCGGTTTGAAATCGACATTGTCGAGGCCGCATTGCGCAATGTTAGCGTTGGCGAATTCGAGAATTTCGGCATCGGCATCGATGCTGGTGACCTGCGCGGCGAGGCGCGCGAGGCAGGCGGTGACGTAACCGCAACCGCTGCCGACTTCGAGGACCTGGTCGCCGGAGTCAAGCAGCAGCGCCTGCAGCAACCGTCCCTCGATGATCGGCGGCAACATGCGTACGCCGTTGGCGAGTGGAATCTGGCAGTCGGCGAAAGCGAGCCCCTTGTAGGCTTCGCGCACGAAATCCTCGCGATTGACCTGATCCAGGGTAGATAAAACCTGGTGATCGAGCACTTCCCAGGGGCGAATCTGTTGTTCGATCATGTTGAATTTTGCGATTTCGGTGTTGTTCATGGGTGAAGACAGGCCTGATTGATGTATGCGTAGTGGAATATAGCATTCACGCGCCGGGTATCACCAGTCGTTGCTGGCATAATTGTGCGTTATTTCCTCCTGCGGGTGAATGTCGCGCAATGCCATCACGCTGAGATCGTCGTAGTAGCAGGCGTTGGTATCGTCGCAGTGGTTTATGTATTTCAGATCGCAGGTCACTTCCCTGGCATCGCATTCACTGACCCATAACACGTAGGGGCCGTCGGTGTCGCAGGGTATTGTCTGGAGCCAGCCGATTATCGTGCCGGCAGGAATGTGATTGCCAGCAAACAGGCCCTTGCCATGTATCTTGCTGCGTGCGATGTAAGTGGTCCGCGACATTTTGAATTTGTATTTTCCCTGCTTGAGAGTATTATTTTGCAACTAATTCCGGAATATGACAAAAATCAAGGATGTTTCGGGAACGTAGGTTCACTGTGCGATCATACGCTAAAAATTACAGTTGATTGCTCGAAGTGGGCAGGTTTCAAACCTGGGGGATCTTTACAATCATGAAAAAAATAATAGTAGTACTGCTGGTGGGCATGAGCGTGGCAACGTCGCTGCACGCGGGTGGTTACCGGGTTGCGACACAGGGGCAAAGGGCGCTCGCGATGGGGCATACCGGGGTTGCCATGATTGACAGCGCCGAGGCCATATTCTTCAACCCGGGCGCGATTACGCAGCTTGAAGCGGACAACGATTTCATCGGCGGTATCACCTTGCTCTCCGGGGAAACCAAGTATCGCAACGATGAGACGCTCGTCGAAGCCGAGACCGACAACCCGCTCGGAACACCCATCAATTTCTACATGGCGCAGAGGCTGTCGCAGGAACTTTCCTGGGGCCTCGGTGTTTATACGCCCTTCGGCAACAAGGTGGAATGGCCGACCGACTGGCAGGGATCGCACCTCGTCAACAACATCGAACTGAAGTCGATCTACATCCAGCCGACCATCGCCTACCAGCTCAACGAGTCCACCAGCATCGGTTTCGGGCCCACCCTGGTGCTGGGTTCGGTAGAGTTCAATCGCAACCTGAGCACCTCGCTCACCGACGAGGACGGCAACCGTTCCAATGTCACCATCGAGGCGGAGAACGTGCCCGCCCTGGGATTCAATCTTGGCCTGCTGCATAAGCTCAACGACCGCACTCGCCTCGGCTTCGGCTACCGCTCGGAAGTCATTATCGAGGCGCGTGACGAAGATGCCGACTTCGACGATATCCCCGGTGCCCTGGAGGACACTTTTAGCGATGGTGAGTTCGACGCTGATCTGCCGTTGCCGGCTGAACTGACGCTCGGCATCGCCTACGATTACAGCGACAAGCTGACCCTGGCATTCGATTACAATTACACCTTCTGGGACGTCTACGATGAACTGGTGATCGAATTCGACAACGGTATCACCTCGACCAATCCCCGTAATTACGAGAATGCGAGCATATTCCGCTTCGGTGCGGAGTATCATCTCAACCAGAAATGGACCCTGCGCGGCGGCATTTACTTCGACGAATCGCCGGTGCCGGATGGCTCCTTTGCGCCGGAAACGCCACGTAACGACTCGATCGGTTATACCGGGGGTGCGACCTATCGCTATTCGAAGAAGCTGGAGTTTGATGTCGCGGTGCTGATTCTGACTTTCGATGAAGAGGATAACTCTTACGATCATTACGAGGAGGGCGGGCAAACGATCCCGTTCGGCGGTACCTATGACTCCGCCGCCAATTCGATTGGTTTCGGCCTTCGCTACAAGTATTAGGGTGGATGCAATGAAAATATATTTACGCAAGTCCCTGCTGATCATCGCCACGGCGATCGCAGTCGCCAGCTGCGGCGCCGACATCTCCGGCAGCCTCGATAAAGATGGCGACCCGGGTACCGCCGACTTTTCGATGTTTCTGGCAATCGGTGATTCATTGACCGCTGGCTATGCCGACGGCGCGCTTTATCGCCAGATTCAACAGAATTCGCTTCCGTATATCCTGGCGCAGCAATTTGCCCTCGCCGGTGGCGGCAAAATGAATCAACCGCTGATGCCGAAGGACGCGACCGGCAGCCTGACGTTTGACGCGGGCGGTGGCCCGATCGACCTGGGACGACCGGATCGCCTGATGCTGGGCGCGACCGGCGATCCTGCCAGTCCCGCCTCGCCGGAAATCATCAAGCCGACAAAGACAACCGCGATCGAAGTCCGGGTGTCGGGTGCGGGCACCTTCAACAATATGGGCATTCCCGGCGCCAAATCGTTTCATCTCGGGCCATTACCGTCCGGTTACGGTGAATTGACGATTGCCGCGATCGCCGGCGGCACGTCCAATCCCTATTACGCGCGCTTCGCCAGCAGCGACGTGGCCACGGTGCTGGGCGACGCCCTGGCCCAGGTACCGACTTTTTTCACGCTGTGGATCGGCAATAACGATATCCTGCTGTATGCGCTCGATGGCGGCGCCACCCAGAACGCGGTGCCGCCTTACGGAACAGCCAGTACCGATGTAACCGCCCCGGCGATGTTCACAGCTGCCTACAATGGCGCGGTGGCCGCTCTGACGGCGATGCCCGGTACCCAGGGCCTGTTGATCAATATTCCGGACGTGGCCACGATCCCGCATTTCACCACCGTGCCCTACAACCCGATTCCGATGAGTGCGGCGGATGCCACCGGCGCCAATGGGGCGTATGCACCCTATAACGCGGGTCTGAACCTGGCGTTAGGTTTCATTACTCAGACCGAAATCGACCAGCGCACCATCACGTTCAAGAAAGGGGACAATAATGCGCTAGTGATTACCGACGAAAACCTTACCACTGTTCCCGGCTTGCCCAGCATACGCCAGGCAACGAAGAAGGACTTTGTCCTGCTGCCGGCCTCCAGCAAGATTGGCACCGAGGCGGTTCCGGGTACTCCGACGTCGATTTGGGCCGTGGGGGTCGCGCTGCTCGATGGTGATGTTCTGACCCAGTTTGAATACAACCAGATAGAGACCGCGCGCAAGGCCTATAACAAGACGATCAAGGCGGCTGCCAATGCAGATCCTGACCTGCTGTTTCTGGATGTGGACGCGCTGCTCGTCGAACTCAACGAGTCCGGTATCAGCTACGGTTCAGGTGGCGTGTCGTCGACCTTCGGGCAGGGCGGGGCGTTTTCACTGGACGGGGTTCACCCGACGGCTCGGGGTTACGCGGTTATCGCTAATGAAATCTTCAAGGTCATCAACGAAGGTTTCGACGCCTACATCCCTCCGGTCGATCCAGGCGAATACACCACCGTTTTCTACCAGTAGGTTTAATCGCCAACCCAACCGTCGTCCCCGCGCAAGCGGGGCGGTCCGACGTGTCGGCCTCATGAATTACCACGTTGTAAGTGACCCTTTCGACGCCCACGCCTTCACAGTGTTTCAGTTTTTGATATCGAGGCTTCGATTTCTCAACGTTGTGATCATTTCAGAGGCAAGCGGTTATTCCCCTCGCGACTTTCAGGGCCGGTTGCCGAAAGAGGGCTGATTTTAAAGGGTAAGGCCGCAGGGACGCGGCCTTAGGCGAAACGAGACACGGACGTCGATTTGAGCCGGCCCTTTAAAATCAGCCCTCTTTCGGGAAGCCGAAGGCCAACCGGTCCGTCGCGAGGGGAATCACCGCTTGCCTCGGGGCGAAGCTATGTTTTTGGACATCTGCAATCGGATTACGGAATCTTTGGGAGGTCCCCGCTTTCGCGGGGACGACGGTTGGAGAGGGGTTAGAGGTCGGGGGCGTCGACGTCGACGCTCCAGCTGACGCGCGGGCTGCTGGCGATTTCCTGGATCGCGGGCATCGCCTGGCTGAGGACCGAGCGCAATACCTGGAAGTCTGTACTGAGCAGGCATAGTTGGGCGCGGTAACGGCCGATGCGACGCGTCATCAACGCGGGTATCGGCCCGATACTGGCGAGCCGCTCGAAGTGCCGCGCCTTCACCAGCAGCGCCTTGATCTCCTCGAGCTTCGCCATCGCCTGCTTCAGTTCGAGCGCGTCGGCGCGGAAAATGACCACGCGCGCGTAGGGCGGAAACCCGAGCAACCGGCGTTCCTGCAACAGGTCAGCGGCGATTTCGCGATAATCCTGGCGCAGCAGGGCCTGCATCAATGGATGGTCGCTAAAGCGGGTTTGCACGATTGCCTCGCCGGCGCGATCGCCACGGCCCGAGCGACCGCAAACCTGGAACAGGGTCTGCGCCAGGCTTTCACTGGCGCGGTAGGAGGCACTGAACAGCGCCTGGTCGGCATCGAGCACCACGCTCAGCGTAATCGCCGGGTAATCGTGACCCTTGGCAATCATTTGCGTACCGATAAGGATACAGGGCTCACCGCCTTGCAATTGTTGCAGGCGCGCCTTGAGCGCGTCGCGCGACGAGATGACATCGCGATCGACGCGCAACACCGGCGTATCGGGGAAGCGCGACCTCATTCCCTGCTCCAGTTGTTCCGTGCCGACGCCGTAATGCTTGACTTCATCGTGACCGCAGTCCGGGCAGGTCTCGGGGATCGCCTGGCTGAAACCACAGTGGTGGCATAACAGCGTCTGTAAAGAATGATGCAGGGTCAGGCGTGCATCGCAGTTTTGGCACTGCGACTGCCAACCGCACTCGTGGCACATCACGACCGGGGCGAAACCGCGGCGATTCAGGTAAACCAGTACCTGCCCGGCATCCGCCAGGTGGGTCTCGATGCGGGCGAGCGTTGGCGCCGCGCAGCCGAACTCGAAACGGCTGTTGCGCACATCGATCAGCTGAATTGGGGGCGGCGGATAACGCGTCGGTCGATGGTCGATACGGTAGCGGAACCAGGTGTCGCGTTCGCAGTTAGCGATGCTTTCCAGCGACGCTGTCGCCGAACCGAGCACGATCGGAATGTCGAGCATCTGCGCGCGCTTGATGGCGACGTCGCGCGCATGGTAGCGAACACCGTCCTGCTGGCGATAGGAATGGTCGTGCTCTTCATCGATGACGATCATGCCGAGTCGTTCGCATTGGGAAAACAGGGTCGAACGCGTACCCAGCATAATACTGACCTCGCCACGCCGGAACCGGTCCCAGGCCTGGTAACGTTGATAGTCCGTCAGGCCCGAATGCGAAGTCGCGAAGCAGTCGCCGAATCGTTGCCTGATGCGATCGATCAACTGGTTGGTCAAACCGATTTCCGGCACCAGGTAAATCACCTGCAGTCCGTCCGCGAGACGCGACTGGATCAGGCGCAGGTAGATCTCGGTCTTACCGCTGCCGGTAACGCCATCCAGCAGATGCACCGCGAAATGCTGCAGGCGCGGCTCCATCTCGCCCAGGATAGCGTCCTGTTCGTCGCTGAGCCGGGGCATTTCACTGGCGATAACCGGGCTGACCGCCGCATCGATCCACTCCCAGCGCAACAACTGCTTGTCTTCCATGGTTCTGACGACGGCGAGCCAGTTGGGATTGATCTGCTTCATCTGCAGCGCCGTCATCCCGTCCGGTTGACGCAACAACGCCCGGCCTATTTCAAACTGCCGCGGTGACCTGCGCTGCAGGCGGTCGATTGCATCGGCGTCGCTACCGACCAGCCGCCAGCGTTTGACCCTGAGGGACTGGTGCGCGCGCGCACCGCGCAGGTAACCCGGCAGGCATTGAAAAATCACCTCACCGAGTGGTTGCAGGTAATACTCCGCCATCCAGTTCGCGAGCTCGAGTATGTGCTCACCCAGGAGTGGCCGCTGGTCGAGGCGCGTCTCTATCGGCTTGATGCGCTCGGCGGCATAATCGCTGCTATCACTCACGCCGAGCACTACCCCGGTACGGGTGCCCTGGCCGAACGGCAGGCGGTAGCGGGTTCCGGCTACAACCGGTTCGCTGTCATCGATGCGGTATTCGAACACTCGATACAGGGGCAAGGCGATCGCGAAGCTGGCGAAACGGGAAGGCGGCACGTGGCGTACTCAAGAATAAAGTTTAATCATACTCGAATTGCAGGTCGCGCTCAGCCGTAGATAGGCACAAAAAGGGACTTTAACTTAGCGCCCAAAGTTAAAGTTGTTTCTATCAAGTAAATGCTAAATTGTTAAGAAATGGCAACAAATGGATTTATCCACATTTTCTGTGGATAAGTCTGTGGATGAAATGCACATAACCGCCTGCAGGCCGCATTTTTGCTGACCCTTTATTAGATTGTTCATTTTTGCATCGATTTTTTTTCTTCTTGAATTTCAATGAGTTACAATGATCGCTCAAAGTTTGGTCGATCCCTGTCGAGAGAAATAGGGTCAGACAATTCACCCCTCCCGGAGTGTGAATATCTTTAACCCTGTCAAGTACCCCTCATCGTTTTTTACACAATTATCCTTATTGATTCTCGTGTAAATATATAATTAAGCTATCACGGCGAGGTATGCTAAATTCCCCATCTGCGTTAGCAGTGACTTTGCTGGCGGCGGCGATTACACTGGCCGCGATTCTTATCATGAGCCATTCGTAATGCCGGCGAGAACAGCGGTAGTACTGACCAACCTGGGCACGCCCGATGCCCTCGAGGTGGCGTCGGTTAAACGATTTTTGAAGGAGTTTCTGTCCGACCCGCTGGTCGTACGGTTGCCGCGCCTGCTGTGGTTGCCGCTGCTGCATGGCGTGATTCTACCGCTGCGTAGTCACAAGACGCTACAGGCTTACGGCCGGGTCTGGGGCGAGGACGGTTCGCCGCTAATGACTTACGCCAAAAAGCAAAGAGAGGCCTTGCAACAGAAACTGTTCGAACGAGCTCACGTCGAACTGGCGATGCGTTATGGCAACCCGTCCTACATCTCGGTATTGCGACTGCTGCGTGATGCCGGCGTCGACAAGCTGGTGCTGCTGCCACTATACCCGCAGTACTCGGTGACCACGACCGCGACCAGTTACAAGCACCTGATCGATAGCCTGAAGCAACTGGACTATGCGCCCGCGATCGAGTTTATCGGCTACTACCCGGAGCATCCCGCGTACATCGAAGCGCTCGCCGAGTCGATTCGCGAGCACTGGCAGCAGGGGCAACGCCATCTGTTGATGTCGTTTCACGGCCTGCCGCAGGCGAACGTCGATCGCGGCGACCCCTACCAGCGCCAGTGCCAGGCAAGCGCGCGACTGCTGGCGGCGAAACTCGGTCTCGGGGATGACGACTGGTCGATCGGTTACCAGTCCCGCTTCGGCAAACAGACCTGGATTCAACCCTATACTTCCGACGTCTTGCAGCGACTGGTCGAGCGCGGCATCAAGGCGGTCGATGTCGTCTGTCCGGGATTCTCGGCAGATTGCCTGGAAACCCTGGACGAGATCGAGGTCGAGTATCGGCGCGAGTTTCTCGATCACGGCGGCGAAGCGTTTAGCTACATCCCCGCGCTTAACGACCGCGATTCACACATCGAAATGATGCGCCAGCTGGTCGAGCCTTATATATCCTACGATTGACTGTCCACCGTAGTGGAATCATTGTTAACATTCCATGTCTATAAATCACGCTGGTGCGCCCACTAGCCGATAACACACAGAGTCTGAATTCATGTTCAAATCCTTCTTCCCCAATCCCAAGATTTTCTTCATTTCTGTCGTTTTTTATTCCGCCATTTGCAGTTCCATCTGGTATGGATTCAACGAACAGATCGGCGCCGCGCTAGGCTTCGACCTGTCAGAGGCGCCTCCGGTTATCGGTCTGGGGCATTTTCTGACCGACTCGTTCCTGCTGTTCTACCTGTATTTCGCGACCTGCACCGCGCTTTTCGCGGCATGCTGGTACAGGATTGCAAACCATCCCTGGCAATGGTGGTCAATTCTGGGCTCGGCGCTGATCCTGTTTTCGACCTATTTCTCAGTACAGGTTTCGGTTGCTATCAACAACTGGCGCCGGCCATTTTTCGACCTGGTACAGGATGCGCTGAGCAAACCGGGCGCTCAGTCAGCCGACAGCACCAGTAGCGCCGCGGTCAAGGAATCTGCCGAATCGATTACGCAAGGCCTGTTCGACCTTATTGTTATATTCGCCGAAATCGCGTTTCTCGCAATTTTCGTTTATGTCGTCACCCGTTTTTTCGTCAGTCATTACATTTTTCGCTGGCGCACGGCGATGAATAGCTACTACACCTCGCAATGGACGCAGGTTCGACATATCGAAGGCGCCTCGCAACGTATACAGGAAGACACCATGCGCTTTGCGGAAATCATGGAGGGCCTGGGTGTTTCGATAGTCGACGCGGTGATGACCCTGTTCGCCTTTCTACCGGTGTTGTGGGTGTTATCGGAATACGTCAGCGAGCTGCCCCTGGTCGGAGCCATCGCGCACCCCCTGTTTGTCGCCTCGCTGGTGTGGTCGGTATTTGGCACCGGCCTGCTGGCCCTCGTCGGCATCAAGTTACCCGGTCTCGAATTCAAAAATCAACGCGTCGAAGCGGCCTATCGCAAGGAACTGGTATACGGCGAGGATGACGAAACACGCGCCCAGCCCCCCACCCTTATCGACCTGTTTGCGGACGTTCGCAAAAACTATTTCCGCCTGTACTTCAACTACATGTACTTTAATGTCGCACGCATGCTTTACCTGCAGGCGGACAATATATTTGTTTATGTTCTGCTGATACCCACTATTGCGGTGGGCGCCATCACCTTCGGTATCCTGCAACAGATTCTGACCGCGTTCAGCCAGGTCAGCAATTCGTTTCAATACCTGGTGAATTCGTGGACCACGATTGTTCAGCTGTTATCGGTTTACAAGCGCCTGAGTTCTTTCGAGGCGGCGATAAGTCACGAACCGCTACCGGCAATCGATCAGTTGGCGACGTGACGGCAAAACACTTCATCGCTGCATGAATGGCAGACACCCATGTGCCTGATCCTGTTTGCCTGGCGTAAGCACGCCGATTACCCGTTGATCGCGATCGCCAATCGCGACGAATTTTACGCACGCCCGACACGCGACGCGCACTGGTGGGACGATGCCGATATTCTCGCCGGGCGCGATCTCGAAGCCGGCGGCACCTGGCTCGGGCTCAATCGCCGCGGTCACTTCGCCGCGGTTACCAACGTGCGCGAGCCGGGCGGCATGAAACCCGGTAAAAAAACGCGTGGCGAGCTGACGCGCGACTATCTCGTCGGCAGCGAGGGCGCCGAAGCCTATCTGCAACGGCTAAGCACGCATGACCAGGATTACGCCGGTTTCAACCTGCTGCTCGGCGATTCGCGCGGGCTGTGGTTTTATTCCAACCGGGAGCAGGTCATACGCCCCATCGAGGCCGGTGTTTACGGCGTCAGCAACGGCGCCTTCGACGAGCCCTGGCCCAAGCTCAGCTCCGGCAAGGATGAACTGGCGACACTGCTCGACGGCGATATCGATAGCGCAGAGCTAATGGAGATTCTCACCGATCACCGCATCGCCGAGGATCACCAGCTGCCGAGCACCGGGGTTGCGCTCGATATCGAGCGCCTGCTGTCGAGTCGCTTTATCCGCTCGCCGGAGTACGGCACCCGCGCCAGCAGCGTAGTCACCGTGGACTGCGACCAGGGCATCCGCCTGCGCGAACAGAACTACCGGGATGCTGAACACAGCGGCGCGCTGGTGCAGGAATCGTTTCGTGTCGGTGCGCTTCGGTGATCAAGTTTTCGATCGAGGCACCGGCATGAACAGCGAAGAAAAACGTTTCGCACGCAAACTGCCCAGCGGGTTGTAGACGTCGATGGATATCGAGCGACGCTTTGCCTGCATCACACACATGGAAGCCGCGGCACAACGCCGTATTCCGCGCTTTGCCTGGGATTACATGGCCGGCGGCATAGGCCGTGAGAAAGTGCTCGCCGAAAATTGCGCGCGCCTCGACCGCGTCAAACTGCGGCCGCGCTACCTGGTCGGTGATGCCGATGCGCCCGACACCGCGCACAGCCTGTTCGGCGTCGACTACCCCCTGCCCTTCGGTGTCGCGCCGCTCGGCCTCAGCGGCCTTATCTGGCCCGCCGCCGCGGAACACCTCGCGCGCGCAGCCAAAGACAGGGGCATTCCATTTGCGCTGAGCGGTGTGGCGACCAGCAGCATCGAGCAAATCGGTGCGATTGGGGGTCATCTCTGGTATCAGCACTACGCCACCAACGACGCAGCGATCAACAGCGACCTGCTCGAGCGCGCGCACAGCGCCGGTTTCAAGGTACTGATGGTGACCGTCGACATTCCGACCGCAACGCGCCGCGACCGCGACATCCGCAACGGCCTGTCGGTGCCGCCCGTGCTGGATCTGCGCACCCTTGGCAACATTCTTGCGCGCCCGGCCTGGGCGCTGGCGATGCTGCGACAGGGAATGCCCGAGTTTCTCAACCTCAAACCTTACCTGCCCGCGCGCCTCAGCCTGAGCGAGCTCGGCGTCCATCTGTCGGAGTTGATCGAGGGTCATGTCAGTATCGACAAACTGCGCTGGTATCGCCAGCAATGGCCCGGCAAGCTCATCGTCAAGGGCATACTCGATCCAGCTGAAGCCCGCGCCTGTGTCGATATCGGCGCCGATGCCATCGTTGTCTCCAATCACGGCGGTCGCCAGCTCGACGCGACGCAGACCGCGATCGATGCGTTACCGTCGATTCGCAGCGCGGTCGGCGACGAGTTTCCGTTACTCGCCGACGGCGGCATCCGCAACGGGCTCGACATCGCGCGCTACCTTGCCCTGGGCGCCGATTTCGTTTTACTCGGACGCGCCTTCTTGTTCGCGCTGGGCGCGATCGGCAGTGGCGGCGGCGTTCACGCGATGTCGGTGCTACAGGCGGAGTTACGCTCGACCCTGGGCCAGCTCGGTTGCAGCGAGATCAGTCGTCTGCCCGAATTTTTGATCGGAGAGGAATGAAGGCCTTATGAAAGTTGGGTGCTGCCGCAGTAGAGGGTTAGAGGTTGAAGAGGGACTCGGTGTTGCGGGTTAGCGCGGCGGCGAGATCTTCGACTTCGAGCTGGCGCAGATCGGCCATGGTTTGCAGGTGCTCGACGATGTAAGCAGGTCGGTTGAGCTGCCCGCGATGGGCGCTGCCGGGCTGGTCGGGGGCATCAGATTCGAGTAGCAGCGCGTCGAGCGGCATGGCGGCGACCACGGCCCGCAGTTTGCGCGCGCGCTCGAAGCCAACCGTGGCGGCGATTCCGAGCTTGAAACCGAGATCATACAGTTGCATGGCCTGTTGCTCGCTGCCGGAAAAGCTGTGCACCACGCCACCGTGCCGCGCCTGCCTGCGCAACAGGCTGATAACTTCATCCATCGCCTTGCGCACGTGCACGATCACCGGCAGGCCATGGTTATCGGCCAGTTGCAACTGTTCCTGGAACAACTG
>Ga0164315_10000878_pt1 | contig 21995 bp, 19 predicted proteins | sample GuaBasSedimGuay6_FD_113737 | JGI IMG/M metagenome (GOLD analysis project Ga0164315, IMG submission 113737) | Subseafloor sediment microbial communities from Guaymas Basin, Gulf of California, Mexico - Guay6, Core 4569-2, 0-3 cm | ecosystem: Environmental > Aquatic > Marine > Hydrothermal vents... | reverse complement strand
GCAACTGGCAGAAAAGAGTAGCTACCTGGAAGTTTGTTATTTATTGCTCTATGGAGAGTTGCCCACAGAAATAGAATTTACCCAGTTTCGTGCAGATTTGAATAAACGCAACCTGGTGCATGAGCATCTGGAGCGTTTTTATTCTGGTTATCGCTACGATGCGCATCCGATGGCCATGATGATTGGTGTCACAGGGGCCTTATCCTCTTATTATCATGAAGCAATGGATCTTGATGATCCTGCAGATCGCGATCTGACTGCCAAGCGTATCATTGCCAAGATGCCTATTATGGCAGCCCATTGTTACAAGCATTCCATGGGTCACCCTTTTGTCTATTCACGTGATGACCTTGGTTATGTCGAGAACTTCCTGAATATGATGTTCTCGGTACCGATGCGCGATTACGAGCCAGAGCCAATCGCGGTCAAGGCACTTGATTTGATGTTGATCCTGCATGCCGACCATGAACAGAATGCATCAACCTCAACGGTCCGCCTGGCCGGTAGTGCCGAGGCCAATCCATTTGCCTGTATTACTGCAGGAATTGTGACCTTATGGGGTCGTGCCCATGGTGGCGCCAATGAAGCCGTATTGAATATGTTGGCTGAGATTGGCGATGTTAAGAATATTCCTCAATTTGTTGCCCGGGCAAAAGACAAGGAAGATTCCTTCCGTCTGATGGGCTTTGGTCATCGTGTATATAAGAACTTTGATCCAAGGGCGACCATTATTCGTAAGATGTGTCATGACTTGATCGAAGAAGTAGACACAGTCGATCAGCCATTACTGGACATTGCCATGGAGCTGGAAGAAATTGCGCTGAAGGATGACTATTTCATTGAGCGCAAGTTATATCCTAATGTTGATTTTTACAGTGGTATTATTCTCAAGGCCCTGGGTATCCCAACGAGTATGTATACGGTCATGTTTTCTCTGGCTCGCTCGGTTGGCTGGATATCACAATGGATGGAATTAATGGAAGATCCGGATTTCAGGATTGGTCGCCCACGTCAGCTCTATATAGGAACTGAAAAGCGTAATTATATCCCGATTGCCAAGCGGTAAATAACTATAATATTTTTTCATAACATAACTAAAAAAAGAGGAGGGCTGCAAAGATGAAGTCTCCAGTCCGAGTTGCAGTAACAGGAGCGGCCGGCCAGATCGGTTACTCATTACTATTTAGGATCGCTGCCGGTGAAATGTTAGGTAGTAATCAGCCAGTAATATTTCAATTATTAGAAATTACCCCTGCTATGAAGGCATTGGAAGGCGTGGTCATGGAGATTGATGACTGTGCTTATCCATTGGTCGCGGGTTTTGTTTTAACTGATGACGTTGATGTTGCATTCAAGGATGCTGATTATGCCTTGTTAGTAGGAGCAAAGCCGCGTGCTGCAGGTATGGAACGAAGTGATTTACTTGAAGCCAATGGCGGTATATTCAAGGTTCAGGGTAAGGCACTGAATGACAATGCCAGTCCTGATGTCAAGGTTGTCGTGGTCGGTAATCCTGCGAATACTAATGCCAATACGGCAATGATTAATGCACCAGATCTGAAACCAGAGAATTTCACTGCTTTAACGCGCCTGGATCACAACCGTGCTTTGGCACAATTAGCGGCACAGACAGATGCAGATGTTAGTGACATCAAAAAGATGACCATCTGGGGTAATCATTCAACCACACAATACCCTGATCTGAGTCAGACTACGGTCGGCGGTAAAGCTGCGCTCGATCTGGTAGATAGAAGCTGGTATGAAAATGACTATATTCCAAGAGTCGCCAAACGTGGTGCCGAGATCATCGATGCCCGTGGTGCTTCCAGTGCAGCTTCTGCTGCCAATGGTGCTATTAACCATATTCGTGACTGGGTCCTGGGAACACCTGAAGGTGACTGGGTAAGTATGGCAGTGCCTAGTGATGGTAGTTATGGTGTCCCTGAAGGTTTGACCTATTCATTTCCTGTGACCTGCAGCAATGGTGAGTACTCCATTGTTCAAGGGCTGGAGATTGATGAATTCAGTCAGGCGAAGATGGATGCCACGCAGAAAGAATTGGAGGAGGAGAGGGACGCGGTAGCTAAAATTTAGCTTTGTGTTTCTTTATGGAGCAGTAGGAAGAGCCGCTCACTGAGCGGCTTTTTTTATTTACAGGGACGTAATGTATGTCGTTTGTGCAGGATGCACACAAACGACGATGTACAGGATGTACTATATGTCACGGGCGCATGGATGCGCAGGAGTGACGTCGTCAATCTAACTCGGTGTAAAATTTAGTAACACTCAATCGTCATACCGGCCTCGAGCCGGTATCCAGTCAATATAACCTTCATTATTCTTTATTAAGTTTTGATTTCACTCGGTACTTCCCTGTACCTCGCCTGCGGCGACATGCTGTCGTGCAAATCGTCTATCCTGACGATTTGTCGCCCTTGAGCGGCGTGATACTTTTCTTTGTACAGACTAAAGAAAAGTATCCAAAAGAAAACTGCCCCTGAGATCGTGTCCCCAAATAATGACTTGCGGATACCCTCACAGCTAAATGATTTCTTAAGGTCGCGGAGACAAGACTCCTGTCTTGGTTCCGCTTATTTGAACGTCCTGTTCAAATAACCTTAAAATCATTCACCTGCTCGGCACGATATGAGGGGGATTAAAAAGCACTCAACACTGACCCTTTTGATTTACTATTAATTTCATTATTAAAATCCACCTGATTTGTTACGTATGGAAGCCAAAAGTACTGAGACACTAAAAAATAGTGTATAAATCAGCGTTATTATTCGAAGGAATCATTTGAAGAACAATCATGAGTGAGTGTTGCCATAAATCTCAGGATAAACCTGCCATAGCAGAAAGTAAGGATGCAATTTACACATGTCCGATGCACCTTGAGGTCAGGAACGTTGGCCCGGGAAGCTGTCCTGACTGCGGTATGGCCCTGGAACCACTGTCACTGCCTTCTGTAACATTAAAAACACAATATACCTGTCCCATGCATCCCGAAATTATTCGTGATGAGCCAGGTGATTGTCCTAAATGTGGTATGGCACTTGAACCGATGATGGTGGATGTGGAAGAGGAGAATATTGAGCTCATCGATATGACCCGGCGTTTCTGGATCAGTGTCATTCTCGCTTTACCTGTGTTTATCAGTGCCATGGGATCTGATTTATGGCCGGAAATATTTAACGAAATTATCCAGCCTCGGACCCGGCAGTGGCTGGAACTGGTTTTTGCGACTCCCGTTGTTTTATGGGGTGCCTGGCCATTTTTTGTCAAGGGATGGGCTTCGATCGTTTCACGGCATTTTAATATGTTTACCCTGATCAGTCTGGGTGTTGGTGTTGCCTGGACATACAGTATGGTTGCTACCTTGTTCCCGCAGATGTTTCCAACATCAGTGCAAAATGAAATGGGTGTCATTCCCGTTTATTTTGAAGCAGCAGCCGTTATAACCGCACTCGTTTTGTTAGGACAAGTACTGGAGCTTCGTGCCCGCGACCAGACCAATGCCGCGATCAAGATGTTGCTGGGGCTGGCACCGAAGACCGCCAGACTGATATCTGACGATGGTAATGAAGAAGATATTCCATTGGAACATGTCAAACCAGGAGACAAATTACGCATACGTCCCGGTGAAAAGATACCTGTTGATGGCGTAGTCATTGATGGCAGCAGTTCGGTAGATGAGTCGATGGTGACGGGCGAACCTGTGCCCGTTAGCAAACATGTTGAAGACAATCTTATTGGTGCTACGGTTAATGGTACCTGTAGTTTGGTGATGCAAGCACAACGGGTTGGTAGTGATACGCTATTGGCGCAGATTGTACATATGGTTGCCGAGGCTCAACGTAGCCGGGCACCGATTCAAAAAATCGTAGATATTGTTGCAGGCTACTTTGTCCCGGCAGTTGTTTTTGCGGCAATCATGACCCTGGTCGTATGGGGTTTATTGGGGCCTGAACCGCGGCTTGCTCATGCCGTGATCAATGCAGTTGCCGTATTAATTATTGCCTGCCCCTGTGCACTGGGTCTGGCAACGCCGATGTCTATTATGGTCGGCACGGGTCGGGGTGCCTTGCTTGGTGTCTTGATAAAGAATGCTGAAGTACTCGAGATCATGGAAAAGATAGATACGCTCGTTGTTGATAAAACCGGTACGCTGACAGAAGGCAAACCTAAACTGGTAAGTGTGATTGCAGCAGATGAATTTAATGAAGAGTCAGTCTTACGTTTGGGGGCAAGCCTGGAGACCAACAGTGAGCATCCTTTAGCTGAAGCAATAGTAAGCGGGGCAAAGGAAAAAAATCTTTCACTCGCATCAGTAAATCAGTTTGATTCCATTACCGGTAAGGGGGTCTCAGGGGTTGTTGAGGACAAACAAGTCGCCATTGGTAACTTGAAATTACTGGAAGACTTTAAAGTAGATGCAGCACATCTTCTTGAACAGGCAGAAGAATTGCGGCGTGATGGTCAGACCGCGATGTTTGTTGTTGTTGATAATAAACTTGCCGGAATATTAGGTGTCGCTGATCCAGTAAAGGCATCAACCCCCGAAGCCATTGCGGCACTGCATAAAGACAACATTGAAATTATTATGTTGACAGGTGATAGCAAAACAACTGCAGAATCTGTTGCCTCAAAATTGGGCATTGATCAGGTCATAGCAGAAGTTCTGCCAGAACAAAAAATAGAAGTTATAAAACGATTACAGTCTGCAGGAAAAATGGTGGCGATGGCAGGGGATGGTATCAACGATGCCCCGGCACTGGCCCAGGCAGATGTTGGGATTGCTATGGGTACCGGCACTGATGTCGCCATGGAAAGTGCGGGGGTGACTTTGGTAAAAGGTGATCTTCGCGGGATTGTCCGCGCACGTCTTTTAAGCCGCGCTACCATGCGCAACATACGGCAGAATCTTTTCTTTGCATTTATTTATAATTCTTTGGGCGTGCCAGTCGCCGCTGGTGTTCTGTACCCGGCATTTGGTTTATTGTTATCTCCTATGATTGCTGCTGCTGCCATGAGTTTTAGCTCAGTGTCTGTAATTATGAATGCATTACGATTAAAAAAAGTAAAGCTGTAAACACTGAGACTGAATTTCCCAATCTTATTTCTGGTCAATTGATTTAAAGTGCCAGTTTCTGTCTTCCATTTGCAGGAGAAATTTGTATGCTTCCTTGAAGCGGACAGTTTGTTTCGCCAGGTAGTTTAGTTGTTGCTTAAATCTAAGTCGTTTTTCATCATCCGTAGTTTCCCACCATGTAGTTAACCAGTATGATTCATGCATGGGATGAAACGATTTATAAAAGCGTCCCCAATGCCATGCCTTTGGACATATTTTCCCTGTTCGTTCCATGTGTAATTTCAGGGCAATTAACTGCTCAATATTTTTCTGCTGCTCTGCAACGAAATATTGATATTTCTGCAGACCGTCCTTAAGATAAACAGGGGGATCCGTTACCTGTTGCTGCAGAACCTGATTTCCATGACTGCTTGCAGACGCAAAGTTTGATTCATCATTAAAAGCGGTGTTTGTATTTTTCATGTTGACTCCAGACAGTTCTAATGTGAGTTGTATAGTGCCGTAACAATGTGGCCTAAATATGGCAGTGATATGAAAATATGGTGGAACTTTATATAATTAAACAAAGTCGAACTGTGGAGGTGAATAGTGGCTGCATGGGAACAGGTTTTACTTGGTATTGGTGGACTGTTAATACTGTTTTTTTTCTGGCCTGGTGCCAAGGTTGCAATGGAAAAGAGCCGGAAGGCAGAAAACCCTGATTGGGCAGGTGTATTCATTCCAGTTACTGCTGTCGTAATATTTATTGTGTTATTAGTCATGGTTGCGCGGTCGTGAATAGCCGGATAGTTCATGTGATACAATCGCCGATCTAATTTATGTGCCTTTTTATATGTTTTATATGAGTGATGTGTAATGAAAAAAATCAGTTTTGTAGTTTTTGCGATGTTGTTTTTGAATTTTGCTGTGGTTTCTGTCCATGCTGAAGAAGAGGAAGATGTACTTAGTGGTCAGGAACTGGTTGATGGATGTAGTGAGGGCTATTTGCCCGGCAAACCTAATCAATATTGTATGCAATATTTTTTTGGCCTGGTCCAGACCCTGGCTGCCCTACAGGAGATGGAGCCCGGCAGTAAACTTTTTTGTATCGATCCAAATGTGATCGGTCTTGAGGAAGTCACTGATAAAGTTACCAATTGGATGAATAATGTTCCTGATCGTTTGAATGAAGATGCCTATATTCTCGCAACACAAGCGTTGCATGAATCCTACCCATGTGCACCAGCTAATATCTAATAAAGCCATGGAAGGTGTTTTGAGAAAAGAAGCCCGGGAAAAAAAGGCACATGAAAATGTCACCAGGGACTTCAACAAACTACAAAAGAAATTAAGACATGAGGTTGGTCGTGCCATTGAAGATTTTGGCATGATAGAGGCAGGCGATAAGGTCATGGTTTGCCTGTCCGGTGGCGCTGATTCCTATACCATGCTGGATATCCTGCAGCAGCTGCAAAAGCGTGCCCCCATCTCTTTTGAACTCGTCGTTGTTAATCTTGATCAAAAACAACCTGGCTTCCCTGAACATGTTTTGCCTGAATATCTTGAGCAGGCACAGCTTGAATATCACATCCTGGAACAGGACACATACAGTGTCGTCACCGAAATTATTCCCGAAGGCAAAACCATGTGCGGTTTATGTTCACGCTTGCGCCGTGGGATTCTTTATACCTTCGCCAAACGTAATGGCTTTACCAAGATCGCACTGGGTCATCATCGTGATGATATTATTGAAACACTATTCCTGAATATGTTTTATGGTGGCAAGCTCAAATCCATGCCCCCGAAATTATTAAGCGATGATGGGGAAAATATTGTTATCAGACCACTTGCTTATTGTAAGGAAAAAGATATCAAGCAATATGCAGGACATAAGGAATTCCCCATCATTCCCTGCGCACTATGTGGATCACAGGATAATCTGCAGCGGCAGGTGATCAAGGACATGTTGCAGGACTGGGACAGAAACCATCCGGGAAGAATCGAAACCATCTTCTCCAGTATGCAAACCATTGTCCCTTCACATCTGGCAGATAACGATACGTATGATTTTAAAGGTATCGTCAGCAAGACAAAACATGACTGACAGAAATGCCTGAGCTGAACCTGATTTCAACACTGTTTGTTTTTGTGATCCCTGTCATCTTTGCAGTCACGGTGCATGAAGTGGCTCATGGTTGGGTTGCAAGTCGCCTGGGCGATCAAACAGCAAAGTCAATGGGAAGACTGACACTGAACCCTTTGAAACACATTGATCCTGTTGGCACTATTCTTGTCCCAGCAATTATGTATTTTGCCAGTGGCTTTATCTTCGGCTGGGCGAAACCGGTTCCGGTAAACTGGCGAAACCTTGGGCATCCTCGTAGAGACATGGCTATCGTCGCCATCGCAGGTCCTGCAGCAAACCTCCTGATGTTATTGTTCTGGGCAATATTTGCGAAAATGATCGTGTTGTCGGGAAATGAACCGAATCACCTGACCCAGTTACTATTTATCATGTGTGGTATCGGCGTTACGATTAATATCGTGCTGATGATACTGAATCTTTTCCCCATCTTGCCGCTTGATGGTGGCCGGGTACTGACGGCAATGCTGCCGCCTAATCTGGCCATACCGTTTTCACGCCTGGAGCCTTACGGTTTGATAATACTTGTAGCCCTTTTGTTCAGCGGTATCCTCTGGAAAATATTAACTCCATTTATTGGTGGTACACTGACTCTTATTTCTCAGTTAACCCAAATCCCCATAACATAGAGAATTATAATGAACCTCGTGGAACAGTTATTTGAAAAGGCACTATGGAACAGCCGATTTGTGGTGATACTGGCAGTGGTTTCGAGTTTGTTTACCGCCTTTGCCATGTTTTATATGGCAACGGTGGATACGTTTTATACGATTCAACATCTTGCCCACTATGCTTCCTCAGAAATGGATATTGCCACCAGGGCCGATCTTAGAGGACAAACAGTCACACATATTGTTGAGGTGATAGATGGATTCCTGCTGGCATCCGTCCTGTTGATATTTTCCATGGGTCTCTATGAACTCTTTATCAGCAAGATAGATGTCGCAGCAGGCAGCGAAGCATCAAGTAATGTGTTGCATATCAACAGTCTGGATGAACTTAAAAACCGCCTGGCCAAAGTGATACTGATGATATTAATCGTTAATTTCTTTGAGCAGGTACTAAAGATGCAATTTGAAACACCACAATCATTGATCTATTTATCTGGCGGCATTGCCCTGATAGGATTGGCACTCTACCTGACGCATCAAAGCGAAGGGCATTAATGCCGTAGATAATTTAATTCAAAAAATATTTAAAACGATTTAACCCTTTTTTATCTCCCATGCGTTACCAGGCGTAACGACATGCATTTTCAATCAGGAGATAAATATGAAAAATCTAACTCTGTTACTATTATTTCTGGCAGTGGTTTCTCCATTGCAAGCCTGTGCCCATGAGGCGAGATCAAATCAAAATATACAAATAGAAATCATTGCAGATGATGGTTCTGTTTATCCCGTCTACGACCTTACGCAAAACCATGGTGCTGTGGAAAATATAAACAGGGCCTATCTGGAAGCTGTTAATGGTCAGAATTATAAAATACGTGTGCGTAATTTAAGTCCGGGGCGTATTGGCCTGGTGGTTGCTGTTGATGGTCGTAACATAATTTCCGGCCAGAAGTCGCATCTGGATTCCACAGAAAGGATGTACATACTGGAACCTTATGGACAGGCTGTCTTTGATGGTTGGCGTACGGATCAAAATAAGGTACATCGTTTCTTTTTTACGGCAGCAGAAAATTCCTATGCAGAGGCCTTTGGTGATAAATCTGCAATGGGTGTAATCGCGCTGGCCGTATTCAACGAGAAACCGAAGAAAATGGTGCGCAAAGGCCTGCGTTCCAGATTAAACAAGACCATTGGCGATGCAGATAAATCTTCTGCGATGGAGGCCGAGGATTCATTAGCCAGTTCAGAGTCACGTTCGGCACCGCAGGCAGGTACCGGATTTGGCGAACAAGCCTACTCCCCGGTGAGGCTGGTTCAATTCCAGGCGAACCGCAGTCCTGTAGAAAAATATTATTACAAGTATGAATGGCGAGAAGCTTTATGTATGAAACGGATAGTAACTTTAAATTGCAGGCAGACAGAGAACCGTTTCTGGCCTGAAAATACAGTTAGTAAGAGTTCGGCGAAGTACGGTTTCGCTCCGTACCCGCCTGAAAGAGAACTCTAGTTAAATAGATACAGTTGGTAATATTTATGCAGCATCTTTATGTTGATTAATTTGATGCATATGTACATCCTGTTGTGGATAAGGGATCGAGATACCTTCCTTATCAAATCGTAATTTGACGGCCTCGGTCAGGGCATAACGAACACTCGAATAATCTTCTTTTTTAACCCAGGGACGTACAATAAAGTTCACGCTACTGTCGGCCAGTTCAGACACCGCAATTAGTGTTTCGGGTTCTTTGAGAATACGTTTTTCTTTTTTGACTATATCCGCCAGTATGGATTTGGCTTGTTTGATGTCATCGTCATAACCGATACCAAATACCAGGTCGATACGCCTTGTGTCTTTGGCAGAATAATTAGTAATATTACCTCCTGTAATACTGGAGTTAGGGACAATAATGGCCTTGTTATCACCCGTCCTCATTCGTGTTGAGAATATCTGGATGCCTTCAACCACACCACTGACACCACCAGCTTCTACAAAATCACCGACTTTAAAAGGGCGGAAGAAAATAATCATGACGCCTGATGCAAAGTTGGAAAGCGATGCCTGAAGAGATAGGCCAATAGCCAAGCCTGCTGCACCGATGATGGCAATGAATGAAGTTGTCTGTACACCAAGTTGACCCAATGCTGCAATAATCACAAAAGCGATCAGTGCTATGTAGGTGATACTGCCGGCAAATGATATGAGCATAGGCTCAATTTCTTTTTTCTCCATTAGAGAAACAAGCAGTTTCCTGATTAATCTGGCTGCCCAAATTCCTGCGACAAGGACAACAGCCGCACTGAAAAGATTAATAAATAGTCCTGTAGCAATTTCTCCCATCGGGATTCTCCTCTATTCTAAAGATGCAAAAGAACAGATTTTAATCGAACTGGTATTGCTTGACAGTAAGAATATTTAAAATATGCTACATGTGAATGACTCCAGTATTAACAACAGGTGACTGTTGTTTTGCAATCACAAGATAACGCAAGGGCCCGCCCGGGCGAATGGCGTCAAAGGGATAGCAGGTAATTAAAGTCAGTGTATTTTCGGATGTGTTAGCGAGATATTCAGCTTGTTTCTCGTCAACAATGATTGTTTCACTCACTTCATAATCGATCGTCCTTCCTTTGTTCGATTGCAACCGAATAAGTTCTCCTCGCTTAATGTCTTTTAAAAATCTGAAATGAGTATCTCTATGGCCGGCAATCACAGTATTGCCTTGTTGTCCCGGTAGAGGTGATCCAAAAAGATGTCCCGGACCGAAAGCAAGTGAGGACCCACTCGCTCCGGCCAGGACGATGCGGTCGATTCCAAGACCTGGCACATCCAGACGACTGATGGGCCATGTATCCGCCCATGGCCAGGGCTTCACCTCCTGTTGACCATGAACTGTTTTATCCCAGGCTGTCTCAAGGAGAACTTGCGCCAGGATTGCCTTGGCGTGGATATAGGACGCGCTGCCTATCTGCCACATGCCGCAGAGGGGGAGGACAATCAGTAAAGCCTTCAGGCTTATATGTTTAAACGTTGAGGACATGTTTTCGGGTTAAGCACAGAAATAATGTAGCGAATAACATTAGCAGGCCACTGAGGAATGCAAAGGGTGCATTTGTTGCTGTGGCTGGAAGCTGTCCGAAAACTTTTTTGTGATCCCAGCCCTTGGGCAGATTTACCGGCAGGGCATTGGAATCAAGAGGTGTTTCTCTGCTTCTTGCGGGTGTGACATCGACTGCGACCAGGCTGGTGTATTTGCTGACCAGGTGATGAGCGAGTGCAGTTTCGATAATATCATTTTGGAGTTCTGTTACTTCATTACCCTCCGTATTCCGGTTTTGGCGCATTTGATCCATCAATGCGGCAATTTTTTTGCGTGCCCATATCGTCGGGATGCCGGAATCCTTTTGACCTCCATTAAGATCAAGTGAGGCATTCCATGTTTCACCTGCGATCTCTCCAGTAATGATAAGAGACTCAGGTAGTGAATCTGATTTGGTACTGATCAGCAGAGGCTCACCAAGATAGAGGTCTGGAATGTTCTGTGGCCAGCTTTCGACAACACAATTTCCTTTTGTGCAATCCTCTGGCCATTGAATATGGATATTGGTCAGCACAGGACTTTCAAGTTTGCTGAACAGGGTTTCCATCTTTGACTGTATTTCGGAGACATTGCCGATATAGGTATGTGTTCCGCGCCCGAATTTAGCAGCACGATGCATAAAATGTGAATTCGGTGCGGAGCCTATACCAATGGTAAATAATCGGCTGTCACCCAGTTGTGACCGGATGATATTAAATAATGCATCTTCGTTACCTATACTGCCGTCTGTGAGAAAGATAACTTGCCGAATATTATAATTATTTTGATTGGTATTGTTGCCGCGCTTTAATAATGCTGCGCTTAATGCGGGTGCCATTTCTGTTCCACCCTGTGCCTCAAGGTTGTCAATATACTGGTGTGCCTGGCGTAAGGCGTGATGCGTTAATGGCTGTGGAAACTGAAACAGTTTCTCTGTGTAAGAATTAAACTGGATGATGTTGAATCGATCCCCTGGCTTTAATCGATCAAGTGCAAGGTTCAGAGCCTGTTTTGCCTGCACAATCGATGGGCCTGACATTGAGCCTGAAGTGTCGATGACATAAATAACTTCTCTATGCAGGACAGGAGATGTTTCACTGGCAGGTGGTAGCAGCATGATCAAAGAGTAAATGTCCGAATCCTTTTCTTCTGTAAACAGGGCAGCCATTGGCGCTTTCCCTGCCTCCGCCTTCCAGTCAAGGACAAAATCACGATTGGCGGGCACTCGCTTGTTCTGTAATTGAATCGAATATTTTGTTTTGTCAGGGATGCCGATATCAATCGGGTGATATGGACTGTCAATATTACTAAGTAAAAAACCCGCATCCAGATCTATGCTTAAACTTACGGGATTGACAGAGGTATGTTCTGGTTCATTCTCCAGATCCTGATCAGTATTTATCACATGTGGTGTGATTCTTGACGCATCCGCAACCTGGTCGGTGTTCAATGACCAACCAGTTCCCTGAAAACCTGTGACAACAGTTTTTCCAGGGATGTAGCGGGGCGCAACCACCATGGGGAAACGTATATTGAAAGTTTTATTCTGGTAACTCACAGGCTGTTGATAGGTGATTTCGATCATGATGTCTTCACCAGGGCCAATATTAGCGACTGATGTGGTAAAGATATTTGGTCTTTCCTGTTCAACAAGGCTGGCCCGTTTACCCTCGATCTTTGCCTGTTGATATTCTTTCCTCGCCTGTTGCTTTTCCTTGATCTGACCTTCGATGATGCGGTCACCGATAAACATACGTAGTCGATCAACAGCGGCATTTTCAGGCAGTGGGAAAACATAAATTCCTTCTTGCCAGTCAGCACTATTATTGTGAAACTTTTGTTTCACTGTTGCCCTGGCGGTCATGCCTGTGATCTGGATGTGGACATCCGTGTCCAGGGTGGGGCACAGCGTATAGTCCTGAGTTAGATCATTACTGGTTTTAAACAGTAAAGAACCTTGTTTGATATTTCCCGGTTTAACTTTTACTTGTCTAACTTCTTCTATCTGTTTGCCGACACGATCATGACTCAGGTTTTCTTCCAGGGGAGCTGCGCTGAGCCTGTCAGATAAAAGCATGATGATGAATATCATGATGATATTGAAAAAAAAACCACTAAAGAAACCGGCAAGGATACAATGCAAGGTACTGGTGAATATGGGGCTTTGTTGTTTCATTCTGGATCAAACTTCTGTGTTAATTGTTAACTGGATATCAACACGACGATCAAAAATCAGGCCTTCACTATCCTTGTTGATAGCATTGCTTTCACCATGAGCATGAGAATAGATGCGGCTTCTGGAAACACCTGCTGCAATCAGTGAATCCCGGACTGATTGTGCACGGGACTTGCTCAGTTTCATGTTGTAATCAGGCTTGCCCCTGTGATCGGCATGGGCATACAGATGAATATTCAACTCGGGATAATCATTTATCAGGGTTGCCAATTCATGGATATGGGGTAACAGCGTGCTATCGATTGCATGATCATTTGTCCTGAAATACACAGCCATAGATAAACCATTCTCAAGTTTCTTTACTGCAGTATGTTTATTTCTCAGGTTTACATTGTGTATGGCCCTGGCGAGCTCTGTTCGGCGCTGGGCCATGTTCCGGGTATTATTCTGTGACAATTCATTTTGTAAGGCTGCAATTTCATCGGTTTTTTCTTGCAACTGGTTTTCCAATGATACGTAGGTATCTTTTCTGGTTTTATTATTTCCGAACAGTGATCCTCCAGCGGCACCAATAAGCGCACCAGGGGGGCCTGCAATCAAGCCACCAATAAGAGCACCAATACCAAAGCCCAGGCCTTCATTTTTGCCATTTTCTGCAGGCTTGTCTGTTTCTGCGTGAGTAACTGTGGACAATAAAACCAGGCTGGTGAATATGATTGTTTTAAAATGGCTCATGATTATTTTCCTTTGTTAATTTGTGAATCTATAGAATATTTACTTGTCATCTATTAAAGGCTCGAATGTTGACAGTAGAGAGTTTCAATTAAGGAAATGTGCTGGCGAAATGTGGCAGAAATATGGAAATTACGGTGTCAAGCAACAACCAGATACTTTATTGGGTTACAGTAGAGAAAAGCCAAGCAGGCCAGGCAATCTGGAAAAACAGGATTAATAATGGGTAAACATATTGTATTAGTAGAAGATGAACTCAGCATACGTGAGAACTATGCAGATGCGCTGCGGCAGCAGAATTACGAAGTCACAGCCTATGAGAATAAAGATGTTGCCATGCAGGCTTTCAAATCTGGCTTACCAGATCTGGTGTTACTGGATATTGGCCTGGGCGATGATGCAGAGGCAGGATTTGAGATATGCAGGGAATTAAGAAGCCTTTCATCAACCTTGCCGATTATCTTTTTAACTGCCCGTGATTCTGATTTTGATGCGATATCGGGTTTGAGATTGGGGGCTGATGATTACATTACCAAAGACATTAACATTCATCAGCTACTGGCCAGGGTTGCTGCCTTGTTTCGACGTATCAACGCCATGCAAGAGAATGCTCAGGGGAATAAACGTATCATTCATGAAGATTTGATGATTGATGTTGATTGTTTACTGGTTGAATGGAAAGGACAGAGAGTCGATCTCACACTCACAGAATTCTGGATTGTGCATGCACTTGCACGCATTCCAGGTCATGTAAAAAATCGGGATCAGTTAATGAGTGAAGCAAATATATTTGTGGATGACAGCACAGTCACGTCACACATGAAGAGGATACGAAAGAAATTCAAGGAGATCGACAGGGAGTTTGAATGTGTTGAAACGATGTATGGTATGGGTTATCGATGGAACGCATGAAAGACTTATAGATGAAGAAATTCAGATTTACAATTCGTCTGAAGTTACTGGTTCTATCTCTTGCTGTGTTAAGTATTCCATTACTTGGTTATGAGTATCTGCGTGAACTTGATAGATATTTAAGAACCGGGCTGGAATCATCACTGATGGATGCAGCCAGAGCAGCAGCCGGACCATTGCATGAGCAATATATCTTGTTTCCTTATACGCAGGACAGTGCAGAACATTCTCTTTTTATTCAAAAATTACAAACACCAATTCAGCTCGATGGTTATACAGATGACTGGCTTGATTATCTTGCCTGGTCTAAGGTCTACCAGGAGGAGAACACGAAAGATGAAAAGGCTGAACTCAGCTATAAACTCATCCTCGGTCAGCAGGGGAATAATCTGCAGATTTTGTTACAGGTTCAGGATCCACATGTCAGCTATCAAAAGCCAAATGATGATGTCATCCTGAATAGTGATCACGTAGAACTTGTTATCGCTGACGAATATTCAGTCAAGCGACGCTATTACTTTGCTACCTCGGCACCCGGCAGGTTTAATCCCTTTCAAATCGATACAGTGATTGATGAATGGTATGAAGAGAAAGAGCATGTCAGGCATGTGACAAATATTTCCGCAGAGTGGCAGCAAACAGAGACGGGCTACAACCTGGAAATATCGTTGCCTTTATATTTGCTGAATGAAAGGTTGGGATTTGTCGTCAGGAACATTGAAGGTTCCGGGGGTGAGATGATCGAATCCAGTGTAGGGACTGCTGGTGATTACACATCAATAATGCCCGGTCGATTACTCAAACCGTCCAGTGAAATTGAAAGAGTTATATCACGGCTGGATGACAGGGATGGGCGGCGTGTCTGGGTTCTGGATAGTGCTGCACAGGTTCTGTCCTCCCTGGGTAAATTACAGAGTGATTTTTCTGATCAGCCTTTAAATATTTTTTATTCATTTATTCTGCCGATTTCACCCAAAAATTTTAAAGACGATTTGGCAGGTGCTTCTAGATTAGAGGGAGATGAAGTGATGCTGGCGCTACAGGGATCCGTGACATCACGCTGGCGGGTATCACCTGACGGTAAAGCGATTATTGTCTCGGCTGCGGCACCGATATGGATAGATGATGAAGTTAGAGGTGTAGTTGTTGTTGAGGAAACAACAAACAGCATATTAATGTTACAAAGAAGCGCTCTGGTGAGTTTGTTTAATAAAACCTTGCTGGTTTTCTTTCTTATCACAATAACACTGCTTATTTATGCAACACGTTTATCATTCAGGCTACGCCGTTTGAGTCTGGATGCCAGTGATGCCATTGATGAACATGGCAGGGTGGTTGGCAAGAATGCCGAGAGTCGTGCCAGTGATGAAATAGGCGACCTGTCCAGAAGTTATGCAAGTATGATGGAGCGGCACAAGGAATATAATAATTATCTGGAAAGTCTTGCCAGTAAACTGTCCCATGAATTAAGAACACCGATGGCCGTGGTGCAATCGTCACTGGATAATCTGCAGTCAGATAGTACAGAAAAGAGATATGAATACCTTGAGCGTGCACAGGAAGGGATTAAAAGACTTAATGTACTGGTATTGAGATTAAGTGAAGCAGCCAGGCTTGAGCAGGCATTGCAAACTGCTGATCTTGAATCTGTTGACTTAACACAGCTTATCAGTCGTTGTGGTGAGGGTTATCAACTGGTATATCCTGAATCCGATTTCAAGGTTGTGACACCTTCGGTCAAAATAGAAAAAAATATTTCTGCCGATCTATTTACGCAAATGCTGGATAAATTAATCAGCAATGCGGTCGATTTTAGTCTGCCAGGCAAGCCAATCGAAATTATTCTGCAGGATAATAAAACAACAGAGATAAGTATTATAAATTATGGTTCAGTCCTGCCAGCTGAAATGAAGGCAGAATTATTCAATTCAATGGTTTCATTCAGGCAAAAGAAAGATGAGCAGCCTCATCTTGGACTAGGACTGCACATTGCCAGGTTAATTGCTGAGTTTCATCACGCAGGAATAACAGCAAACAATCTTCCGCAAAATGAAGGTGTCATTTTCAAAATCAGTTTTAAATAAATTGATCTAAGGAACCTCTGATTAAGCCCAATAATACATTAAGTCGTCATTCTGGCGCATGCCAGAATCTAGTCAAACCAATGATTTACTGGATGCTGGTATTCACCAGCATGACGAAGTACGTACTTGATCGAAGATTTCCTGAATTAAGCTCTAGTCCCAAAACTGAATACTTTCCTCACCGGCTTCATTGACAGGTCGGGCAAGAAGTCCGGTCTGACTCAAGGTAATTTTAAATCGAGCGCTGTCATGCATGGGCAGATAGGTTGCCGACCCGTAATATGCATCAATCCAGGGCAGCCATGAAGGGTAATGTTTTGTGATTGACCAGATGTCCAGGCCTTCGTTTTTTGTCAGTGAATAGACTGTGCGATTTTCTGTTTTCTCTTCTTCTACATCTCGATAGCGCCCCGAGATTCTTTCCAGGCGGTAAAGTGAGTCCAGTCCTGCAAGATAAACTGGCGGCCTCCATTTAATGATTCGTGTATCAAGTTGCCATTCATCTCCCTTTATCATGTACTCTGTATTCTGATGCTCATCAGCTAAAGAGATAGTGGCTGAGTAATATTGTGGACCTAGCTGCTTAAATACAATTTCTGCGACATCCTGCTCGTGACTAATCCTGTTATAGGTATATAGATTCATGGACAGTGCAATCAATGCTACAGCCAGTACCAACAGCACTGTGCTGATTGAACTGTAGATCCCTGCTGATAGCAGTCGTTTCTGCCTGAGCCTGGCAAAAGCTATGACGGCTAATAACAGGCCTGTAAAGACGATGAGTCCTGCAATTACATTCACTTCTAAAGGCAGCTGCAGGACATTATCAAGGCTGATTTTCGAGATGATTCCTGGGATTATTTCAGACATGTCTCTTAGATATAAGTGTTTGATTGTTGTATGATTAGGCGCTGACTCAGTTATATAATCAAAGGTGTAAATATACGCCGTTATTGAATGATTAAAAGAAATTAAAGATATGCCCGCAGAAAAAGAACAATTCGAAGCAATCATCAAGCAACTCATTCCGATCAGTGACCTGTCACCAAGTGCACAAAATGATGTAATTGGGGTCGTTGAACTGCTTGAGATTAAAAAGAAAAAATTCGTTTTCAAGGAAGGTGATAAAGACAATTACTCTTATTATGTTCTGGCAGGAGAACTGGAATTAATCGGCGGAAAACAGGTTCAGAGCACAATCATTGGCGGCAGTGACAATGCCAGATATGCCATCGCACAATTACAACCAAGACAATTTTCGGCCAAGGCAAAAACTCCTGTGACGGTCTTAAGACTGGATAGGGGTACGCTGGATAGATTGATGGTGCATGAAGGCAGTAAAGAAGCAGATATAGAAGAAACAGGCGTTGAGATGGGAGTCAGCGACATTGATGAAGAGGACTCCGGTGACTGGATGACGAAGATGTTGCAGTCGGAGTTATTTGCCCGATTACCAATGGCTAATATCCAGCAGCTATTCGCCTACCTGGAGGCAGTTGCATTTAATGCAGGCGATACCGTAATAAAGCAGGGAGAGCCAGGTGATAATTATTACATCATTGAGGAAGGCACTTGTGAAGTCAGCAGGGTTCCCAAAGAAGGAGAAGACCCGGTTAAGTTAGCTGAGTTATCAATGGGTGATAGCTTTGGCGAAGAAGCATTACTGACTGATTCTACCAGGAACGCCACGATTACTATGTTATCAGATGGTGTTTTGATGCAACTAAGTAAGGATCATTTTGTAGAGCTAATCAAAAAACCATCTTTGAACTCAATATCTTTTGAAGAAGCTCAAAAAGTTATTGGCGAAGGCGGTGGCTGGGTTGATGTGCGATTTGCCAAAGAGTTTGAAGAATCAAATATAGAAACCAGCATAAATATTCCTTTGAATATATTACGTGCTCAACTGGACAAATTTAACACGTATACGCATTACATTATCTATTGTGATACCGGCGGCAGAAGTTCCGCAGCTGCATTTCTGCTAACACAGTTTGGAATTCATGTGTCATATCTTCAGGGTGGTCTTGTCTCAATTTCTCAAGCTGGTTTCGAGCAAACAACAGCTACGGAGGCTGCACTAGCAGCAGAAGAAGTAACACAAGAAAGAGCCATTGTAGAGCCTGTTGAAAGTCTTGAAGAGACTATTAATGATGTTACCGATACCGCAGTCAAGGCATCTGTACTGGAAACAGACCTGGCCAAAAACAAGATTGACCTTGAAGCGGCAGAGAAAAAACAAAAAGCAGATAGTGAGCAGACAGATAAAAAACAGCAGGCGGCATTAGAAGCAGAGAAGAAGAAACTTGAGCAGGAAAGAGTTGAAATTGAAAGGCAGAAAAAACTGGCTGAAGAAGATCTTGACAAGACACGCGAGCAGGAAATCATAAAGATTGATAACTCCAGGAAAAATGCTGAATCCCGGATGCAGGAAGAAAAGGCAAAGCTGGAAGAAATTTATACTAAAAACACGGAAGAAATGAAAAAGCTTCAGGAGATGAAAGCCAGGGCAGAAAAACAAATCAGGAAGGCACACGAACAACTTGAAAAACAGGCTAAAGAATCCAGGCGTGAACTGGATGAAGCAAGAAGTTTGAAAGACAGTGTCAAGGAAGCGAAGAAGAAGATTGAAGAAGAGGCCGAACAGCAGAGAATAAAACAAGCTGAGCTTGAAAAGAGTGTCAAGGCGAAAGCAAAGGCCTTGTTGGAAAAAGAAAAACGGAAACTTGCAGAAAAAATAGCGCAGAACAACGAAGAACTGGAACAGGCAAAAAAAGAGAAGGCGGTTGCTGAAGCCGGGCGTGTTGCTGCAAAAGAAGAAGCAGAAAAAATTATCGAGGAATACAAAGAGCAATTTGAAAAGGAAAAAGCTGAACTCCAGGCCCAACTTAAGGATGAAAGAGCAAAGTTGGAAGATGAAGCACAGAAAATCAAGGATAAATTAAATGAGGTTAATAAGGTCAAGGATGCGGCAGAAGCAGAAAGGAAAGTAGCAGAAGAGGATGCAGATAAGTTAAAAGCAAAACAGGTTGAGAAGATTGCTCAAGGGGATAAAGATGATGGTTCCCTGATAGATGAAATGAAGCGCGCACAAGAAAAACTCGAAGCAGCAAAAAGGGCCCTGGATGACGCGCAACATGAAGAAAAAATTACAGTAGCCGCAAAAGAAGGAAATGAGGAAGATCTTTTAAAACAGAAGGAAGAAGAAGAAAGGTTAAACAAGCAAATGGAAGCTGAACTTAGTGATTGGAAAGTGGAAGAAATTGAGAAAGAAAAACAGTTTGAAGGACGAGAATCCCAGGCAGAACATATCAAACGTATCGGGGAGCGTGCAGAGGCCGCAAAGAAAAAGACACAGGACGCTGCCGACGATTTATTCTCTGATATTGCCGGGCAGATTAGCGGTACCGATCATCACAAGTTGAGAGATTCAGACTAGTATATTTCCAGGTAGTTTGTGTAAATCCAGATTTATTATTTCATTAAATATTGTTGAGGAGAGAATTACATGAGTGATCGTATTGTTATGCGAGTAGGTGAAGCGTTGGTTGCAGGTGGACCACCAGGTACTGCGGCTGAGCCGGAAATTATCATCGGTGAACTGGATGGGCCATTTGGCACAGCGTTTGCAAATTTGCTGGGAGATCAGGTTAAAGGCCATACACGTGTCCTGGCCATTTTAAATACTGATGTGATGGTCAGGCCATCAACTTTGATGGTCAGTAAAGTGACTGTCAAAAATGAGAGATATACTAATATCCTCATGGGAACTGTGCAGGCTGCGACTGCAAATGGTGTGCTTGATGCGGTCAGAAATGGTGATATTCCGAAAGAGAAGGCGAATGATCTGGGAATTATTATTTCAGTCTGGTTGAACCCTTCCGTGGCAACTGATGATAATCTGGATCATAAAATCCTGTTTGATATTCATCGTAAGGCCACTGCTGCTGCAATCCATAAGGCAATGAATAATGAACCTGATATCGACTGGCTACTGGAAAACCAGGATGAGATTGTGCATAAGTATTATCAGATGGGGCTGGAAGGAAAAATATAATTAGGGCACCTCTATTAATTGTCTTTTTCCGCGATTGCGGCGTCAGCTCCGTGCTCGAATCCTCATGTACTACTTGTACACTGCGGTTCTGTGCGCGGTGCTTCCTTGCACTCACGCAAAAATCCTAATTAATAGAGGCACCTTTAAGTTCAAAAATTAATCATTATGGCTTTTGTTGACGGGTGATTAAAATATCGTATTAGCAAAGGGGATAGATATATTATTTATCCCCTTTTTGTATAAGCACAGGATTATTATCTGCCTTTTTGTATACGCGAATTATTTCTATGGGAGACATAAAGGAACGGGGTTCTAGATGTAATTCCACCGTCAATTGGTTCCCATCTTCCGAAAGTGAACAGGTTTCGGTAATAATCCCGCCATCAAGAGGGCGAGATTCTACAATAAATTTATTTTCATTTACCCAACTCGCAAACGAAAAGTCCTTATTGTCACCAGCGCTATTTCCGCTAGCACTGACTGAGCGACCTCGACCATCAGTATGGAATACTCTATTAAAACCTTCTTCATAAGTTAGACGAAATTCTGGTTTTTTGTAACTAATGGTTAAAATTTCGTCATATGAGACATGATCATACATGGCCTGATTCTCCGGACCTCCTTTGTACCTATTCTTGCCTTTTTTCCTGGTTGCTCTGCCCCCGGATTTTTTTATTGCCTTTTCAACTTGTTCATCTGTGTCATCACTCAGTTCCTCTTCGAAAATCCATTCGCCATTAAACGCTGATTGAATCCCGGTTTCTTGTGCGTATATTGAGGGAACAGATAGGCCTAGTACTAAGATATAAGTGAGTATTTTTATTTGTTGCATTGTTCTATTGTTACCTAATGTTTGATTAGATTAAAGGGGACAGATTTATTTATTTTGATAGAAATCTGTTATTACAGAACTATCCTTCCCACTTTTCCCATACCGGTGTGACTGATGCTGGCATAGCAGCCAGTTTCCCCAGTTTGACCCAGGTATTGTCATAGCCGTGAAAATCAGAACCTGCAGATCCAGATAGTTCAAAGCGCCTGGCGTAAGCAGCAGCAGTATTTATTTCATCTGCATTTGAACTCCCGGTAACAACTTCAATGCCGATCCCGCCAGATTCCTTGAATGCCG